>Ga0209755_10009597_pt1 | contig 10226 bp, 6 predicted proteins | sample TergutCo191P1_FD_187301 | JGI IMG/M metagenome (GOLD analysis project Ga0209755, IMG submission 187301) | Cornitermes sp. P1 segment gut microbial communities from Petit-Saut dam, French Guiana - Co191P1 (SPAdes) (version 2) | ecosystem: Host-associated > Arthropoda: Insects > Digestive system >...
GTCTGTTGACCACTTCATTGTTTGAACATTTTCATATTTCACTTTACTGACAAAACCCCACTTTATATTATTTCGTGACATACCAAGAATTTGCCTCGTTAAGTTTTGTTTTTATTTTCCAGTTCTGCATCTTCTAGTTGACAGAAAACATGAACATGTTGGGCCATTCTGATTTTTGTTCTTTACATATTTTGTATGATATTTGAGATGTTTGACAGGTTCAGTGCAGAAGAGATTTATTTTTCTGCAAAGAGTATTAGACAAGTGATTGGTATGTATTAGTGTTCCTGTTGATAAACATTTTTTATGTCACAGTAGACTAAACAAGGGGAAACATTATTCCCACTGCTTTTGTAATTTTGTCTGCACTATGCCTACATTAACGCTCAAGTACATCAGGATGGGCTGGAAGTGAATGGCTTATATATGCTTGTTATGTTGATGTTGATCTGTGATGAACGTAAATGACATGAAGACTAGATTAACAGATTTCTTTAAGATGAGCAAAGAATGTGGTGTAGAGCTCAATGGAGGTGGAATTAAGTACAGGAACATTATGTGAAATCAAACTCAGTAATAGTGTCATAATATGTATAACTGTAAGTAATCATATGAGAGTGTTTCCAGATTTAAGTATCTGGAAACATCAACACGTACATATGCAATTTCTGGTGGGATTTTGAGAAGAATGAAATGTGGAATTGTTGTTACTCTTTAGTCAAAAAGGATCGGTATCATACTATATACTCGTATTTCTGTGCAGAATGGTGATCAGAATACAGAAAGCAGTCATTTTATCACTTATGTTGGTGGGTGTGAAACTTTACTTCTTTCGTTGAGGACAGAGCATAGATTGCAGGTGTTACCTGAGCATTGTGTGTTCTTACATAATGGGGAACTTTATAAATTTTAGAAGTGACCTTTTGTTGTGTCAATGGCTTTGGTGGGTTGGCCATGTGGTTATGATGGGTAAAACTGAGGCATATAGAATATTGGAGCGTAAACCCTTTGGAAATTCCACTTGGCAGGTGAGAAGGTGATTGAAAGATAGTATTAATCTGCATTGCCAATAGGAAAACACCCCCTAGAAATTAATTTTATGTATTCAGACAAGGAAATGTACTGTATTTCTAAGGTTTACTGCATAACCTCTGGTCTATTTTCTACAAAATGGCTGCTTATTGCACAATTTTATCTTTTTTTGTTCAAATAATACATTTTTCGTAAACCATACCCTAAAATATAAATACCCACCCTTATCAGCTGAAGGTTAAGAAGGGTTTTTGGGAGAGAGGTTACAAGAATTATAGGTGGATGAACTAGTTGGGTTTTTTTTATCATGGCAGGCTTTAATTGTTCAGTGTTGGGCCTTTGAATGATGCTACCACAGTGTTAGTTTATGGAAAATTGTTTTATTTCAGGTTACTCATGACAAGTGAAGAGCTTAGATTGTTTGACAAAGTACGGGTGTACCTTGATGAGGATTATTCTTCTGCTGAAAACTTTACTGTAGGTATAAATTATCACAGTGTTTCTATTAAACCTCCCTTTGTGTGTGTGTGTGTGTGTGTGTGTGTGTGTGTGTGTGTGCGCGCGCGCGCGTGCACGCATGCACATATGCATGCATGCATTGGTGTGTGTCCTTACCTTCAATGGAAGCATCGTCCATCCTGCTGCTGCTACATGTCAGGTTAAAAATGACTGCTGGAAAGATGATCGGAAAGTGATTGCAAAATGTTGATGGTAACCTGTCTGGTTACTTCCATTATTTTGCAGGTTCTGGCATGGCAATTGATGAGATGGTGATGGTGGTGGTGATGATGATGATGATGATGATAATAATTAAAAAGTGTACAGTACAATTATAATTCATTAATAGTTATAAATTTTAATAATTGTTATAGTTACAGTTGTTGTCGAGCATCGCATAATGACATCTGTAATGAATTGAAACTGAAACAAAGGAATATGTGTAGCCATATGGAATATGGGGTTAATGGCTAGCAGTCAGAAACAAATGTGAATTACTTTGATAGCTTATGTAAGCAGTTTATAATGATGTTCTTGCTGTCTCTCTCTCTTTCTCAGTGAGTTATTTGATGACACTGTCAGCTTTGGTGAGTGTAGTATCAAATGATAGGGTGATTGATGGTTGGTGAACTGGAAAGGATGGTGAATGAAGAGGTTGTGGTTGTGAAGTAGTCTTCCAGAATTTTCTTGGAGGGACTGGGAAAAACATAAAAACCTCAGGATAGCTGGTGTTTGGGCCAGGGTTTGAACCAAGTCCCTGCTGCATACAAGTTACAAGTTACAAGTACCTTCCAACTATTATGACTGAACTTTTGCAAAACCCATGTGGGCTTACGCAGTGGCAAATTTCAGGAATGGGCGTGTCAGTGAAGCTCATGAAGTTAAATTTGCAAGAAGGTGTCCTGTTGTTTAAAGATTCAATATAACCACTTTTTATTATGTGGTTCAGTCAACACAACCATATAAATTAATAGCATAGGTTACAGTGACATGTTTTGACTTACAAAGTCATCATCAGGCTAAGCTAAGAGCCATGGAATTTTTTTTGTAACGTGGCTGTGTACATTTGGGATCCCAGATGGCTTACAAGTGTGTTGTGATTGGCAACATGAGTATATACTGATCATTAAGTAATGTACTATGCACCTATGTTTAGAATTAGGGGTTGTAAGCATGTAATGTGTGTTGGTGTGTTACTTTAGGTTGTGGTTTCCTGATTAGATTCCTGGTTACTCTATTTGTTGTGGTTGTATTAGTAGCTGGTTCCTTCTGTATTTAGATTTCTTTGGGGGTGGGCATGTCCGCTTTTTCTTTTTATGGTCTGCTACTGTTTTCTTGCGTGCATGAACACACTTGAATGCTTCCACATTTACAAAGAAACTAAGGCCAGTAACTAAATCAGTGACAGACTAACAGCCAAAGAAAAAGCAGTATTCAAAACCACAATACAAGAAGACCCTTATAAGGGGTGCTCAGCTCCATCGCAGCTGAGCAACTAGAAGAAATCAGTTGTGGGAAGCCATTCACCCCTGCAGAAAGTGTAAGTTACACGGACAGAATCCCGTTCACTACTGCTAGAAAAAAGCCAGCAACCACTCCACAAATAAGAAAACTGTAAGTAACGAAACTTTGTACAACTACGCATGCTACAGTGCTCAAAATTAGTACAACAAAACATAACAAATCTGATTCTGCAATTACAGAACTAGACAGGACGCAAGAAAACAGTAGCAGACAATAAAAAGGAACAAGCAGACACACCCACCCACCCCCCAAAGAAATCTAAATACAGAAGGAACCAGCTACTAATACAACCACAATGAACAGAGTAACCAGGAATCTAATCAGGGAACCACAACCTAAAGTAACACACCAACATACATTACATGCTTAGAACCCCTAATTCTAAACATAGGTGCATGGTACATTACTTACTGATCAGTATATATGTGTCATGAAAAGTAATTTTGAAACGAACTTTTTTATATAAAAAAAGAGCTTTACGCAAGAACCAGGAAGACTTACTCGCTTTCTGCTATTGCCATAACTAGGAAGCTTGCAGTTTACACAGTAAGCACGTTCAGCGAGATAGTCCTCTACTAATGTACACGTTAACAACAGCTGGACTGACCTATAAATGTTTCTTAGGTTTTGAAATTGATTGTAACTAACGTCCGTGTATGGTCATGTAGGAAGTCAAAAGAACGCTGACTGATATGCCTCTTCACCATATAACACTTTTGAAAGTTATTATAGGGATCTTTCGTCAAACTGATTTTCGGCGTAAATAACTCGACGATACTATAAACCAGCATACTACGTATCTTCAGACAAAAGTGCAGAAAGTAAATACTGCTATTGTAAAACTGGTATTTGAAATAATGATTGTATATACCATGAAACACTGCATACTACAAATACTAAGGTAAGCTTATTTAACTTGTGTTAAAACTCAGCCTGCTTTCAAAATTAAGTCGAGTTGAAATTCTAAATTCATAATGCTATTTGAATTACTATGTGAGATGCAAGTGTGATAAGTTTTCAAGTTAATGACAGAGTTTCACTTGTGTAAATTTATAAATACTTACAGTAGACTAGATACAAGTAAAACCAGGAACCTTGATTTTGTCCTACGACAGTTTCTTCCCGCAGTAATCTGAAACATGTTTGCCTAAACATTTAGGCTGGTGGCAGCTCAGCTACGCGTACTTAGATCCAGATCTAGGAACTAGGACTTAGAATCCTCCAACACCTTCTCCCCCCTCGTGTCTATCTGGGCTTAGCTTGGTGGAAGATCAACCTCTAGCCCCAGTGGGCATGACATATACATTTTGCCAATTGCAACACATGTAAGCCATCTGGGATCTCAAATGTGCATGGCCACATTGTAAAAAACTCCTTGGTTCTTAGCCTAGCCTGATGATGACTTTACAAGTCGAAACATGTTGCTGTAACCAATGCTATTAATTTATATGGTTGTGTTGACTGAATCACATAATAAGAAGTGGTTATCATGAAGTTAAAACCACACTCACACAGTTTTGTGCTGTTTACTTCGTGCTTCACTTAGTGTTAAGAAGAATATTTTCAGTTTTTCAGTATTCCAAAGTTGCTTTGGTGCTCCTACAGCTTGGCATCCTGGGTGATCATCTGGCTTAGAATTAAAGCCAACCTTGTTTAAAGTCGTTATTACAAAGCTCACTGAAGAGCTGTACTTCCTTGAATCATGTCAAAGGGAGTGTTTTCTGTATGTGTTTACAGTATGGGCAGTTGATTGTGTTTACTGCTTACTGTAATAAGGTGACTACTGGAACATGTAGTAGGTGTAATTGAAAGGGACATATGGTGACTGAGGAATTGCTATATAAAAGTAATTTAGAAATATTATTACAGACAGCCGGTCCCAGTGGCCGTGTTGTCTAAGGTGTGGGTCTGCTTTTTGCTTGGTGGGAGTGTGTCCTGCCAGAGGCATGGATTCTTGTACTCTTGTGGGTTTTATATGTTGTCAGGTAGAGGTTTCAGCAATGGGCTGGCCACTCATCCGGTGCAGTCCTACTGAGTGTGGTGTGTCTTGAGTGTGATTGTGAGGCCATGATACGAGGTGCTACCCAAAATTTCCGAGAATTTGAATATACTGCGCAAACCATTAGCACTACGAAGCACCGCCAGGGGCTTCTTGCTGTATCTCTCAACTGTTAGTCAGCCAACTCGCTTCTTTATAAGTTCACTTGTTTCTGAGTTTTGTCTGTTTTCTTTACACCGTTTTCATGTGTGTCTGCTAATATCGAAATGGCGGATGTTAAGGAACAAAGAATTTGCATTAAATTTTGCTTCAAGCTCAACAAAACTGTAGCTGAAACCCACTGAATGCTAAAGGAGGCCTTTGGTGAGGAAGCTGTAAGCCAAGCAAGAACATTTGAGTGGTTTAAGCATTTCAAAGATGGCCAGGAATCTGTGGAAGATCGTAAACATTCTGGTCGACTGTCCACATGCACAACTCCAGCAATGATTGCGAAGGTGCATGAAATTATCCTAGAAGACAAACTATCCACGATGTTTGTAATGGTGTTGGACTGTCATACTGGTCATGTGAACACATTCTAGCAGATGAGCTGAACATGAGACGAATTGCAACAAAGTTTGTTCCTCGTCTCGTGAACAATGACCAGCGAGACCATTGGGTTCAGGTGTTCACCGAGCTGCAAAAAGCAGTTAGATCCTAACTTCCTGTCAAGGGTCATAACTGGTGATGAATCATGGCTGTACAATTATGACCCGGAAACAAAGCAGCAGTCTTCGCAATGGAAGACATCGTCCTCTTCACTACTGAAAAAAGCACGTCAAGGTCACAGCGACATCAAGTCAATACTTATCATTTTTTTTAAATTCGAGGAATTGTGCATAAGGAGTTCGTTCCACCTGGTCAGACTGTCAATGGGAATTTTTTACTGTGAGGTTTTGAGACGAATGAGGGAAAATGTGGGGCACAAATGGCCTGAGATGTGGAAGAACGGAGAATAGTTGTTGCACCATGACAAAGTGCCTGCAGACACCTCACTCGTTGTGAGGAAATTCCTGACAAAAAATAACATGACCACTGTTCCCCACCCTGCCTACTCACCTGACCTGGCCCCCTGCAATTTCTGCGTGTTCCCTAAAATGAAACTCCGGTTGAAAGGGCAGCATTTTGTATACATTGAAGAGATCCAAGCAAAATTGCAACAGGTACTAAACACGCTACGTCGGCAGACTTCATTGATTGCTTCCAAAAATGGCAAAATCACTGGGTTCATTGTATACAAGCCCACAGTGACTACTTTGAAGGTGATGGTGGGAATTAGGACTTACAGTAAGTATTCATGTTATTACAAGCAGATTATCGGAAATTTTGGGTAGCCCCTTATACTGAGGAGATGCTGGCCCACTGGGGCCTGTTGTGCCATGGAATTACAGACAGGGATATCATAATTTTAAATCTGGTAATTCTGTCAGTGCATTCAGAAACGTCTAAAGAAAGCGGATGTAGATGAATGTTTTTGTGCACTTTCCTTGTTTTGTAGCCTATGATATATTTCTAGTTCAGTGTAGACCTGCATCAGGATAAAAGTGCTTGTTTTGTCCGTTAGGAAACTTCCACAATACAATCATGAAGGAATTTTTGCATTATGTATTCTTTCTCTGTATTTTCAGGCATTAGGGAATTTCTACTTTATACATGAATCTCTATCAGAAGTACTGATATGGGACTTTTCAGGTAAGTTGTATGCAGTATTATCAAGGATAAAATTTATAATGAACTAAAAGTGTATATTAATTTATACCATTGGTTTATTGTGCTTCTAAATTGCAGCAATGTGTTTTGTACCTGCCAAAGGAAAAGAAGTTCATTCTGGGAATATTGAAGCTGTCAGCACAAAGGAAAAGGCGAAGTTCCCTCAAGACTTCTTCCCGGAGGTGAGATTGCACTGCAACAGATATTTCAGTGTATAAATCTTTCTTTTATGTTTCAGTGCCTTCTAAATGTTAACTAACACTTTACACTACTAAATTTGTAATTCCTATTCCCACATGATATTTCTCAACTTATTTACCAAGCCTGTAGTCATAGAAGAAAGCATGCTGCAGAAGCTAATACTCCTTACATATTTACTTACTGCATGGAGCAGAGTCCTTCTATAAAAGGTAACTGGTTCTCAGCTAGTGAAGAAATTCCCTGCATTTTATGGAACCAAAAGGTTAATTACCACATTTATGAGGCCACTGCGTGTCCATATCCTGAGCCAGATCAATCCAGTCCATGCCCCTCCATCCCAATTCCTGAAGATCCATCTTAATATTTTCTTCCTATACACCTGGGTCTTCCAAGTGGTCTCTTTCCCTCATGTTTCCCTTCCAAAACCCTGTATACACCTCTCCTCTGCCCCATACATGCTGCATGCCCACCCTGTCTCCTTGATTTAATCACCTGAATAATATTGGATGAGGCATACAGATCAATAAGCTCCTCTCTGTTTAATTTTCTCCATTACCCTGTTATCTCGTCCCTCTTAGGGCCAAATATTCTCCTTGGTACCCTGTTCTCAAAAATCCTCAGCCTACATTCCTCCCTCAGTTTGAGCAACAAAGTTTCATACCCATACAAAACAACAGTCGAAATTATCGCTCTGTATACTGGAATCTTTATATTTTTGGATAGCAAACCAGAAGACAAAAGGTTCTGCATCAAATGATAGCGAACATTCCCAAACTTCAGTCTGCTCTTAATTTCGTCCTGAATTGAATTTTGATTTGTCGGGGTTGTTCCCAATTGTTTGAAATGTTCCACCCTTCCAAAGGAACTGTTACACTGGACAACAGTCATAATGCTTCAGAGATTAAATTAGCAAGTCATTGCCAGTTTTCGGGCATTGAGCACAAACATGGCAGTTAAAATTGTTTATTACACTACTTTAGAAGATATGGGGTGGGTCCTAATTTGTACATTTTTCACTGTTTTGGCTTTTAGTAGCTTTAAACAATGATCTGGCAACCCTTAGTGTGACGTGGATGACACAGTGTCCAGGCATTGCATTAGCCTGCTTGCTGTTCATCATAAGGGTGAAGCAGTGGATGAGGCATTGAGCACCCAGACAGTGAAATAACCAACTTGTTACATTCATTTCCTTGCAGAGAGCTGTATTGTGCACACCAGGGTTGCTCATGTCAGAAAACCTTCTTTTGCACTGTAAAGTCTTTATAAATGACTGAGTGTGTCATACAGTTGTTTCTTGGCCGAACCTGCACAAGAATGCAGCAGAATTGTGTAAAAAGTACCGATAATTTCTGTTGTGCTGATGGGGAGGTGACTTTTTTATTCACAAAAGTGTGCCATAACTCCATTAATCAGGAAAATCTACCATCTTCATTTTGGCTGCCAGACTGGGGTCCAGGACAGGGGCTGGGACCAACGTATGTTTTGCAGTATGTGTGCAGTAAACTTTCGAAGCTGAGTCACAAAAGGCTTTGAATGCATTTTGCTCTACCATTGGTGTAACAAGAGCAGGTGGAAGATACCCCTGTTGACTGTAACAGTGTCCATCTTCTAGTAACAGCCTTGAATATTAACTATAGTCTTGAGGGGTGTAGACTCTTTTTAGACTCATCGACGTTAAATTTAAAAGCTGCTCTGCCACACAATAGCAAAGTGTTGCAATCAGTTACAGTGTGACCTGCAATCAATAAGAATAAATCATATTACAAAATGAAACTTCTTCTGAATTGCATAAACTGCAAGAAATACCAATGGCAAATTTGTGGAGGCTTTAAGTTTGCGGCTATATTTTTAGGACTGCAGCAAGGATACATAAAGATTTGCTGTTTGTTGTGTGAAAGAGACAGTTGAACAAAGACTTCCAATACAAGAAGAGGTACTGGCCATGCCAGCAGTCGCTGGAGCTGAGAATAAAGTTTGTACAGCACCTACTGCTGGTAGAATCCAGAAACATTTTGCTGCCTCCTCTGCATATCAACTAATGGAGAATTTTGTTAAGGCTGTGGATCAGACAGGGCCAGTGTTAGGTAGTTTTCTGAGAAATTCCCAGGAATCAGTACTGTAAAAATCAGAGAGGGTTGTTTTATTTGGTCCACATATCCACAAACTCTTCAGGGGTAAGCAGTTAACTGAATTATCTGTGGTAACGAAAAGAGCGGGTGGAATGATTTCCAGCTTTTAGCAACAGACTTTCTGGTAAATAACAAGGCTGACAACTACAATGAACTTGTGGAAAACTTACTGTTGTCCTATTATGAATTAGGCCTCATTATGTCTTTGAAGATCATTTTTCTAAATTATCACCAAGATATTTTTCCAGAAACCTGTGGGACATTGAGCAGTGAGCATGGTGAATATTTTCATTATATCTCAGCAATGGAGAAGAAATATCAGGGCAAATGGAGTTCACCAATGTTGGCGGAATATTGCTGGATAGTAACAAGGGATTTTCCTTTACTTGTTTAAAAGTGGCAGGTGAAGAGGTAGCAAGCCAGTCAGTATATACACTGCATAATGGATATAGTGTGTAAGGCATGTATAATTAAAGTTTGTTAAATTTTCTGGGAAACTTTAGTCAGTCAAGACTGTTAATAACCATTTTCATGTTCCGCATCACAAAATCTGTCACAGGAAACATATTTAACCTCCAAAGCAAGAAGTAAGTCAAAATTTGTTGCACAGTGTTATCATTCTCATCTTGAGACATGAACATTTACTTTGTTTTATCAACATTTACTTCTACTCCAAGCCCTTTACTAGCAACTACTAAAGTTCCTGTGTTTTTCTTCATAGTATGTATGCTTCTGCCCAATGTATTAACATCAGTATAAACCAGAAGCTGATGTGTACCATTTAATTTCAAGCCATCTTGATTTCCCTGAACCCTCCTAATGGCATACTGTAAAAAAAGTTGAAAAGCAATGGCAGTAAAGCATCACCTTGTTTCAAACCATTCTTAATAGGAAACATGTCATACAAATGTTAGCCTACCTGGATTCTGCTATAGGTTTCATGCAGACACATTTTTATTAACCTTACCAGTTTCATGGGGATACCAAACCCAAGATTATTGTACAACACCTCTCTTCTTACTGTATCATGGGCTTTCTTGAAGTTTATAAATAGATGATGCACTGCTTTCATTGTATTCCCATTTTCTTTTCAA
>Ga0209755_10009598_pt1 | contig 10225 bp, 7 predicted proteins | sample TergutCo191P1_FD_187301 | JGI IMG/M metagenome (GOLD analysis project Ga0209755, IMG submission 187301) | Cornitermes sp. P1 segment gut microbial communities from Petit-Saut dam, French Guiana - Co191P1 (SPAdes) (version 2) | ecosystem: Host-associated > Arthropoda: Insects > Digestive system >...
AGCATAACGCGCGAAACAGCGTGCATGGTTGTTTTCGCAGGATTTCCTCCGGCAATATTTGTCGCGGGTTTTCACCCAGGCTGGCATAACGCCCAACTTGTGGCTGGAACCTAAGACCGCAATTCCATAAATACAGATCACATGGTACAGGTTCGGCTCGATTTTGGCAACCAGCAACCGAGCAAGCCAAGAAAGCGCTGGTTTAATCCGATGAGACGCGCATAAATGCCGAAATCCGCGCAGGGCAACAGCACTTACTTTTTTCGACCGTGAAAATGGGTTTTTCCTGCCAAGTTTTGGGCAAATGCAAAGGATGTTGCTGTCTCCTCCATGCGGCTTGACCCTAAACCTGACCCACAATTTTCCAGTCGGCAATCCTTAGCGAAAAAGCCCGCATTAAAGCCCTTCCAAATAATGTGTCATTCTGCGGCGCCCCACATGTGGGGAGACCGCAGAATCCACAGCGGAAAACGGCATTAGACCTCTTGCGAAGCTCCATAAGTTTCGCAAGAGGTCCTGCCGCTTTGCCAGCCAGAGGCTTGCAAAGCGGCGTTTTCAAAGGAAGCTCTTGCAAAATTGAAATTTCGCAAGAGCTCTATTGTAACCCAATGGATGCTGCGAACAAGTCGCAGCATGACAGACAGCAACGCCGTTTTTCTGCGGTTTCATTACGGATTAGAAGCAAGCGCTGTTGCCCTGATTTTTCGCCGCGCGCGTGTTGACAATTCGGCGCGGTTTTGGTACTCTGAACTCAGCCATTAGCGGCCATCGTATAATGGTATTACCCTAGCTTCCCAAGCTCGTGACACGGGTTCGATTCCCGTTGGCCGCTCTTTTGTTTGCTCGCAGTCTTGGCTTGTTTCGCATAAGTATCGCTCGCTTTCCTGGGATTTTCCGGATTTCAAGCCCGTGATGGTTAACCTATCTCAAGCAAACATGCGCGACAGCGCAAGCGCGCGGAGGCAAATGCATGCCGCATATGTTGCCTTTCACTTTGGCGGTTGTTATATTTTATGGTGGCGAGCTTGCAAACGGGCTTTGAAGAGGTTTCGGCGCGACCTGTTTTGCGCTCGGGCTTAAATTTTGGCGACGGATGCTGCGGTTTTTCGTTTATCAAGATTTAACCTTTGGTTTATCCTGCGTTTAGCCCTCGGCGCTAATGTTGGGGCGTAGGCTGGCGCGAATTTATGTCTGCGGTGGATTTTTCCGCGCGCACGCTGGCTTTGTTTTGAAATGCCATTGCTTCACTGGAGCGAAAAATGTATCATGGCGTCATGGCAAAAAGGGGATTTAAGGCATGAGTTTTTCCCTTAACTGGGATTTCAGCAAAAACGCAAGGCGACTGAAAGCGCTGCTGGCGGTTGGGACGCTGCTATGCGCCCCGCTGCTTGCGCAGACGCAGGGCGCGCCAATGCGCATTACGCCAGACGAAGCGGTGGAGCTTGCGATAAGAAACAACCTTAGCTTGGAATCCGCGCGCATAGGCATTGGCACGTCAAGGCGAGCGGCGGACATGTCGTGGAACCAGTTCGTCCCCGACGCAAGCGTGTCGGCCTCGCTGCTCAGACTGAACAACGCGCCTTCCGTAGGCGCAATGGGCGGCATGATGGACATGATGAACGCCATAGGGTCAGCGATGCATTTGCCTGGATTTCCGCTCCCGCCGCCAGGCGCCCCGCCCCAATGGATACTGAACACCAGCCTATCCGTTAGCCTTAACTTCAGCTTCGCCATGATCGAGGACATGAACAGGCTCAGGCTGGATCACGAAAGGGGGCTTGTTTCTTACGCAAACGCAAGGGCGCAGCTTGAGCGCGACATTCGCAAAGCCTACCATAATATCCTGCTCGTGCAGGAAAACGTCGCGCTTCTCAACGAGAGCCTTGAAAACGCGAACAGGCAGGTGCAGATGGCGCAGGCGAACTTCAACGCCGGGCTTGCGCCGGAGCTTACCGTGCTGCAGGCGCAGGTCGGCAGGGAAAACCTGCGCCCGATTATCGACCAGGCGGAGGGCGGGCTTCGGCTTTTGATGATGCAGTTCGCCATGATGCTGGGGCTGTCGTTTGAAACCGAATTCGAGCTTACGCCGGTGGAGACCGCGCTGCCCCCGATCCCGCTGGACACCGTGGAACTGATAAGCCGCGCCGCCACGGGCAACATGGACGTTCAGGAGCTTAGGCAGACCATCCTCGTGATGGAAAGCGGCAGGCGCGCGATGCGGCTGGGCATGAACACGCCGTTCATTTCGGTGGGCTGGAACGTTGACCCGACGTTCTCCGGTCTTTGGGGCGAAAGCCTGTTCAACACCGATTTCTGGAACCAGCAATCCGGGGCCTTGCGCTTCACCGTGGGCTTCAACCTGAGCGGGCTTCTGCCCTTCGGCTCCGGGCGCCAGAGCCTGCTTGCGCTTGAGGACCAGATCCGGGTCGCCAACATCGGCCTTGCGCAGATGATCCGCGGCACGGAGATTCAAATCCATAGCATCGTGCAGTCGCTTGAAAGAGCGCGGATTTCGATGGCTGTGCAGGAGCAGACGATAGCGCTTGCGGAGCGCTCGTTCCAGCTTACCGAGCAGGCGCACCGCGCGGGCTTCCTTGATTTCTTCCAGGTGCAGAACGCGGAGCTGGAGCTTAGGCGCGCGAGAATGCAACTGCACGAGCAGCAGTTCAACTATCTTAACAGCCTGATCGACCTTGAGTATGCGTTGGGCGTTCCGTTCGGAACATTGACTTCCGCGGGAAATTGGTAGCCCCATAGCGGGCGAAAGGAGTATGCGATGAAAACAAAAACATTGTTCGCGGCGTTTGCCGCGCTGCTAGCCGGGCTTTTCTTTGCCGCCTGCGCCGGGGACGGCGAGACGGGCGGGCGTCTGGGAGGCGGCGCGGTCGAGCCTGTGATTCCGGTTTTTGCGGTGAACACCACGCTGGCGGCGCAAGGCCCCGTGCAGGATTTCATCGCGCTTTCCGGGGACGTCATAGCCAGTTCTATGGTTGACGCTCATTCGGAAGCCGCGGGCAGAGTGGATCGCGTCTTTGTTTCCATCGGGCAGCGCGTGTACAGAGGGCAGGCGATCGCGGTGGTCGATCCCTCCCGACCGGGGATGGAGTTCCTTCCGCACACGGTAACCGCCCCGGTCTCGGGAACGATAACCGCGCTGCCGGTTCAGGTCGGCATGACAATCAGCCCTGCGTTGCCGCTTGCGCGCATCGCCAGCGGCAACACGCTGGAGATACGGCTTTTCGTGGCGGAGCGCTTCGTTTCCAGAGTGGCGCTGAACCAGATCTCGCAAATCACCCTCGCCGCGTGGCCGGGCGAGGTTTTCCAAGGCAGGGTCGCGGAAATTTCCCCGATGCTCGATCCCATTTCGCGCACCATGGAAATCCGCGTGAGAGTTGACAATCCCGGCGACAGGCTGCGCGCAGGAATGTTCGCCAACGTGCGGCTTATCACCGAGCAGAGGGACAACGTCGTCCGGATTCCCGCCGGCGCTATGATTACGCGCTTCGGGAACCAGTACGTTTACGTCGTGGAGCCGGATCCCGAAAGCCTGGAGCATAATATCGCGCGCAGGCGCCCCGTTACGCCGGGCATTCTCGTGGACGGCTTGCAGGAAATCCGCAGCGGGCTTGAGCCAAACGAGGAAGTTGTCGCAAGGGGCCAGACTCTGCTGGACGACGGCGCGCGGGTGAATATTATCGAGCGGCTTGCGCCGATAGGCGTGGCCGCGGCGGATTAGGGAAGCGCTGACTCTCGACACATCCAGGATCTGCGATCCCTTGGGAACCGCTGATTAGTGTGGAATTCAGCGGTTCCCATGCATCTGCATGGCGCAGATGCGGTTAAGTAGCACTGATTAAATCCCCATCGGATTTAATCAGTGCTTCTCTTGGATTCGCGTCGGCGTTTCCCTCCGTTATTTGCGCGCCGCGCGCGCGAATGCGGGCAAGGAGCAATGTTACGCATCCGCGATTGGATGAGAGCGTTGCTTCCGTAGCGCGCGGGCAGCAAGGGGAAACGCTGGCTAAAGCCAGGGATCCCCTCCGCGGCGCGAAACAAGACGCGAAGAGAATGAAAATACATATGAAAGGAAACGTGCGATGCTTGTAAAGACAGTAGTTTCGCGGCCGACAACCGTGATCATTATTTTCGCCCTGCTTTTGGGTCTGGGCGGTTTTTCCCTTGCGAATCTCCCAATCGATCTTGTTCCGGAAATCGAGCCGCCGTTCCTCGTGGTCTTCACGAGCTATTCCGGGGCGGGGCCGGACGAGGTGGAAAGAAGCCTTACAAGGCCGATGGAGGCAGCGCTTTCGGGCATCTCCAATCTCAACCGAATGACGTCGTCGTCATCGACGGGTTTCAGCATGATTATGCTGGAATTCGCTTACGGCACGAGCATGTCGGACACCGCGCTTTCCATCCGAGACTCCATCGACATGATTCGGAACTTTCTGCCGTCCGGCGCGACCACGCCGACAATTTTCCAATTCGACCCCGCGATGATGCCAATCATGGGGCTGATGGTAACGGGAAACCGTTCCGCGGAGGAGTTGCGGGAAATCGCGGAAAGCACAATCGTTCCGCGCATCGAGCAGACTCCCGGCATCGCCACCGCCTCGATAAGCGGCGGCAGGGAAAGGATCATCCGCGTGGAAATTCCGCAGAACAGGCTGGAGGCTTACAATCTTACCATAACGGAAATCCAGCAAATGGTTTTCGCGCAAAACAGGCAGACCAACGTTGGAACCATCACCGAAGGCGGGCTTAACTATATACTCACCGCGATGGGCGAGTTTGAGACGCTCGACCAAATGCAGAACACGATTGTGTCATTTAGGGGCGGGGGGATGACCGCGACGGGGTTCGAGCCGCCGCGCCCTGTGTTCCTGCGCGACATCGCGGACGTGTTCGAAAGTTTCCGCGACGAGACCAGCATTGTTCTTGTTAACGGCCAGCCGGCAGTGGTGCTGAACGTTCAGCGGCAGGGAGGCGCGAACTCGGTGCAGGCTGCGAACAACCTTCGCGACCGGCTCGATGCGATAGAAAGGGAACTCCCTCGGGACATGAGCATCTCCGAGATTTTCAATACCACTGACATTATCGAGCATTCCATCGCGCAGCTAACGAACACCGCGCTCACTGGCGCAATCTTAGCCGTAATTGTCCTGTTCCTCTTTCTTAGGTCGTTCAAGCCGACAATTATCATAGGTATTAGCATTCCCGTTTCTGTGCTTATCACGATGATGCTGATGTATTTCGCGGGCCTCACGCTCAACCTTATGACGCTGGCGGGGCTGGTGCTCGGCGTCGGGCTGCTGATCGACAACTCCATTGTCATTCTGGAAAACATTTATCGATACCGCGAAAAAGGCGCGAAGCTCAAGCCTGCGGCGATACTCGGCACCAGCGAGATGATCAAGGCCATAACGGTTTCCACGCTGACGACCCTTTGCGTGTTTCTTCCTCTTATAATGTTCCAAGGGCTTCTGGAAATGACCGGCGAGCTTCTTGCTGGGCTGGCGTTTACCATCGCGATCTCGCTTGGAGTTTCGCTTTTCACGGCGCTTTTCCTGGTGCCCGTGCTTACAAGCCATTATCTGCCTTTGGTTACGCGCAAGCAGAAACCGCTCAGAGGCGCGCTGGCAAAGATTGACAGGGGTTTTGACAGATTTTTCAAAGGGATGGACAACGGGTATCGCTGGATTGTTGACAAAATTCTGCGCAAGAAAACCATCGTCGTGGTGTCAATGCTTCTGCTTTTTGCGGGAAGCGTCTATATGATTCCACAGATCGGCTGGGAGCTGATGCCTCCAATGGAGGAGGACAGCGTTGTGGTAAATGTAACGCTTCCGGTAGGAACGCCGCTGCGATACACCCAGGCCGTCCTGCAGCAGTTTCAGACAATCGTGGAAAGGGAAATAACGGGCTTCGAAACGCTGGTCATTGAGGCTGGCGGCGGCGGCATGTTCGGCGGCGGCGCCGGCAATTCCGGCCTTCTGCGAATCACCTTGCCTCCCTTCGCCGAGCGCATTATGACCGCGACCGAAATACAGGACGCGCTGCGCCCCTTCTTTGGGCATTTCCCCGACGTGCAGTTCAGTTTTAGCGGCGGGATGATGATGGCCTTCGGCGGCGGCGGCGTGGAGGTTATTCTGCGCACCGACAATCTGGTGCGGGGGCTTGAGACGGCGAACCTGATCGCCGACCTCCTGCGCGAGAACGTGCCGGACGTTACGGAGCCGCAGATCAGCTTGACGGACGGACTGCCCCAGATCGAGCTTGTCATCGATCGCGACAGGATGTACGCGCTTGGGCTTAACGCCCTGACGGTTGGCAACGAGATAAGGGCCGCAGTGGACGGCGTTACCGCGACGAGGTTCCGCAGAGGCGGCAACGATTACGACGTGGTGCTGATTCTCGCCGAGGCGGATCGCAACAGCCGCCCCGCCCTTGACAGCCTTTTTGTGAACAGCCAGCTTGTCGGTGGCAGGGTTCCCCTTTCCAGCTTCGTGAGCTACCGCGAGGGAACAGGCCCGCTGACAATCAACCGCGAAAACCAGGGGCGCGTAATTCGCGTTACCGCCGGCACCAGGCCCGGCGTCCCGATGAACGCCGTGCAGCAGCAGGTCGAAGATGTCGTGCGCGCGGGAGTGCCGCTTGACGACGAAATTGTCATCGATTTCGGCGGCGACCATGCGGAGATGATGAGGACGATGACCAACTTCGTATTAATAGCAATAGTGGCCGTCTTCCTCGTGTTCGGCGTCATGGCCTGTCTCTTCGAGTCGTTCCGCGATCCGTTCATAATAATCTTCACGATACCGCTGTCGCTGATCGGCATCGTCGCGATTTACCTGATCACCGGCACGATTTTCAACATACTTACCGCAGTCGGTCTTCTGGTGCTGATAGGCGTCATCGTGAACAATGGTATTTTGCTTGTCGATTACACAAACTTGCTGCGCAAGCGCGGGCTTCCTCTGCACGAAGCCTGCGTCGAAGCCGCCGGCACGCGCCTTCGCCCGATTCTGATGACCACGATAACCACCGTCATCGGCCTCGTGCCAATGGCTTTCTTCGCTGGCGAGGGATCGGAGCTTGTGGCGCCTATCGGAAAGACCGTTCTCGGCGGCCTCTCTTTCGGCACGCTCATGACGCTGTTCCTTATGCCCACGATTTACTATATCATGAACAGGCGCGCCGACGAGCGCGCGGCAAAGCGGGCCGCAAGGCGCGAGAGGATCGCCGCAGGGGACAAGTGGCAGAGGAACTCCGCGCTTGATCAAACGGCTGTGGCAGGAATTGCCCTGACGGATGCTGTCGGCGCGGCGTTGGGAAAGTCGGAGGTTGATTAATGTTTCGGGTTGAGGTAATCGCGAACAGATCGGTCGAGGAGAACATCCACGACGCGCTTAATTTCGAAAACACCGGCAAGCACTTCAGCAAGTACCTCGGAGTTCTGGGGGTTGGGAAGTCTGGCCCGTGCATGGGTGATGCGATATGGCCAGAGGAGAACATTACTTTCGTGTTCTGGTGCGAGGAAGAGGAACTTGCCGCCATCGAACGCGCCGTGCGTTTTGTTAAAAACAAATACCCCAACGAGGGCATAAAAATGTTTTCGCTGCCAGGGGGACACATGCACGCGCAGGCCGAGGAAAATCTATGAGGCGGGAAGGGGCTGCGAGTTGAAGGCTTTTCGCGCGCGAAAGGGGCTTGCAATGCCCTGGCTTGTGGCGCGTGACTTCTTATTCGTTTGGAACAATGACGCGCTGCCGCTTTGCGGCGGAGCGTCATTGTTCGGCAAAAGTGAAAAACATTGATCAAAGATTTTTTTGAGGCAACCCAGGAAACTATCCGCGATTTGAACCAGACCGAACGCCAGCTTTTTGACTATGTTGTCAAAAACATGGACGAAATCAAAAACATGAGCATCCAGAAATTCGCCTCGGAGTGGCTTGTTTCCACTACCACAATTTTTCGCTTTACGCAGAAGCTGGGGTTTTCTGGCTATGCGGATTTTATCAACTGTCTTCTAATCACCTCCCACAGCCAGCAGAATGCGGTTCTTCCCGATGTCGTTGTGGGGCGCGCCTACAGCGAGGTGTACCTGAAAAACGTAATGGAAGCAGTGCGCGTTATGTCACCGCAATATGTAGAAAGTGTAATGTCCACGCTGGATCGCCGTCCTGGCATATACATTTTGGCTGACGCAAACACCCACACCATAGGCCAATACTGCGAAAAGCTGTTCATCGGCCTGGGCTTCAATGCGTATTTCCCCGAGGCAGCGTACCAAATGCAGAATCTCGCAAACCACATCAGCAGCCAGGATATGATCGTCGCGCTTTCGTATTCGGGTCAGGACGCGGTAATGCTTAACGTCATTGAAAAAATTTTCCAGCGCGGGCGCCCATATTTGCTGTCCATTACGCGCGCGGATAACAACCCCCTGGAAAGTCTGTCCAACGCCAACTTCTACATTTTTGCCGAGGAAATCCGCCTCAACGGCATGGACTTGACTTCCGGCGTCCCCATGCTGATGGTTCTGGAGCTTCTGGTTTACGAGTACATCACAAGGTCGAAAGCGCAGAAAAACGACGATTCTGCCGCGTCAGATAAATCCGCTGGAAATTAATCCGCGCCGCCCTTAACCTGCCAGCGATTATCAACGCGCTCGAAACGGTTGGATGGCAAGATAATCGAGCGCCCGTCGGCGTTGCTCAGTTTTATCTGGCCCGTGAGCATATTCACTTCGCCTACCGTCCACGTTCCGTTGTTGTGGATTACGCGAGAGCCCATTTGAGGAACAAGGCGAACCTGCTCGTTGTAGAAATTGTGCTCGTATGAAAGGCAGCACAACAGCCTTCCGCAGGGGCCAGAAATTTTCATCGAGTTAAACGAAAGGTTCTGGTCTTTTGCCATCTTGATCGACACTGGTTTTAGCCTGTCGGAAACGGCGTGGCAGCAGTAGCCACGACCGCAAACCCCAAGGCCGCTGATTATTCTGGCCTCGTCGCGCACCCCGATCTGCCTTAGTTCTATCCGGGTTTTGAAAACGCCGACCAAATCCTTGACAAGCTCCCGAAAGTCTACCCGATTCTCTGCGGTAAAGAAAAACAAGATTTTGGCTTCTTCCAGCAGGTAATGAACGTGAACCAGCTTCATGTCAAGCCGATGGCTGTTGATTTTATCCTTGCAGATTTTAAAAGCCTCTTCTTCGAGGACGCTATTGCTCTCCGCCTTTTCGATGTCCTCGCTCGTGGCAGGGCGCTCGATGCAAACAATGTCGGAAACGCCGCGCTTGCAGCACACCACGCCTATTACCTGGGCAAGATCCTTGCCGTAGCGCGTTGGGACTACAACCATCGACCTAGGAGCGAGGGGGCCGCCGCGGTAAATCGCGAGAAAGGTTTCATGCGAATAGGAAAGGCGCAGGCGGTAGATTGGCATATCGGAGGCGAATGCCTGAACCGCCTTGCTTGCGATTACGCTTGTTTCCCTTTCTTCCTGCTCCTCTTCATCTTCAAGAAGGGAAATGTCCTCGTCTTCTAAATCGCTCATATTCATCCTTTTCAGCCCGTTTCAAACTTCGTAGTTTAGCGCAGACTCTGGCAGGCACTGTTTTACGCATCGCAACGTGAACCCGCAACCGAATACGGCGCGCTGCCTAATGCAATAAGTCTACCAGAAGACCTGTGATTTCCTCAAGGCGCGCGGCTATCTCAATTTGCTCCTTTTGACTGGAAAGCAGCATTGCCGCAAGGGTTTCCAGCCTTTCGTCGATTACCTGTATTTTCGTGTAGCCAAGCTGCTTCATCGCTTCCGGAGTTCCGCGGGGGCCTTTGTAATTCGCCTTGAGGAACTTTGGAATGCCCGTCTCGTGGTTCAACTCGAAGCCGTTTTGAACCACGTAATGAATGAAGTTGCGCACCGCGCTCTTGTAAGAAAGAATTTCCTCAGGGAATGGCCTGCCGCGCAAAGTGTCGCCAGCGCTGCGAACCTCGTCCATCAAAAAATCAAGCGTTTCCTCGCATACCGGCAGCTTCGCCACGCTGCCAATCCCTCCCGCTGCGTTGTTCCGGATCTCATCGAAAAGACGGGCGAATTCGGGCTTTCTTGTATTGCCGGAATCCCTGGGCTTTTTTTCTTCCTTTATGTTCGCATAAGCCTTTGGTGTCATGAACAGGGAGAGATCCGCGTCTACTTTTGCCATAAGTCACGCCTAGGC
>Ga0209755_10009599_pt1 | contig 10225 bp, 8 predicted proteins | sample TergutCo191P1_FD_187301 | JGI IMG/M metagenome (GOLD analysis project Ga0209755, IMG submission 187301) | Cornitermes sp. P1 segment gut microbial communities from Petit-Saut dam, French Guiana - Co191P1 (SPAdes) (version 2) | ecosystem: Host-associated > Arthropoda: Insects > Digestive system >...
ATAGTGGTGTTTGTTGGACATGTAGGAATACGCGGCAATGCTTGGGAAACGCGCGATAAGCTCAACGCACTGGCGTAAAATATTTTCGGGTGACTGGTTTTCCGGGTCTTCATCGTAAGGGTAGAGCGCAAGCACAGAGGAAGCGAGCTTATTCATTATATTGAGAGAAGGAGCGCGCATTATTACATCTTCTACAAAGTGATTGGGAAGAGGTCTGTTATCGCCGATCAGTTTATTAAAATCTTCAAGCTGTTTTTTTGTTGGAAGTTTTCCAAAGAGGAGCAGATAAATCGTTTCTTCAAAGCAAAAGCGGTTTTGGCTTGCGGCTTCAACTGCAATTTGTTCAATGTCGATACCTCTGTAAAAAAGTTTGCCCGGGACAGCCGCTTTTTTCCCGTCCACGACATCGTAGCCGTGTACATCACCGACACGCGTGAGCCCTACAAGTACGCCTGTGCCGTCATCGTTTCGCAATCCGCGTTTTACGCTGAACTTTGAGAATAATTCTGCATCGATATAATCGTTACCTGAAATTTCCGATAAGTGTTCTTTTACATCCATCATGATTAACCCCTTTATAAAGCGGCGGACTCGCCGCTAATTCAATCGAAAAATAACACGAAGTGTTATTTATAACTCCTTTATAACTCCTTTGAATCTTCTTCACGTATTTCTACGCGGCGAATTTTTCCGCTTATGGTTTTTGGAAGCTCTTTTACAAATTCTACAATTCGCGGATATTTGTACGGCGCCGTGGTTTTCTTTACATGGAACTGTAATGCAGCCTTAAGCTCTTCGGATGCTTCATAACCCTTTGCAAGTACAACTGTCGCTTTAACTACAGTGCCGCGCTCTTCATCAGGAACACCTGTGATTGCGCATTCAAGGACAGCGGGATATTCCAAAAGCGCGCTTTCAACTTCAAAAGGACCGATGCGGTAACCGGAACTTTTTATAACATCATCATTGCGTCCGACAAACCAGTAATAGCCGTCTTCATCTCTCCATGCGACATCGCCTGTACGGTAAATATCATCGCTCCATACGCTGTTGGTAAGAACTTCGTCGCGGTAGTAACCGCCGAACATTCCGTAGGGCTTGCGTTTATCGGTTCTTACTACAATCTGACCTTCTTCGCCCATTGCGCAGGGTGTTCCGTCTTCGCGTAACAGATCGATATCATAACCGGGCGCTGGTTTTCCCATGGAGCCGGGTTTTGGTTCAAGCCACGGCCAGGTGCAAAGTGAGACCGTAAGCTCTGTTTGCCCGTAACATTCGCGGAGTTTAATGCCTGTGCCGTCCAAAAACTGCTCAAAAATTTCCGGGTTTAAAGGTTCTCCCGCTACGCAGCAATATTTTAACGCAGAGAAATTATATTGCGTTAAATCTTCTTTTATAAAGAAACGATAAATTGTAGGCGGAGCGCAGAAGCTTGTTAATTTGTATTTGCTCATTATTTCAAGCATTTCAGAAGGCACAAAACGATCGTAGTCGTAAACAAATATTCCCGCTTCGCAGAGCCACTGACCGTAAATGCAGCCCCATGCCGCTTTTGCCCAGCCTGTGTCGGCTACTGTAAGGTGTAAACCTTCAGGCACAACCCGGTGCCAATACTTTGCGGTTGCAATATGACCCAAAGGATAACTGTAATCCAGGCGCACCATTTTCGGCATTCCGGTTGTGCCGGATGTAAAATAGAGCAGCATGATGTCGTCATTCGTGTTTATCGCCGCAGGTTTTTTTAATTCAGCTGACGCGTTTTCCATTAAGCCGCTGAAATCTGTCCACGAAGGTTTTATTTTTGTGTTTCCCATGGCGCAGATATAAGCCTTGTATTCAAGACTTCGCTGTTCATTTTTAAGAATTGTTTCCGCTTCTTCAATGCGCTGCATAAGCGCAGCGTCGTCAACGCAGATAATTCCTTTTATATCAGCGGCATTGCATCTGTAGACAATGTCCTTTGTGGTAAGAAGGTGAGTCGCGGGAATTGCGATTGCTCCCAGTTTGTGAAGTGCGAGCAGTACAGGCCAGTATTCCCAGCGGCGTTTTAGTACCAGCATGACAGGGTCACCCTTTCCAATTCCGGCTTCGCGAAGAGCGTTAGCGGCTTTATTGGAAAGACTGCTGATTTGCGCAAAAGTAAATGCGGCTTCTGCGCCTTTTTCATCGCACCATTGCAAAGCGCGTTCGTTTCCCTTTTCTTTCGCGAGCGTATCAATTACGTCATAAGCAAAATTGAAATTTTCAGGGATATTGATTTTAAAATTAGTATAAAAATCCTCGTAGGATTCAAACTCTGTTCTTGGCAAATATTTGTCAAGCAATGACATATATAACTCCTATTTAAAGCGGCGGACTCGCCGCTTATTTCTATCGAACAATAACACGAAGTGTTATTTATAACTCCTATTTAAAGCGGCGGTCTCGCCGCTTATTTCTATCGAACAATAACACGAAGTGTTATTTATAACTCCTAAATTTACGGTTAAAATACAATTGCTAAAAAGCGGGCTGCCTTTCCGCCAAGAGCCTTCATACCATGAGGCTCGGTGGAATTGTAATAAATGCAGTCGCCGGGATTTAGTTCAATATCATGGCCGCTGATCGATATCAGCAGCCGCCCCTCCAATACATAATTTAATTCCTGACCCGGATGCGTGTTTAAGCTTATGGGTTTATTTTCTGTCTCGGCTGAAGCTTCAACCACAAATGGTTCGGCTTTTTTATTATGAAAATTGTAAGCAAGGTTCCAGTAGCCGTACATTGGGCGGCGGCTCACTTCAGGAGCCTGTCCTGCGCGGGTGATGCAGAAAGTTTTTAATTTAGAAGCCTGTCCGCTGATTAATTCAGACAGGTCTACTCCAAAATGCGCTGCAATTTCTACTAACGCGCCGACCGAAAAATCTTTTTCTCCCGATTCCCATGCGGTATATTCTGACGGGTCAAAACCAAGTTCTTTTGCCAGAGCCTCGGCGGATATTTCTTCAATTTCTCTTAACACTTTTACGCGGGCTGCAATCTCTTTTACATTTTCTTTCATTTGTTTCTTTTCTCCACTGTTCCATTGGAACGGGCAATAAATACAACCGGCGGCTTACGGGTGAAAAACCCATTCTCCACAACACCGGGGATTTGATTTAATTCTGTTTCCATTAAAGAAGGGTCTATTGATATTTTAAAGCGAATATCTAAAATAAGATTTCCATGTTCAGTAATAACAGGACCTGCCTTGCGAACCGCTTCTCTAAGGATAACATCAGCGCCCAGTTTGTCAAGCGCTTTTGTTACCTGCATTCTTGCTTCGGGAATAACTTCCACAGGAACAGGGAACCCTCCTCCGAGGCTGTCTGTCAATTTTGATTCGTCTACAGTGATTGCATATTCCGCTGAGGCGTATGCAGCTAACTTTTCGATTAAGTGAGCGCCGCCTCCGCCCTTGATTAAGCGGCTTTTCGGGTCTACTTCGTCTGCGCCGTCTATTGTTAAATCAAGCCCTGCGCATAACTCGCGCGAATTAAGCGTGAAAAAAGGGATTTTTAATTTTTCGCATTCTATTTCTGTCTGAAAACTGGTAGCAAATGCGCAGATGTTGTTTAACGCGCCTTGTGCAAGAAGCTCGCCGACCCTGCGTACTGCGTGGATGGCGGTAGAGCCGGTGCCAAGACCAATCTTCATTCCGCTTTTTACCAATTCGTCTACAGCCGCTTTGCCGGCTGCAATTTTCATTAAGCCGATCGTATCTTGTTCCATGCATTTGCTCCTGTCGTATTTATCTGCGATAAAATTTTCTGAGGAATTTCTGTGCCGGTAAAATTCGCGTATTGCATACATGCCTGACGAATTACCATATCGTAACCGTTGAAAGTTTTGCATCCTGCAGACATTGCTCTTCTTAAAAACGGAGTTACAGGCGGAACGTATATTAAATCCATTACAACTTCATCGCCCGTAAAAGAATAAAGATCCAGAGGATCAGAAGCCTCGTATCCTTCCATACCGACAGAGCTTGTCTGGATTATTATATCGTTGAATTTGGACATCATCTCAATTCCCTGATTATCCAATCCGCCCCATTTAAAGCTATATTTTGACGCGATATTTTTTGCCTTGTATACCGTGCGGTTTAATATAAGCGCCTTGCCGCCAAGACGGTGAATCTCTGAGGCAACAGAACGCGCAACTCCTCCTGCGCCGACAATTGTAGTTTTCAGATACTTTAAATTTTTTCTGTTAATAAAATGCAAAAGCGATTCAGAAAAACCTCCGCAGTCCGTGTTGTCTCCGTACCATCCTTCATCTATACGGCTTAAGGTGTTGCATGCGCCTATTGCCTGAACAATCTCGGAGCTTTTTATAAGTTTTGGAATTATCGCTTCTTTGTAAGGCACTGTAACGGAAAGCCCTTTTACATCCAATCCTTCAGTAATTTCCAAAATATCGTTGATTGAATCGGTAGGGAACGGCACATATACCGCATCTGTGTTTTCCAAACTGAAAATCGTGTTAAAAAACCACGGACTAACGCTTGCCTTTAAAGGATAGCCGATTAGACCGTATACTTTTGTTTTATTTGTAATTCTTTGAACGCGGTATAATTCGGCAAGTTCACAGATATCCATTTGACCCGGAGCGCCCGGCACTTCGCTTTCGGACAAGGCACTTGCATACGATAAATAAGAACCGAATCTGTCTGCGAGTACCCTGGAATAAATGCCGTAATGTCCCATGCAGATTAAAATTTTATTATGAGCAATTATTTTTTTTGACGCTTTTAAAACCTGTAAAACATCGTTAGCTGATTTTACAGCGACGGCTATTTTTACAATTTCGTCTCCTGAGCGCTGCATGGTTCTCATTTTTTTTGGAATGTTTTCTATAAAGCCGTTTAAGCTGTGACATGAACGTATTATTTTTGTTCCGAATGTGCGCGCCGCTTCTTCAAGGCTCGGCACTTCGAAATCATCTTCGATATCAACATACGCATAATTGTAGCGACTGTCGGTATTTGCATAAGCAAGTCCGTTTGCAAGCAGTTTGACTCTTGCGCCTTCGCCGCCTGTAAAATGCCCGCCGTCAACATCGCGTCTTATTGTTAAAATGACAGGAAGCCCGGCAAGCTCCGGAAAACGCCGTATGTACAGGCGTTCGTCGGGGTCAAGGCAGTCAACGCGCAATTCAGCAAGGTCTGTAAATTTACGGTATTTACTCAGTATTTCCAGATTGCGCTGAATGGTTTTTGCTGTTAAGCACAAACATAGTTTTGACATATTATTCTCCGTATTAAATATCAGAACGGTATATATATATTGCCGTAACTGTTCCCGCGCTGCCTGTTCCGCTGAAGTTAACCCTCAGTATCATGGGCCAGCTCTTGCCGGATATCGATAGAAGAGCATGATCTCCTTTGTCTTCGGCTCTGTTTCCAAGCGTAAGCAGAACAGCCGCTCTCTTGTCTCCGTTTGAGATGCCGTGAGTCGAAGCAATCTTGACCTGCCAGATACGATCCCTGTAGATATAAATATCTGCTCCGTTATATTGAAAAACAACATCGTCCTGCCAGGCTTCCTTGCCTCTTTCCGCAATGACAGATCTCGGCGGTCCGAATTTTATCAGAAGATCCGCCATCATCATGCCTATAAAGGATAGTTGTTCATCATCGCTGAGTCCTGCATATATCGGCTGGTTTTGCGCCCATAAAGAAACCGAGAAGATGAATAAAAATGGCAGCAGCAGCGCTTTCTTCATAGTTCACATATTAACAGAAATTTCATTCCCATTCAATGAAGATACTGACATCGCCGTTTACTCTTAGAATCCCCTCAGACGATATCCAGACATTAATTCCGGAGCGAACGGGAAAAACAAAGAAGATCGGCTGCGCAAACGGAGATGTTCCGTACCATGGGCATTCTGGGACATCGAAGGCTGCAGATTCTGTTTTTTCAGGCACAAGGCGCCGTCTGTCAAAGTTGTTGCTTACAGTTTTTTCGGCAGCGGAGCGCCAATCTACGAGCCATGGGTCTTTACAGACTGCTTCGCTTAAAATTTCTGCTGTAAACAGTTCCCGAAAACGCAGCCAGTTAAAATTTGCAGGCAATCGGGAATAATTCCCCTCATTTGCATTAGCGAGTTCCCAGTAAAAGACAGTGTCTACTCCGGCTTCCCATGTCAGGTTCAGGCAGTTGTCTTTTGCATCGAAGGGGAAAAGCGCTCCTGCAGGTTTAAAGAAGCCGGGAATCAAGTTGTGTTTAGGCCAATGAGGCCACGCCGTAACCGGATTTGCCCATGTATTGGGAATTTCAATTTCTCCGGGGATATGGTCTGCAGTTTGCTTATTCCCGTCAGGATCGACCCATTCAATCCGCCACTGCGGCTTGCCGAGCAGAGAGACCCAATGTTCCGGCAGTTCCGGAAGATTAAGAGAATAACTTGAGGGTGTAATATCTCTGCAGCTTCCGGCAAAAATGATGCCGGCAAGAAGCAGAACCATGGAGAGAAGATTTGTTGGTTTGGTTAAATATGTTTTCATACTTATTATATTGCGCGGACTCGGCGTTTTGCTTTATCGATATTTGCAATTTTGATGAATTTATATCATAATTTAATTTATGGCTGATAATGATATAGCTAGCTATGTGGCAAATCTGGAACAAGTACTTACTGCCCGAAAAGACTACCTTGAAAGGGAAGCTTTGGTAAAACTTAAGGAAGAACTCAGGGTTTATCAGAGTTCATTTGCCTCTTTATATAATATTTATCTCAAAAAGAAGTCGATAGACGAAGATCCTTACAAACATGAGACCAAAATCAGTGAATTAGAGGTTCCGGAGTCCACTCCGTTCCAGGATGTAAAGAGAATTGAGCAGCTTTCTATCAGACTTTCCAATTTTGACAGCCAATTAGACTTTTTAGTCAACTTTTATCAGCTTGGGGTCGATTTTCTCAACCTCGATCGAATAAAAAGGATAGTCGGACTCGTTAGATATATCGACTGGGTGGGATTTTCGCCTGATTCACAGTTCCTTATGACCAAAGCTGTTGCAGAAATGACCAATCATTCAAAGGTCGGTGTTGATGCCCTTACCCTTAGTTTAATCGGCGATTGCCTTTCCAAGCTTTCAAAAAAGACTGCCGCCGCCATGGCAACGCTTAAAGACCTCAATCTCTACTATAGAGAGTCCTATAAGCTCGCTATACGCCAGAATGTAACACAAAATATGTCTGCATCTGAGGCTACGCCTGAAAATATCAGGAAAAAAATGCCTTCTGTAATGCCCGGCGTTCCTTTTTACAAGGAACTCATAGAAGAAATCCAAAAAGAAGACTATGCGGGCGGCGGTGTAGACCTAAGAGATGCCATTTTAAACACTTTAATGGTTAAAGAAGAGAAACCTAAGGCTCAGAAAGCAGCCGTTGACTATAAACAGATACTTTTGGATGGCATTCAAGTCATTGGCGGAGCGTCAAATACGCTCAATGAGGTCAATACCAAGCTTCGTGAGAACCAAACAGTCATGGAAAGCCGAAAAAAAGGTTTCTTTGAAGCGATAAAAGAGCTGATCAGGCAGATAACCAACGCTGAACCTGAAGAAGTGGTCTATAATATTGAAAAAATGGACGAAACCAAGGGACTTCCTGTCAAAGAAAAGCTAGCTTTCTATCGTTTCCTTGACGAAATGGAGAAAAAAACCAGAATTTTAACAAGTTTTATGCGCGGACCTGCCTATCAAAAGCTTGCTGCGATGACAGAAGAGCAAATAATCGGTTATCTGGAAAGAAATATCAAAGATGTTCAGAATTATCATAAGACTTTAAACGCCCTGGACGAGTTTTTTAAGGCAAATGTTATTCAGGATGACAGGGATAAAATAAAGGGAATTAAGCCGGAATTATCGGCTTTGAAAAATACTTATGTAAAAGCCAACCAAATGCGGTATGAGTACAGCGCCCAAAAAGAAGCTGAGGAGCAGATGAAGCGCCTTGGCGTTAATCCGATAGCCGCCGCTGAAACGACTCCTCCTCAATCATCAAACTCATAAACCGGTATTTATTGCCGATAATATCAGTATCTTACATTAAAAAGGCAGATAATACAGGTTTATAAATTGTCATCGTTTATTAAGCCGCTTGCGGCTCTCGTAGTTTCACTTCTCGTTTTTGCCGGATTTGTTTTTCTGGCTGATTTGGAACTGCTTAATCTTATCCAGACGCGTTTTTATAATCCTTCTGTCGTCAGCTCTTATGTAAACGAAAATAACATTGACGCGGAAATAACCCAAAATCATATTATTGAGCTTCATGAAAAATTTGCAGAAACTTTAAAAGAACATGCGGTGCGCAGCAGCTTTTTATATAACCAAAGCGCAGATGATATTTTTCAGCGTTCAAGAATTTTCGGAACATTAATTGAATCAACCGGCGCGCTTCAGGCGGTGCAGTTTGTTGATGCAAACGGATTAAGAATACATTTTTCCACTTCGCCCCGCGATATATTCGGACAGAACCGCGCTTCCACTTCTTACCGCAACTATAATGAAGATGCGCTCGCTCTGCCTTTTGATATGGTAAGCGTTCCCAACGGAAGCAGTCCAAGATTAGTAATGGATGAAAAAAGCGAAAGAATAATTTTTTCATTTCCGTTTTATGATTCGATGGATGTTTACAGGGGGACTGCGCTTTTTCATGTCGGCGTAAGAGCGATAGCCGAAAGACTTATCGCGGAAGGCCGTTTAAAAGTAAGCGACAATGTTTCTGTTGTTGCGGAACCTGCCGGAATTCTTTTGGGAAGTCCCGAGGTGTCGAAAGCCGACATCAGTAAAGTAGTTGCACAGGTCTGGAGCGGTGATTTCCGTGAGCGCGTAACGCTGGATTCAGGCGGCTCGGGAACCAATTATTCGTTAATTTCCGTTAAAACAAATCCTGCTGATTACAACGGTATTTTCTTCGGCAGGCTTATAAATGATTATCTGTTTGCGATTTCCGAACCGATGAAGCTTATTTTAAACCTTTCAATTTTTCTTACATTTTTTCTTACATTATTCTTTTTAATAAATCTAAAACCGAATCCTCCTGCTGTTGTCCGTAACCGCCTGAAACGTCTTAAGGAAAGCCTTTTTGAACAGCTATATGTTAATAAATCGAATCAGGAAAGAGCAAAATGGATTCTTGAACTTGAACAGCGCAGAGATGAAATACGTTCGGAGCTGAAACATAACCTGAGACTTAGCAGCCGTCAGGAAACAGCGATAGACGGCATTATAGACAAATCCTGGGATGAGCTCCTGGCTGTTATTAAAGTCGGAAGCGGCGTTGTTGTTCATTCGAAGTATGCAGAAGCATTAGCTCATGCAGAAGCTAAACACGCGCAGAAAGCCGGCGCGGATGAAGACATTGATGATATTGAAGAAGCAGAATCGATAGACGAGATTGAAGAAGTTGAATCAGCTGACTTAATTGAAGAGGCCGGAGAATATGCGCAGGCTGAATCTATTGATGATATAGAAGAAATAGAAGAGCTTGACGATGCGAATGTTATTGATAAAGCTCTGCGCGATGCTATAGTTCCTGTACAGCCGTATTCTGTCGGTCTTCTGCAGATGGCAACAAGGTTCTTAAGCGGAAAAGGCACAGGCAAAGGGCTTCTTAGGAAGGCAAGCGAAAAGAAACAATATTCCGGCAAAGGTCTTCTTGCAAAAGCTGCAACTATAGCAGGCAAAGAATCTGATACAACAGGCGAAACCGGCAAGGGTCTTCTTGCCCGCGCCAAAAAAATTGAATTTGATTTTGAATATCCTGTTGATGAAGATGTGCAGGATTTAATTGCAGGGCTTGATGTTGTATCGCCCTTCTCGTCAATGTTCTCTTCGCTGGATAATTCTTCAGACGATGATTTTCCCCGAACGTGATAATCCTAAATAATATGTCTCCACAGATTCTCCCCTGCATGCCTGCGGTTTAAAACTTTTTGCTGTTGTAAAAAGAGTTTTAATGTGTTTTAAAAGCGCGTCTGTTCCGCTGCCCTGGAAAATTTTCAACACAAGATTGCCGCCGGGAGCAAGAGCGTTTTCTGCATACGATACGACGGTTTCAGCCAGCTCAAGAGAACGGGCGGAATCTATTATATGATTGCCTGTGGTGTTTGGAGCAGCATCGCTTATTATTATGTTGTAGGGACCTTTTGACAAAAGAGCTTCACGCACTTCCGTGGTTGTAATGTCGCCTTGAA
>Ga0209755_10009600_pt1 | contig 10225 bp, 7 predicted proteins | sample TergutCo191P1_FD_187301 | JGI IMG/M metagenome (GOLD analysis project Ga0209755, IMG submission 187301) | Cornitermes sp. P1 segment gut microbial communities from Petit-Saut dam, French Guiana - Co191P1 (SPAdes) (version 2) | ecosystem: Host-associated > Arthropoda: Insects > Digestive system >...
AAAGTTTGAGCAGGATCTAAATTGTCAGATTGCTGTGCAGTTTCTTGTGCGTCAGCTGATTTAAACTCCGACATTACTCTTCACCCCCTGCAACTCTAATCCTCGGATCGAGAAAGCCATATAAAATGTCAACAATAAGACTGATTGTCAAAACGAGGAATAAGATAACTGTTGTCGCGCCGATGATTACCTGGAAATCACGCTGCTGAATGGCAGAAGCCATCATAAAGCCAATGCCTGGCCAATTAAAGACCGTTTCAGTGATGATTGCTCCTGACAACATAACGCCAAAATCAACCCCCATGGAAGTTATTACAGGGATTAAAGCATTCTTCATTTTGTGGCCCCACAAAATTCGTGCGGGGGAGCAACCTTTGGCCTTTGCCGTGCGCACATAATCTGCGCTTCCAATTTCTAGCAATTGACTACGCATAATGCGCGCCGTATAGGCCATCGATACAACAGCTAAAGTAATGCCTGGCAAAACATAATACATCCAGGTCGGCAAGGGGCCACTAGCCCCTGTAACAGGCAGGAAAAAAGTACCCCCCGTAACATCTTGCATCCATATGCCAAAGACGAGCTGTAATATGAGGCCCAACCAAAAGACAGGCAGCGATACAGCAATTGAAGTTGACATAGTAACTAAGACATCCCAGAAAGTTCGTCGTTTTACCGCAGAAACAATACCTGCTCCAATGCCTAATATTGCCTGCAAGCCCACCGCAACAAGTGCTAAGCGGAGGGTATAGGGAAAGCGCTCTACCAACATGTCAAGAACTGCACGCCCTGTTATAAAAGAACTGCCCAAATCCCCGTTAAACATTCTTTCCAGATACATTTGATACTGAATATGCCAAGGCTCATTAAGGCCATGAGCCTCTTCAAAGGCAGCGCGCACTTCTGCAGGAACAGCGCGCTCTCCAAAGCGCATCTGTATAGGGTCTACCCCAGGCAGGTGATACGAAATCAAGAAAAGAATAATGGTTACCCCAAAGAATACGGGAATGAATTGGAAGATACGCTTTACTACATATCTAAACATCGGAATCTTAAAGGGCCAGGTTATAACTCTCACAACTCCCTTTATTACCCTCACAAAACTCTTTACCACTACTCCGAGTATTGGAATTTGATATATCCAAGACACTAATCGGATAAAGAACTCGCCGATTTTCTTAAGCATTGACTGTCTCGATTCTCACTGATCTTATTACCGCTCTGTCCACTTCACTTCTTCCCAAAAATGAGCAGAAGAGGACCTCCAGTGCATAACTGAACGTCCTCTTCCATTTTACTACTAGAAAATAACTAATAGCAGCAATTCTCTAACGAGCGTCCTCACTAATCCACAGACGTCTAAAGTCTACGTTGTTCAGTGAGCTAATCGTCAAATCATTCATGCGGTCTGAAGCAATCATGCGGTGAGCGTAAAACGCAACAGGAATGATTGGATTCTCTGCCTGAATTAGGTGATTGATTTCGCGATACATGTCTGCACGCTCATCTGGGTCACCAATGGTACGAGCTTCCATGAGCATTCTATCAACCTCTGGGTTGCTGAACCTTGAGAAGTTATTGTCTACACCTGTGTAGAACAGCTCATAGAGGAAGTAGTCGGTTGAAGGATAGCTTGCCATCCAGCCTAGACGACCAATCTGGTAGTTACCATCAAGAAGGGCATCAAGGTAAGTTGCCCATTCCATGCCGTCCAAAGTAGCTTCAATACCAATGTCTCTCAGGTTTGCCTGGATAATTTCCATGACTGGTTCATGTCCAGCGCCTGAGTTTGTTGAAAGAACAATTGGGTCAATTCCTTCTCCGTCTTCATATCCTGCAGCCGCTAGAATTTCTCTTGCTGCATCAGGATCAAAGCGTGAATCTTCCCATGCACCCTCTTGGTATCCGGGAATACCCGGAGGTAGTACGTCGGTTGCAACTTGGTAGCTGCTCTCCCACACAACATCATTGATAGCATCACGATCCACTGCCAGCGTTACCGCACGGCGAATTTCCGGGTTATCAAAAGGAGGTGCTTCTGTGTTGAAGAGGATCTTGTAAATCCCAGCCTGCGCACCATTGATTACTTGTGCACCTGGGTTAGCCGTGTAGCCATCATTTCCGGCAACACCATACTGGTCTTCCATGATTTGCAGTTGACCAGAACTAATTTGTGCAAGATCAAGGTTACCTGCCTGCCAGTCTACGAAAGCAGCATCGATATCAGTAAAGATGCGGAATTCAATACCATCTACGTACGCTGGGTCACCACTAAAGTAAGGGTTACGTTCAGTTCTGATGAACTGACCTTGTGCCCAAGGCTCTGTCAGCATAAAAGGACCATTGCCAACTGGCATCTCACCAAAGGCCACTGTTCCGCCGTCAAAAGGCACACCGTTTTCTACAAGGTCACGAGGAACAGGAACCATTGCAGCATGCATCATGTTTTGAATGAAGTCACCAAATGAATTCTCGAGGGTAATCTGTAGAGTGTGGTCATCTAGTGCTACAACACCTTCTAGAACATCAGTATCTCCAGCCTGCGCTGCGTCAAAGCCTTTTACAGCACTAAGCTGCGTAGCAATTGTCGAAGGGCTTACCTCATTAGTCATAGTATTGAGGGTCCCAGTGTATGCGATGCGGCTAAACGCAAAGACAAAGTCATCTGCTGTTACTGGTGTACCATCAGCAAACCTACCATCTGGGTCTAGGTTAAACGTAAACACTGTCGAGTCCTCATTGATTTCCCACGACAGGGCTGCACCTGGCTCAATCACCGTTGGATCTTGGTGGTTTGGATAGATGAGTGGTACGAAAGTAGCATGTACTACGTGTAGCCCCTCACTCTCACCTGCATTGTATGGGTCGATAAACTGTGGCTCATTTATGTACATGCTAAATACTCCGCCAGACCTATCAGTTGCTTCCACTGCTGGGTCATCTGCAGGAGGCGTCTCACCATTACCATTACCATTGCAGCCAGTAAGTGCCAGTGCAAATACCATGGCGAGCGCTAGAGCAAGTACTAAAATTCTACTTTTGCGCACACTATCTCCTTTCCATTTCGTTTTACGTACCTACCCCGTGCAGGCACGCATTGGACATTTGCAAGGAAGCTCACACGAGTCCTGACAAACACCCAACAAGGTCGTTTCGTTAACTAAGTACTTTATCGCATTAGCGTGTTTTTAGTTAAATTTTTGTTAAATGCAACACATAATCATCACAAGATTTAACTCTCTTTTCTTTAAAAAATTATCCTAGAATCATATTTTGAACTGAAAATACCGTATTATATGTGTCTACAAAAAGCATATATCCACCATGCTCAGTAGTGTATATTGTTGTTACATCTTAAGAACCCCTATGCGGAGCAACGCTTAGCCGCTGCTACCCCAACCCGTGCGCATCAACCCACACAAGCAATGAGGAGCAAGCCCGTGCAAGACAGCACCACCCAGACCAATAACTCTACTGGTGAGCCTTCACTTTCCCAACGCAAGGCAAATCCCATTGCCTCAATAGCCTGGATGCTACTCTATGCGGCAATCTTTCTTGTGACACAGGTAATCACCCACATTGCTCTTTCAGTCATCAGTACTCTTTTTGCCACCTTTTCAGCCATCAGCACAAACCTTATCAGCCTTGAAAATGCTGCTGAGGTCACCGACTTTGCGCAGAGCGCTGCAGCTAATTCACTTGCCTCCAACCAGCCCTGGTCAATACTTGTCTCTAGCGTACTCTCTGTTTTCTTCTGCTGGCTTATTGTCCGCAAGCGTGGCTTTGATGCAAAGATTTTTGCAGGCTTTACACCTACGAGCCCTAGCATGGCATTTATTGCCCTAGTGCTAGGCATCGGCTTTAGCATGACATTCAATGCCCTAGTCAACATGCCCGGGCTTGAATTTCTGCAAGACCATGAAACGTATCTTGCGCAACAACATCTACTGGGCTCAATCTGGATAGCGTTAGCAGCCTCGACCGCAGGGCCAATCGCAGAAGAAATCGTCTTTCGCGGTTTTGCCCTGACAGAGCTTCGACGTGGCTTTACCCTTCTTCCATCGGTATTGATAGGCTCAGTTATTTTTGGCGTCTTACACGGGCCCGCTGTTGGATGGATGCTCATGGCGATAAGCTTTGGCATACTGTTCGCCCTGATTGCTTTACGTACACGTAGCATCTATCCAGCCATCACAGCACATATAGGCGTCAATAGTGCAAGCTTTGTCTTTATTTGGGGTGCCCCAACACAGCTAAGCACTTTCTACCTCATACTGATTCTAGGTGCTGCTATCCTTGGAGTCAGTGCAGCCCTCATGTTAAGACAATCAAGTCCCATCAGTAAAATGGAACCTGCACCCAACCCTCAAGTAAAGGAGAACTAAACAATGATGATTGACCGCGCAGTAGTTGGCGAACTTAAAACCAACGTTTGGATGATTGAAGGTCCCACTGGAGAGCTAATCGTTATCGATCCAGGTGCAGAACCCGACACCATTTTGGAGAAGATCGCAGACCGCCCTGTTGCAGCCGTTATGCTTACTCACGGACACTTCGACCACGTTTCTGCTGCAGATGAAGTTGCTGACGAAGCGAGCTCTTATCTCTATATGAGCCAGGCAGAACTTGACACCTGTCCTAGCCTCATGCGTGATATTGCAGAACGCTATGGTGTCAGCGTTGATGTTCCAAACGTAGACTACAAAGTTCATGACGGCGACATCTTTGATCTTGCAGGACTAAAGGTAGAGGTTTTTCACACACCGGGTCATACCCAAGGAAGCGTCGGTTATTTAATTAGTCCTGTTGATGGCAGCGAACACCATTACTTCAGCGGTGATACCCTATTTGCGCGCGACATAGGACGAACTGATCTTCTTAGCGGAGACCCAGAGGCAATGGAACAGTCTCTTGAACGTCTTGCCACTGAACTAAGTCCAGAGACTAAGGTGTACCCGGGTCACGGACCCTCCACCAGTATCGAACGTGAGGCTCGTGCTAATTCTCACTTCCCGACACTTGACTAGCAGTATATAGACATTGCTTGCTGACTAACCACAAGATATAGTGCCTTGGGGCGGGTTTCTCTGCCATTTGAAATGTGGAGATTTTGTTAAGCTACACGGGGGCTTTTCAGACTTGCCGTTAACATTACGTTACAATCAAAGGTGGAAATGAGCGCTGGGGAAGGACTGGCGCTAACCCGATAACGCATATTAATGCGAAGGAGGACTTGTATGAACTGGAAGAAAGTGCTTGTTATTGCATTTGCACTAGTACTCACCTTGGGACTAGTGGCCTGCAATGGCGAAAGTGCCGAGCAAGAAGTCGAGCAAGATGCTCAAAACGTTGAAACTACGGTAGACGATGCGGTGACAGGTGAAGACGCACTGCGTGTAGTTGTCGTCACAAGCCCATCTGGTGTAGATGATGGATCATTTAACCAGAACAACTATGAAGGCGTTCTTGCCTTTATCGAGGCTGGCGGAAACGCTACCGTTAATGACATTCGTGAACCAGAAATGGACAATGCAGTAGCCGCAGTCGAGCAGATTGTTGCTAACTACGATGTTGTTGTTCTGCCTGGATTCCAGTTTGCAGGAATCACTCCTGTTGCTGAGGCTAACCCAGAAACTTACTTCATCCTAGTAGACACTTTCCCAGTTGATGATGCTGGTGAAGAAGTAACCTTGGATAATGTGTACGCGATGCGCTTTGCAGAGCAAGAGAGTGGCTTCCTCGCAGGTATCGCGGCTGCCCTCACTACCGAGAGCGGCAAGGTTGCCTTTGTTGGTGGCGGTGCCATTCCTCCAGTAGTTAACTACCAATTTGGTTTTGAAGCTGGTGTAAACTTTGCCAACGCAAACCTTGATGCAAGCGCTGAACTAGTTAACCTAAGTGCTTTTGCAGGAACTGACGTACGTGACATCAATGTTGGCGGGAACTATGTAGGTACCTTCAACGATGAAGCAACTGGTAAGCAAATTGGTGATGCTCTTATCGCAGAAGGCGCAGACGTTATCTTTGTTGCTGCTGGTGGTTCAGGCAATGGCGTATTTACTGCTGCAAAAGAAGCAGAGGGCGTATATGTTATCGGCTGCGACGTTGACCAGTTTGATGATGGTGCAGACGGCGACCGTAATGTAGTTCTAACATCAGCCTTGAAGGTCATGGACCTGCAAGTTCAAAAGCAACTTGACGCAGTAGCAGCTGGCACCTTTGTTGGCGGCAACAGCGTTTTGACCGCTGCTGATGACGCAACCGGAATCGTAACTGCTGATGGACGCCAACAGCTAAGTGCAGAGACTATTTCTGCGCTTGAGGATGCTCTATCTGCAATGAATGCAGGTACTATCGTGCCTCCTGGAAACTTTAGCGATGACAGCGTAGATGACTTCCCAGGACTAAGCCAGTAATTGGACTGCTAGGGTTTATTCTCCAGTGGAGAAAGTCGTCACCGCACTTCATTAAGAGGTGCTTGATATAGTGCTAAAATGAAGGCGGTATTCCTTGATTGGGGTGCCGCCTTTATTCATTTTTTATTTCTAGCTTTGTAGCTGAAAAGGGGAAGGCAGCAGTGGCAAAATCTGAAATTCTTTTAGAAGTTGAAAATCTTACGAAGCGCTTTCCTGGCATCGTTGCCGTTGACAATGTAAGCCTTGACATAAAAAAAGGTGAAATCTACGCCCTACTGGGTGAGAATGGCGCAGGCAAATCAACTTTAGCTTCCATGATTTTTGGACTATACCAGCCAGACGAAGGTCAAATTTACATGCGGGGCTCAGCAGTCGACATCAATGACCCTAACGAAGCTGTGGCTCTAGACATTGGGATGGTGCACCAACACTTCAAGCTAATTAGCAATTACACAGTTGCACAAAACATCATTTTAGGTGATGAGCCAAAAAAGCGCGCACTGGGCATTTTTCCCTATGTAGACACAAAATCTGCAGAAAAAAAGATTGAAGAGCTGTCTAAAGAATACGGTCTAGAAGTTGATCCGCGTGCAGTAATCCAGGACTTAGGTGTGTCAACCCAGCAGCGAGTTGAAATTTTGAAAATGCTCTACCGTGATTCGGAACTGCTTATTTTTGATGAACCCACAGCAATGCTAACCCCACAAGAAATTGATAGCCTACTACAAATCATTAAAAATCTACGTGACCAGGGCAAAACGATTATCTTCATTACCCATAAGTTAGACGAAGTTATGCAAGTCTGCGACCGCTGTGCGATTTTGGTACACGGGAAATTGGTCGATGTAAGTGCTACGAAAGACACTAGCCCAAAAGAACTCGCCGCAAAAATGGTAGGACGAGACATCGAGTTCAGTGCAAGGCGTCCTGCAGAAAACATTGGACACGTAGCGCTAGAGGTAAAAAATCTACGGGTTGAAGATGCTACTGGCTTTCCCCGTGTTGATGATGTCAGCTTCGAAGTACGCGCTGGTGAAATCTTTGCTATTGCAGGAGTATCTGGAAGCGGGCAGGTTGAACTAGCTGATGCAATCGCTGGTCTCGCAAAGATAAAAAGTGGCGAGATTGTCTTGAAAAATTACGACCTGTCAAAAAAGAATGTCCGCAAGCGTACCGAATTCGGCATTGCCTACATCCCGGAAGATAGGCAAGACGTAGGTCTGGTACTAGACTTTCCGCTAGATCAAAATCTTGCACTGCGCAGCTACTATAAAAAGCCTTACTGCAAGTCCTCCCTGCTTCAACCATCTGCTTTTAGCGAGCATGCAGAAGAGCTTATTGATGGCTTTGATATCCGTTGTGCAAATGGGCCAAAAACCTTGACTCGTAACATGAGCGGAGGAAACCAGCAAAAAGCCATCGTTAGCCGCGAAATCGACAGTGATGCAGACCTGTTAATCTTCGTACAGCCTACACGCGGGCTCGATATTGGTGCCATCATGTCTATTCGTGAGCGAATTTTAGCTGAACGCGATAAGCACAAAGCAATCTTATTAATTTCTTTGGAGCTTGACGAAATCATGGACCTCGCAGACACCATTGGCGTCATGTATGCAGGCAAAATGCTTAAGGTGGCCCCTGCTGACACGATGGGCATCCACAAGGTTGGCGAATATATGATGGGGATTAGCGATGAGTAAATTTGATCACAGAAAAAGCCAGACGCCTGAGCCCCCTAGCCCACCTGTGCCTGAAGACTATCCTGAGCGCAGTACGAGCCTTGGCGGAATAAACAAAGCACTTGATTCAGCAAGCCGTGGCATCGTCAAAGTTTTTGGACATGAGCGCGGTCAATCGCTAACCATTCCTCTACTTGCTATATTCTTATCACTTCTAGTAATTGGCGTGCTGCTTCTTGCACTAGGAAACAATCCGCTTGAAGTGTACCGAAGTCTACTTGCGGGTGCTGGGTGGCTACCAAAGGCCAACTATGGCGGCGGTCAGTCACAACTGACAGACCTTATTGGTCTTGCCACAACCATCACACCCCTACTATTTGGTGCGCTAGGCGTAGTGGTTGCGCTTCGCGCAGGACTCTTTAACATTGGTATTGCTGGCCAAATGGTATTGGCCGCCTTCGTTGCTACTGTTTTCGTTGGCTACAGTGATTTGAGCGCATGGGTTGCTCGGCCCCTAGTTCTGCTAATTGGAATTGGAGTGGGAGCCCTTGCAGGTGCCTTGATTGGCTTTTTGAAGTACCGCTTCAACATTCATGAGGTTGTATCCTCAATTATGTTAAACAATGTCTTCATGTTAGTGGTTGCCTACTTCATCAAGCTCAATTATCAAGATCCTGTTTCGCGAAACATGCGTGCTGCTAGTGCGGATTCGCGCCTATTGACACAACCTATGGAATTTGGGGAGGCAAGCGCACGACTGCCCGTTGGCTTTCTCCTTGCCCTGCTCTGCGCCGTTTTACTGTGGTTCTTCCTTACAAAGACGAAGCAAGGATTTGAGATGACTACCGTTGGGAAGAGTCCTAAAGCTGCAGAATATGCCGGTATCAAAATTGGTCGCACCGTTATCTTATCTATGGCAATCTCTGGAGCAATGGGAGGTCTTGCTGGCGTAACGCACTTCATGGCAAACGTACCCTCGATTGCGCCGAACCTGCTGCCCCCCTTAGGCTTTGATGCCATTGCTGTTGCGCTACTGGGCAATGTTCATCCGCTGGGGGCAATATTGGGGGCAACCCTGATTACAACCCTGACCTCAGGTGCAACTTACATGTCATCAATTGTAGGAGTCCGCCAGGAAATCGCAGCTGTTATCACTGGCTTAATCTTGCTATTTACCGCCTGTGCTGGGTTCTTGCGCGCGTGGGTGGAGAACAAGAAGCGTCTGATTGCTGATGCTGATGAGGCAAAGAGGAAGCAGTCTGTTGCTGCGAGCGTTACAGAGGATGGTGCTATGCCAGCTGAAAAAGCTTCGGTCAAGAAGGGAGGTGATGGCACATGAGTATCTGGGACGTAAACTATGCTGCCATCCTTGTCGACGGCCTCAGCTTTGCTCTCCCGCTTTTGATTATCGCCATTGGTGGTATTTATTCAGAGCGAAGTGGCATCGTTAACCTAGCACTAGAGGGCTTATTGGGCTTTGGTGCCTTTGCTGGCGCACTCTTTGTAGCATCGTCGGCAGTGCTATTTGCTGAACACGCTGACCTGTTTGGAGCAATACCCCACCTGCAGATGTATCTAAGCTTTTTATTCGCTGCTTTAGGGGGAGCACTCTTTGCAGTCATTCATGCCGTTTTGTGTATTAGATTCATGGCAAACCAGGTCATTAGCGGTGTCGTAATAAATATTTTGTCAGTTGCTTTAACAGGATTTTTGACCTCGACTATCAATGCAACCTTCTTTGGTCAGGCTGCAGAGCGTTTCACCCTACAGACCTTACCTCGCTGGGACATTCCCTTCTTAATGGAAATCCCTATTTTGGGCGCAGCCTTTACCCGCGTATACCCCTTTATGTTCATTATCCTGACTGTCGGAACCTTCTTCTGGTACCTACTTTATAAGACAAAGTTTGGCCTACACGTACGTGCTGCTGGTGATAATCCGCAAGCATTAGCTGCTGCTGGCGTTAATGTTGGCCGCGTTCGCTTCTGGGCTGTCATTATCTCTGGTTTCCTCTCTGGTATTGGGGGCATGGCCTTTGCGTACTCGATATCGACGAACTTCTCCCCCGCTGTTTATATGGGCTTTGGCTTTCTGTCAATTGCGGCTTTGATTTTTGGTAACTGGAGAATA
>Ga0209755_10009601_pt1 | contig 10224 bp, 12 predicted proteins | sample TergutCo191P1_FD_187301 | JGI IMG/M metagenome (GOLD analysis project Ga0209755, IMG submission 187301) | Cornitermes sp. P1 segment gut microbial communities from Petit-Saut dam, French Guiana - Co191P1 (SPAdes) (version 2) | ecosystem: Host-associated > Arthropoda: Insects > Digestive system...
TTGTTGTTAATGTGAATAAGATGATGAAGTGTTTTCGACAAACCGCCTTGCGACCGAAGACCGAGCCACGGAAGACAAACAACAGGGCACAGGACAAGCTTGAAACTTTAGAAACGTATAGGACAAGATATAGACCAGACTCACAAACCCCCCTTTCAGGTGCTACTAGGGAAGAAAAGACGGAGACTTTGACCCAGGATCCTGACTTCGAACCGTATCACCACACACGAACACGAACTTCCAACTGTGAAGCTACTGAAGTACAGGAGGGTGGAAGTGAATCACCCACACAACCTGTAGGAAGGCAGGCGGGTGAATATCACCGGGACGTATATTATAGCTCCCAAGTAAGTGAGGGAGAGGGAGGAACCATGTCAGATCCATTATGCACCGAGCAGGTAGAACCAGAGTCTACCCCATACGAGTCTCTTGGAGTTGAAGATGTTACCAACACGAGTGAAAAGGCAGGGAGTACGCCTAGGTACAACTTGCGACCCCGTCCAGGAAGAAACTTTTCGGCTTCTTATATAATCGTTTTATTTGTTACCCTTTTTAGGGCAGGATGTATTTTGTGGACTGTGTTTATATTGGCTAACCGTAGTGTTACTTTACAGGAAGTAATTTAACTGAATTGGGACGTTTAGAGGTATACACTCCCCCAATTTTATCGGCTGCATCAATGGGAGGAGGCGTAGAGTGGTTTCGTACTACATTCAGATATGTGACCTGGAAGATGTTCAATATTAGGATACTAAGTTGTGATGTGATTAGCCTAGCATGTGATTGACAGGCTTGCATTGTAATGAACAACAAATCATAAGATATGGTTGAGTAGAACATGCCTTGTCCAATGAAAGCGGTGACAAATACGTGTTTTCCCTTATACTGAGCCAGTCTGTACTACTGTACTTTGTAGGGGAAAGAAACCGGCAATGTCACGTCACGGACGACGGCAGATGTTGAAACATTTTTGTTTAAAAGTATTTATTTCGGTTTGTTTATGTTTGATTTACTAGTTAATGTACTATGCTTGGAGATTCCTTGAAATTTACGCGATAGACATGTGTAAGCGCATAGGGCGCTCTTTTCGATCCATAGTCTGCCCCCTTTGTTGCTCTATTTGAGGTTAGTGGAGGAGGGGAACCATCACAAGTCTTGAAATCTGTTTTGAGTTACATGTTTCATTAGTTGTACCCAGGGGCACCCCAGCCACCGTTGGGTAAGACAACACATCTACAACAACACCGATGGCTACAACTGTGCACAGCATGTCCTTGGAAACGGGTGAAATCTGAAGTGCAAATTACTGTGGTCCATTAGCAGAACTTTATTACTTCGGCATCAAACTGGGAAGCAGTGACATCAACTGAACCAGAGTGGGAAAAAACTATGTCCAATGGGTATTCGATGGCGCAGAAGTGAACAAGATGCTGACGTGGATGCCCGTGTCATCCTGAAATTGCCATGGGATATGAAGAAGTTTTCAGGTCCAGCCGAGATATAACATCTAACCCCTTTGACACTGGTTAATCGGTCACCTAAATTGTCCAGTGCGGAAGACCAGTGGGCAGCGATAACTGGAGGTGTAATTCATGGTGGTGAGACTGATGGTTCCAGGAGTGGATGCAGTCTGAGAGAGACTAGGTTCCTGCCGCCACACCTCACCTTGGCTGAGACCACGTGCTGCTGTGTCATCTGAATGTCACATCAAAATTGCCTCAACCTTCGTCAGACGTCAGTGTTGGTTGTCCGATGACAAGCTGTTTGATGTATCATCATTAATGACTGATAAGGTCCAGTTCCGTGCAGCACTGTTATGGTGAGACAGACGGCCAGTATGCTGCACGAAGTGCATCAAACGATTGGGCTGTGACTGGTATCAAGATCCGGATACCATGCCTGAAGTTGCCTCTAACGGATAGGCAGTACTACACCTGGAAATCGAGTTACCTCGAGAAGAACCCGGAAAAATCATCGTTGTTCTACATGCGGAGACGCAACCAGCGAAACGTGGAAGTTACATGAATGGAGAGTTAGCAGCAGATGGGAAGGAGCAGAATACCGCGAGAGCCGTGTGTTGGAAAAATTAACAAGCACCTGTGGATGAACTTACGTCGCTACCTATTGCATAATTTTGTTTTCCTAGTGTGCCGTGAACTGGAGACTAGGTTTTCAGTGTGTTACCATGGATGTGTTTGTATATACTGGAATGTATGTGATTCCAGGCCTAACTACCCACTTTATTTAATATGTAGGTTAATTTAATTATAGTCGAGATATATAATGTTGACCGGGGTAAGGCTGTAGCCAGACCAAAAAGTATGTGAAGAATAGTTTGGGGATTGAATGGAAATCCCACCTCTTAGAGGTATGATTTCCATTTCGCGAGGGGGCAATGTTATGCCCATGGAAATGTTTTTAAGTTGCGTGGGTGATTTGGCGACCCTTGGAGGGCCGGTTGTTCGTGACCTCGGTCCGGTCATCCCCTGGTTCGTTTTCTCTTTTTTTTTCTGTTTTTCCCGTTTTTCCCCTTTTTGTCCGCGATGCTTTGGGGAGTGGAAAGTTTTACTATGGCAGCACCCTTGCGCTGTGACCGAGTTGAGTTTCTGAGATGTGTTGATGGGAGCAAGACGAGGGAACACTCTCTGTCTGGACAAATATTCGGCCGGAGCTTAAGTGCATTGTCGGACTTTTCGGGGTTTTATTCTGATTGTGGATTACGTATTACGGTCTGCAGTCTACCGTTTATGTTAATTTAGCCCCCAGCACTGGCTATCTCCCCCTGGTATAGATTAATATTAGGGTTTTAATAATTTTCTGGGAGAGAAACCTCCTTTGTTCTTTTGTGTTTTAATTTGTTCATTTTATTTTATTTTATTTCATTTGGTTTTGTTTGTCTTTTTGTATTATTTTTATTTCATTATTAGTAGTAAAGTGTAATTTGTAATAAGGGTTGGTGTTTCCTTCCTATGGGAGAGGTTGCAACAGCGAGGTAGTTCAGGCAGTAGTCCGTTTCGTTAACCCCACCCCTCTCAGGAACACCCATCCTACAGGCACTGCCAAGGGGTGTCGTGACGCCGCAAGGGATATTTTGGTGGTAGCCCTGGCGGGCCACAACAGATCGCGAAACGTCCTAAGAAACTCAAAATGGAAAGTGATTCGTCCATTACGAGGGACTGGGCCCACAGTAGAAATGGACACAAGCCTCAATACAAGGGTACATCCCCCAATCATACAGTACACCTCTGCCACAACTTCTTACAGCCATGGCATACACACAAAATTGCATTAAATTACATTAAATATAACTGGAATATCAGCATCCATGAGAGTTCACATCCTTGAAGACTTTCTATACGAACGTGATATAGACCTGGCCTTGTTACAGGAAGTCACAAACCCCAAGATAACCACGATCCGATAATACACACCATATATAAACATGGGAACGGAGGGTTGTAGGACTGCCATACTTTTCAAGGGCTGTTATTTACTTATCAGTATCTAATGAATCCCTATGGGATGAGAAATTACAGCTCACTTCAATGGTATCAGGATAATAAATATCTATGCCACAGCACGCTCTGAAAAGAAGCGTAAAAGGGAAGATTTCTGTAACGGCGATGTCGCACACCTGCTTATACACTCTAGCAACAACATGATTCTGGCAGGAGACTTTATGTTCTCACAACCTCTGACTGTACTGGTTCATTGAATGTCAGCCAGGCACTCGCGGTACTGGTTGCGGGACTGGACCTTGTGGACGGGTGGAATGTGACCCAAGGGCAACGATATACATGCACTGTATGGCACAGGGAGCGTAACGACTAGACAGGATATACTTATCACCAAACAAGGAGCAGAGATGGTATCTGCTGCTTTCATGGGACACCTGGCCGCCATATTACGAGTATCCCTTTCTGTCCCATGAACGACTTCAGGTAAACGTTATTGGCGGATGAACCTGACTTACTCGGAAGATCAACACTTCTTACACACGTTTAAACAACATTGGGAACAGTGGAGGAACGCTGCGTACTACTATCCGTCCAATGTGATGTGGAGGTGCAGGCTCGTGAAGAGAAGGATCTGCCTCCTCTTCAGCTGTGCCAGTATAGAATGTTGCAGAGAACGTGAGGTTATGGAACATTTCTACTACAGCGCCATGTATGATGTGAAAGATACTGGCAAGCACAATGAATGATCCATATGATATAAGACAAGAACGAATCCCAGCTGATGTCATCCATAGACATACTGCGCGCATTTGCGGAACACTTCAAACGTAAGTACGACATGATACCCTGAGTAGTGAGTGCATGAAGCGTATAATGGACTGTAACCTGTCGACAGTTCTTTATGCAGCAAACTTAACCCTGGAGGAACCTGTCATTCAACATGCCACAAAAACAGGGAAACTATATAGAGCCCCTGGCCATGATGGCATATGCCAGGAATTCTTGAAGAAAACGTGGGAGGCAACCAAAGGAGACTTCCTGCACACAGTCAATGAAATGTACTCTGATGCACTCATATCCGAACATCAGAAATTTGGGATAATTGTTTGTATACTGAAACAACCGAATGCCTTACACATTGACGATTACAGACCCCCCACGATTCTGAATACTGACTTCAATCTCGTGACCAGAATTATTGCTAACCATCTACGGCAATGGATGCCGGATTTGCTTCAGGACAGTCAATACTGCGGCCTTATGAACACTTCAGTGTTTGAGGCAATTGCCACTATAAAAGACGCATTTGACTATGCGGAAGTGACGAGAACCCCTCTGTGTGTCCTATCGACAGAATTCCAAGGTGCTTTTTATAACGTATCTCATGAATATCTGTTCGAGGTACTGTATAAGTATGGCTTCAGTGAACATCTCATGCAACGTATTTGGAATATCTACAATAACTCGACTTCGTTGGTGCAGTTAAGATACAGATCATACTCCTTCCTGATCAAGAGCTCCATTCATCAGGGGTGCCCTCTAAGTATGATTTTATTTGCAATGTGCCTAAATCCTCTTCTCCATAACCTGGGAAACTCTCTTCATGGCCTATGGATAGGGCGACATCGTACAATGAATATCAGTTTAGAATATGCTGATGTTACAATATTTATAACAGAACTTTCTGACATACCAGAACTACAGGAGGCAATACACTGTTATGAAGCAGCATCGGGGGCGCGAGTGAACTTCCAAAAATCACGAGAAATAGCTTTAGGGTCATGGGGGAATCCACTGAAATTATGGACAATCCATACCATGATACTGTACAAATACTGGGCTTCCAGATAGAGAGTACTGTTTGGGGATCTGCCCTTGATATTTGGAAAAAGATGACTGAAAAATAAGGTCACCGGCTCAAGAAGATTACTACTGAATGCTAACTTTGGACAATTCAATCCGTCCACAAATACCTCTTGGAGTGTGCATGGTACGTGTCTCAAATCAACCCCCCGCCAGATGTATGTGTATGACAACTGAATATGATGATTTCTTTGTTTGTATGGAAGGGCGACATACTTTGTGTGCCTTTGTCAGCCTTATACCGGCCAAAAGACAACGGACGTTGGGACTTAACAAATAAGTCTTCAAAGAGTCATGCACTGCTCATATATCGAATGCGACAACAGGTGATGAATACAGGAACAATAACGGCGGTACGGATGAGAACATGGGGCCTCAAGGTACAAGGATCCAACCAGTCATTCAGGGATGTCATTCCAGAAAATTTTGAATATGTGGCATTTTGCGATGGACTCAGTGTATGTGGATATACAAAAACCTGTGGAATCCAAACATGCATACAAAACTAGATTATACAATACTTCATATCACATCAGTAGAGGCACTACACACGTACAGGAGATTAGCATAATTAGAATATGGCCAACATCCAGCTGGACTACTGTGTGGATGAACCCACACCCGTCTCAGGAGGGATGAAGGCCGCGTGGTTTAAGGTAGTAAATGACATCCTCCCTAAAAATGACCGTCTTCACAAGATAAAAATGTCTCCTACTGACAAGTGTAGAATATGTGGCATGCAGGATAAGGTACAACACCGCCTCATGGAGTGTGGTGAAGGGCCGGAGTTATGGCAATGGACAGCACAGAAACTTACCCATATTCTCAGGACAACTCTGAATCGAATACCAAGTGATTGGCTCTTACATCCACAATGTGCACTGTGGCCTCCACCACGACGACGAGCGGTCAAGTGGATAATGGTCGTCATCGTATATTTTAGATCTCGACCCAATCGGGAACCCGCACAGTATGATTTCATCGACTTCATGCAGGTAAACTAACATAGATTGTACACCGTTTGACCCATTCATGCAACAATGCAGATTCTGCAGTACCAAGGTAAGGGAACTAACCCACCTCAACACCACAGAAAGATACCTTATTTACAAAGACTTTTCCAATAGCAACCACCTAAATAATGAATTTAACATAACCCCCAACAAAATCATCGATGCCTTACTAAAACCCCACGAGCCATAAAAACCCCATCCCACCCAGCCCCAAACTATAATCCGACCTGCCGAGAAACAAACACTGACCTACCCCAACTTAGGATCACCGCAACCTTTCCAGCAAGGCAGGAACTGACACAAACAGTAGTAATATAAATCTGTGATGACACTACAGAACGTGTACAAAAAGCCCCCACGTGTATGTAGTGTAAATACTAGAGTATGCTTATCGGATAAGAGTGGCACAATGAACCAGTGATTCGATTAATGTAGTGACAAAAGCGTCTCACGATGAACAATAGCAGTGCAGTGAAGAAAATAGCTACACAAAGTGAGAAACAGTACACGGCAACAACAGTGTATTGTGCCTTGATGAGCCTCGAACCCGGATACTTGGACTGGGTTGGAGATTTTTTTTTCTGGTATAACCTGTTTGCCCATCCCTCCCCTCCAAACTGCTACCTGTTCCTGAGACTGTTTCCTTTACCCTCATTCTGGTCATACCGTTTGAACCATCCACTAGCAACAGTTGAGCTGCTCGGTACCGTGCAGCCGCTATCAGACTACACATCTTTGGCTACTATATATGTTAACGATTTTGAAGTACAGAGAATGTAAGAAGTACGTACGTTTATTTAGGAGTTAACAAGAGTTTGGTGTATCCTGAGGGATTTGTGAACACGGTTGATTTATTAAATAAGTTGTTATTGTTACAGTGTTGTATTACTTGCACCCAAACCAAACTTCCACAAGAACCGGGTGCAAGTAAATTGAGAGGACAGCCGCGTATGCCGTACTGCGTAGTATGAACCCAAACTATCTGTTGAAAGACAAGTTGCAATACGAACTATCAGCCCAGGGGGATTAGTGACAGTGACGTTCTAACGTTGCGTAAATTATTCCAACCACTAGTGACAGAAATGTGCCGGTTGATCCACGTAATCTAAGCACTCAGAGCGTGGAAGAACTTTAAGAATGTGTTGCGAACATGGCATTGTTGTTGCAGGCCCTGATTACGCAACAGAAGTCTGAATTGGCCCTGTTCATGCTGCGCTTCTGGACTCGACTCTCTCACCTGAGGGGACGTTTGCTGCATTTGACAGAGATGGACCCCAGTGCTTCGGGCATCACGACCTCGAAGTATCAACAAGTACTTGATCGGCTGCACAGCATCGAAATCAACTTCGCCAAGATGGACGTGGCCGATTGTCCGGGTCAGGAAATGGAAGAGGGTGACGACACAAGCAAAACGATGTATGAGGAAGTTTCAGCACAAGACAACTCATGACCTGATGAAAGTCAGGCCAGACAAGACACCGGAATAGTAAGTACTGTTACGGGAACGGTTGATGTGGTCGGTGTGCTAGCAGACCAAATTACCCAAGTGAACGTGGGGATGGTGGCGGCGCAAGTAACACCGACAGGACGTGGGATTAAGCAGGTGTTTACCCCGCATTTTTATTAAAGCCTTCCCCATCCTTTGAGTCACCTGCTTAAGGAACTGCCTGTAGTTGACAGCACTGATGTTAAACTTTTACGTGATTTTTAAGGGTATTTAAGTTACGCCAGGTGGGGCAAATTAATGAATCGGCAATTTACAAGCTTATGTACCCTTACTGTAGGTGCGAACTGTTGGCTTTAGTAACACGGGCTATTAACAACATGGAGACTTTTGAGAATTTCCATGCTAGGTCTTTGGGACACTTTATACCCTCAAGAGAGATGTCACAATTCAGAATAGCAAGGTATGAGAGTGTACAATCGGTAGGTGAACAATTCTGTAATTATGTGCAGGCAATTAAAGATGTGGCTTTGGTGCTCCATATCAATGAGAGTGAAGCACAAGTAGTGGAAAGAGTTGTAGGACTCACGCCTACACAGTGTACTCGTTTCGTTTTCCAGACCCCAACTTCCTCCTTCCAACAATTTTAACAATTAGCGATAGTGGATAGGAATATCGCGTATGCAGACCAATTAAGAGAGGAGCCTGCTCTGGAAGTGACGACTGTGGTAGTCGAGTCGCTGACGCGGCATGGTGAATCCGGATAGTCAAGGTATAAAAGAGCACAGTAACCTAGGCAGAGAAAAGCTGTTGTTTGCTTTTACTGTCGGGGGCTGCGACATAAGCAGAGTAGGTGTTTTTGGCACATGTCACAGAGGGATAAGGTAGCACATATGGTGGGGAGCTAGCAGTCCTGACTAGGCCCGCGAGATAGCGGGGGTTGTGACGGGATCAGCACCCAAGTTAGAGACACAGCTCGGTAATTTGCAGCTTAACATTCTACTTGATTCAGGGTCCATGAGGTCCCTAATTTCGCTAAATCATTTCCAAGGCATTAGGCGAGGGGACCCCAAGCTTCAACTACTGGAGACCATTGTGACATGCGTCACCAATTCAGGCCAGAGCTTGGAGATCAAAGGTGAAGTTAAAGTGTCGCTTAAGATCCATGGGTTTTCATGGACATGAATGTTTTTTGTTGAGCAGTAGACTTACAAGTCAACCCATTTTGGGGGCTGATTTTATTTATAAAACTAAGATGGTACTGGAACTGGGCAGACAGAGGTGCTATTTTGCATTTGCTCCATCCGTCATTATCAGGTTCCGTCAGGGTAATTATTATACTTCGTGTTCTCTAACCCGCTCCCTTTCCACATGTTTCACAAAAGTACAAACGGGAAAACTTTCGTCTGGGGAAAGAGCCCGACTTGAAAGTTTGATAAAGCAGTATCCTGATGTATTGAGTGACAAGTTGGGGTTCACACATTTGATGGAGTATGAGATACAGCTGATCGACAAGATGCCGGTCAGATTACCTCCTTACAGACTATAGCTGCCAAAAATGCAGTACTCAAGGGAGCACATTAAAACCTTGCTAAGGGATGGTGTGATAGAACCCTCCTTCCCTAACTATTCGAGCCCCATGTTCTTGGTGACGAAAACAGGGGGTGCTTATCGTGCGGTTGTCAACTTCAGGATGTTGAATAAATGTATCTCATTTGAGTCAGTGCCGTTGCCTGAAGTTCATTCTGCGTTTTTTGGTTTGCGAAGGCCAAATATTTTACCACATTGGACCTAAATCAAGCCTATCACCAAATACCACTGGCCAAGGCTTCGAAACCCTTGACCGCTTTCTGTACTGATTGGAATATATACCAATATACCCGTGTACCTTCTGGGCTGGCGACATGCGCTCAAGTGTTGTCAAGGCTACTTCATTGTGTGTTTAAGGATATCAAGTTTGAATTCGTATATCATTATTTGGATGATGTGGTCATTTAGAATGAAAGCTTCGAAAGACATCTTGAGCACATTCGTCTCTTGTTAAATCGTCTCAGGCAGGCAGGGGTGACAGTTAAACCCCAAAAGGTAGTCTGTGCGACTAGAGCGATCTCCTTCTTGGGACATTTAGTCTCACCAGGCTGCGTCCACATAAACTCCAAGCGCACTAGACCTATTAGGGAATTCCCCATTCCCCAAGACACTAAGGGACTTGCACGTTTTATTGGGATGGTTAATTTCTATCACAGGTTTATTACTCATTGCGGATGTCGCAGCTCCACTCAATGCATTGCAGAAAAAGGACAGACTTGTATGGGGCCAAGAGCAACAAGAGGCTTTCAAAGCCTTGAAAAGAGCCATCTCACAGCCCCTGGTGTTAGGAATGGCTAATTTTTTTTGAAAAGTTTATACTACAGACTGATTCCAGTGGTGCCGCTTTGGAGGTGGT
>Ga0209755_10009602_pt1 | contig 10224 bp, 12 predicted proteins | sample TergutCo191P1_FD_187301 | JGI IMG/M metagenome (GOLD analysis project Ga0209755, IMG submission 187301) | Cornitermes sp. P1 segment gut microbial communities from Petit-Saut dam, French Guiana - Co191P1 (SPAdes) (version 2) | ecosystem: Host-associated > Arthropoda: Insects > Digestive system...
GGTTCAGCATTTGGTAGAAACGTTGCCAAATTTTTTATTGCCCGAGGTTGCAAGCTTTATTTTGTTTATCAAGAACCGGGAAGAAAACGGGTTGTATAGAGATTTAGAGGCGTTGAGCGTTTCCAGTACAGACTTTTGGCATAATGAAATAGATGACGAGGTATGGAATGATGTATAGCCAAGGGGATATATTGCTTGTTCCCCTGCCATTTACCGATTTGTCATCACAAAAAAGGCGTCCTGTTCTTGTATTGTCAAATGATAGCTATAACCATCTAACAGAAGATGTAATGGTGGCGGCTATTACCTCTGCTATTGATTCAAAGGCATATACGGTTTTACTCGCTAATGATGATATGGCGGAGGGCGTTTTAAAAGTAGATTCTTGTATCCGCGCGGATAAAATTTATACCTTGTCACAACACCTTGTTACCAAGCGTTTCGGCAAAGTTAAACCTGAAATAATTGAAGCGGTAATACAAAAAATGCTGGCGGTGATGAATGATTGATTTTGCCGTTTGCTAACGGCTGCAGATGTTGCGCCCTTCCCGTTGGATGCGGAGGGTTATGGTGGGGTCATTTCGGTCTTGGGCGTGTAGGGTAAATGATTGAAACGCGTGGTGGAAGCTTTCGTGGCGGATGGTCATATCCAGCTGGGGATGGTGGCGGGCTATATAGCGGTGGGCTTCCCACAGCACCAGCGGCCGGCGCGTAGCACCGGTGCCCATTTCTATGCCAAGCAGTAGGGGAATAAACACGATAAATAATGCGGCGAAAGCCGTTATTTTTTGGCGGCGGTTATTGTACGAACGGTGGACGACCAAGCCGATAATGCCGCCGACTGCGCCGATTAGCGCGGTGAAGCCGAGCAGAAACAACACGCTTTCGCCCACGGAAATAAATAGTGCCAGCGTGCCCAGCACCAGCAGTCCCAGCGGAAATAACGCCAGCAGGGGTTTTTTTAGTAAAAAGGGGATGGCAAAGATGCCTATAATGAAAAGGAAAATCAGCATGGGGGCACTATAGCATGGTTATTCCGAAAGCACCACCTGCGCGATGATGGCCGCCAGCGGGGTCAGGTCGTAGGTAAGCTGTGCGGGGGTTAGGTGAATACGCACCGGCCGGGCAGCGTCCGGATACCAAAAGGAAAACTCATATTGGGTGAAATGGACGCCCTGCACCGTCAGGACTTGGTGGACGGCGTGGATGCGCGCGGCCAGGGCTTCCGCGGTGGGGTCATAGCTGTTAAGGTGAATGCGGGCGGTCATATCCAAGCGGGGGGCGGTTGGGTCAAGGGGCAGTTCAATCGGTGTCATGGGCACGCCTGCGGGGATACCGTGCATGGTAAGGGAAAGCAGGCGGAATTTTTGGCCAAATGCGTTGGTTAGCAACGGCGTTAGCTGCGCGTCAAGGGTACTTGACCAAATAATGGCCGGGCTAAATGCGCTGCTGATGCGGCGCCCCTCCCGGGTGATGGTAAAGCGAATGTGGGGGTTGGTGCGCCCTTCTATGTAAAACTGAAAGTTTTGGAATGCTTCGTGAAAATTGCGGAAGCGGATGCTAACATTCAAATGGGCATAGTAGCGCGCTACATGGCGATGTACCTGCCAGGTGGCCAACGGACGGCGCATAAAGCCGCCTATGATTTCCACGAATAATAAGACGGGGACGAATACAACTAAAATGCCCACCAACCGGATTATTTCTTTGCGGCGGGCGTTGAATGTGCGGGCGTAGCGGATAATGACCCCGGCTGCCACCCCAACCGCGCCAAGAAAGGCAATAATACCCAGCAAAAAAACGACATCGCCCAGCATGGCAGCTACCACCAACCCGCCTATGAAATGGATGGCCGCCACGGCCACCAGCAGCATAGGCTTTTTAAATGCCAGCGGCAGGGCAAAGGACAGCGGAATTAACACCAGCGCATAAAAAAAAGTGGGCAGGCTAACCACTGCCAGCACGCTGACCAGCAAGACGATGCCCACATGCCATTTGGCCGACGGCGTGTTCCATTCATTTTTCATGGGGGGTATAGTACCCGATTTATTCCGAAAGCACCACCTGCGCGATGATGGCTGCCAGCGGGTGCATGGCGTTTTTCGCTTCTTGCAAAGTGTTGTATTGGTTGCCCACTTCTACGAACAGGGTGCGGGGGTGCATGTGCAGGCTGAAGCGGTAGGCGCGCAAATAAATGCGCCGGTTGAAGCCGGGGAACAGGTAATTGGCTGCCAGTTGGGCTTGGAAGCTGAATTGGAGGTTCTCGCGCTGGTGGGGGTTGGGTAGCCATGCCACGGGCTGGGGTTCGCCATTGACATTGCGGCGGGACAGGCCGTTGAAGAACATGAGCCGTGCGGTGGGTGTGCCGTTTAAGTATTGGGTGAACGGGCCGCCCCCTTCGCGCACGCCGTCGCGGTGCAGGTCGATGACCAGTTGAATTTGCGGGTGGTCGGCCAGCAGTTGGGTGATGACGGGTTCCATACGTTCATACGCGCCGCGGATGTGGGGGCGGCCTTCCACCACATCGAAGCGCCCGGTATGGTGCAGCACCTCCAGCCCATAGTACGTTGCCAGTACCTGCGCCAGATAATGACCCACGCCCATAATGCCCGTCATGGGGTCGTACAGTGCGCCTTCGCGCCCCGTGTCCACGAACCATTCCGTGGAATGGGTATGAAAAATCAGCACATGGGGCCCGGGTAAACTAGCATCTATCCGCAAGTCCGCATTAATAAACTCATGCACATCAATATCGCCCGGCAGCAGCATGGTAGACGGGTCCTCTAAGAAAATCCTAGTCCGTACATACGTAAAATCCTCCAACTGCGCCAAATAATCCGCCGTCACTGGAACACGCGCGGGCACAAGCACCTGTGCGGCATTAGCCGGCGGCAGAAAAAGCGAATCCTGCATAGCCAAATAATGCGGCACATCAAACCCATTGCGATGCATAGTATCCGCTACCATCTCCGCCACATCCTGCACCTCATACCCGAACCGCGGCGTATCATTAAACCGTGCCCGTACCGGCTGCAACCAAAACAACAACGCGCCCACCAACAAAAACGCGCCCAACATCATACGCTGACGAACCACCTTGCGGACAAGCGGCTGCATCCGGTCTCCCCCTTCATACGTGGCTACATATATAAATATGCGCGGGGGGCGTGTATAATTCAAAAGATGAAAAGATGAAAAGATGAAAACCGTGGGGCGCTGCCCCACACCCCGCAAGGGGAGGCAAGCTCCCCTTGACCCCTTTGCGCGCGGTGCGCGGTCTGACAGTTGACTACCGTCAAGCCATGCGAAGCAAAGTGGGGGTCAAGGGGGGCTTGTCCCCCCTTGCGGGGGTTTGGGGGCGGATGCCCCCAAGGTCTGGGTTTTAATCTTTTGACTTTCAGAAAGGACGCTGCTTATGTTAAACGACCTGTTGTTTTCTTTGGAAATAGTTGTTCCGCTTTTTGCGCTTTTGATATTGGGGGCGGGATTGAAGCGTGGCGGGATGATTGGGGATGCGTTTGCGAGAAATGGCAATCGGATGATGTTTTTTGTGGGGCTTCCGGTTATTGTTTTTCGGAGTATTGTGGGTTCGGACTTGAGGGCTATTTTTGATGGTCGGTTTGTGGCGGCTATGTTGGGTCTTACGGTGGTTAGTACGGTGGTAATTTGGGCGGTTAGTGGTTGGGTTATTGGGGAGCGGGGCGTGCGGGGCGCTTTTATTTCCAGTGCGTTTCGGGGTAATCAGGCTTTTTTGGGGATACCGCTGATGATGAATTTGGCGGGGGATGCGGGGCTGCTTCGGGCAACGATGGTGGTCACGTTTGTGCTGCCGGTGGCGAACGTGCTGTCGGTTTTTGTGATGGTGTTTAACGGGGACGGCAGCAAGAAAGTGACGGCACGGGGCGTGGTGGGCATGATTTTGAAGAACCCGGTCATTTTGGTGACGGCGCTGGGGCTGACGCTGGTGCTGAGCGGGGCGCGCCTGCCGGGCGTGGTGGACACGACCCTGACCTATGTGGCGGAAATGGCAACGCCGCTGGCGCTGGTATGCATCGGCGCAAGCTTGACGTTCCATGGGTTCGATGCAAAGTTTAAACTGGCGGTGGCGGCCACGGTAGTTAAAATTGTGGCGCTGCCGCTTTTTTTTGCGGGGGTGGGGTTTTTGCTGGGGTTTCGGGGGGTCGACTTGGCGGCGATGGCCATTATGGGCGGCGTGCCGTCGGCCATTGCGGGCTATGCCATGGTGGTGGAAATGGGCGGCGATGGGTATGTGGCGGGCACAATTGTGGCGCTATCGACGTTGCTTTCCGCTTTCACGCTGACGCTGATTATTTATGCCGTGCGGGTGTTGGGGTGGGTGTAAAGGCAACCGGGGCAAAATTCTCGTTTTGCGTGAGTTTCTCACGTTAAACGTGAGCGTGACATTCGCGCTTTTTGGCGGTATGATAGCCGCAAATCCAGTAACTAAAGGAACGGAGGCACAGGGTATGGCAATTCACTTCAAAGACAAGTTTAGAACGCTGCGTAAATCATTTGAGCTGACGCAGGAGCAGGTGGCGGATATTTTCCACGTAGCGCCCCAAACCGTCAGCCGGTGGGAGAAGGGCATAAATTACCCCGACACCGAGCTGCTGCCCCATATTGCGCTGTTTTTCAAAACCACGGTAGACGCGCTGCTGGGCACGCAGGAAATGGCCATCGAGGAGCAGGCGCGCAAGTATATCGCCGATATTCATCATGCGCTGAACGCCGGGCAAACGGGCAAGGCGGTGAGCATCGCCCGCCGCGCCATTGCCGCTTTTCCCGTGTATTATCCCCTGCAAGTGGCGCTGATGAACGCGCTAATCACCGCCAACGCCGCCCAGCACCACGCCGAAATTGTGCAAATCGGCGAGCGTATCTTTAACCACTGTACCGACAAAAAAGCCGCCGATGATGCGCGCATGTTCTTGTTCCGTCATTACATTGACCGCGGCGAGAAGGACGAAGCGCAAGCCATCTGCGCCACCCTGACCGCCGAGGCGTGGGTCACGCAAGACGCCACACTACATTATTTATTAGAAGGCGAAGCATGGCGGCAAAACATCCAACTGACCATCATCCGCTTCACCAACCTGTTATGCGAAGTAATCACCGGCTACGCCCACAAAGCCGACCTGCCCCCGCTAAACCGCGCCGAATGGCTGCAAAAAGTCATGCAAATCCAAGCATTTACCGCGCCACTGGCGGAGCATGACACCGCATCCCGCGTAGGCAAAGCCTTCCAACACGCCGACATAGCCCGCTGCTACAGCGAAGCCGGGGACATCGAAAACACCCTCCTGTACGTAGAAAAAGCCACCGAAGATGCCCTGTACCACACCACCCACATGGACACCCCCGACGAAAACGGCGACAACTACATGCCCTGGCATACCAACCGCAACCTGCCTTGGATACTGCGCGAGGACTGGTTCAACCACCCGGCCTTCGACCCCGTGCGGGAAGAAAAACGCTTCGCCGCGTGCATCGCCACCCTGACAGAACAATCCGGGACGCTGCTGTAAAATTTTTAGTTGAATTTTTAACAAAATTGGCTATAATAAAAACAAGTCACGGCGCGAACCGTGACTTGGTGAAGAACAATCGTTTCTGGCTTGACTTCACGACTAAGTTATTTTTTGGTGTTTGAGCCGCTTGCCTCGTCAGAAGGGCGGCTCTTTTTCTTGCGCTTCATTGACTGCCGACCGCCCAAGTGACGTTTGCGCACCTTGCCCATCTTTATGTATAATGCCCGCGGAGGTGTACTATGGTAAAACGCCTAAACGAAACCACCTTGCGCACAGAGAAAGAAATTGACCGCCTGTACCCGGGGCAATGGGTGCTGGTAGACGAGCGCGAATTCCCCACCGACGGCAAAGGATATATCATCGCCATCGCCGACGACACGGAGGAAGAACGAGACGAATTAATTGCCATAATGCATTCATTGCCGGGCACAGAATACCGTTTAATGTGCGGTTGCCCAAACCGGGGGAGTGAGGTTTCACTTGGATTACAGCTTAGCGGTGCATTCTTACAGCACGCATAGGGTTTATGTAACGGCTGCTATCAAGAAAATTAGGCCGGATGTGAAAATTGACGAAATCCGCGTTATGATTGACACGGGTTGTTACAACACGATGATACCCCTTTGGGTCGCCCAACACACAGGCTACGACCTCGGCATAAACCGAGCCGTAGCCATCGGCGGCAGTGTCGGCGTCGGGCGGTTATATGCCCTCGACCACCTTACCATCGGCGGATGCGCTATGCACCGCGTCGTCGTCTTGGCCTACCCCTTCACCCGCGGCAATGAGCTTTACGACACCCTCCTGCTCGGCACAAACGTGCTTAACAATTGGAAATTTACCATCGACCGCAAAGAAAGCCGCTTCTCCTTTACCGAAAACTTCCCCGCTTGGCTGCCCAACCAAGCCAACCCCTACCAAAACTACTTCAACGAACAGCATGAATATGTAACCACCCAACAATAACCCCCCAAAGGAGCTGATAACATGCTAGCACTAGAAGAACTAACCCGCGCCCTCGCCCCCTTCCGCGCGCGGTTAGCCGAAATGGGGGATTCACTTTGACGCCCCCAACGCCCGCAAAAAAATGGACGAACTCGAGGCCCTAACCGCCCAAGCGGACTTCTGGGCCGACCCCACCCAATCGCAAGCCGTGCTTCGCGATTTAAAAGTATTGCGCGGCAAAATAACCGCCTATGACAAATTGAATCAACTCTACGACGACACCCTGACCCTCATAGAAATGGGCATGGAGGAACAAGACAACGACATCGCCAAAGAAATTTCAAAGGAAGCCCAAGAAACCGGCGCTGCCTTCACCCAAGCCTACGACCAACTCCGGGTCGAAACCCTGCTGGCAGGCGAATACGACGCCTGCAACGCCATCGTAACGCTGCACCCCGGCGCAGGCGGTACCGAATCGTGCGATTGGGCGGCCATGCTGCTGCGCATGTACGGCAAATGGGCCGAAAAGCGGGGCTTCACCTTCGAGCTGCTGGACTTGCTGGACGGCGAGGAAGCCGGCGTCAAGTCCGCCACCTTCCAAATCAACGGCGACAATGCTTTCGGCTACCTGAAAAGCGAGCGTGGCATTCATCGGCTGGTTCGCATCTCGCCCTTCGACTCCAGCGGACGCCGCCATACGTCCTTCGCCTCCTGCGATGTCATGCCCGAGCTGGACGACACCGCCGCCATCGAAATCGCCCCCGAGGATTTGCGGGTGGATACCTACCGTTCCGGCGGCGCGGGCGGCCAGCATGTGAACAAGACCGAATCGGCCATCCGCATCACCCACCTGCCCACGGGCATTGTCGTGGCGTGCCAAAACGAGCGCAGCCAAATCCAAAACCGCGACCGCGCCATGAAAATGCTGACCGCCAAGCTAGTCCTCAAACAGCGGGAAGAACAAATGGAAAAGCTGTCCGGCATCCGGGGCGAGCAAAAGGACAATGCCTGGGGTTCGCAAATCCGTTCCTACGTGTTCCACCCCTACAGTTTGGCGAAAGACCACCGCACCAACGAAGAAACCGGCAACATCCAAGCGGTCATGGACGGCGCATTAGACCCCTTCATGAATGCCTATCTCATCTGGAGCCACAAAAGTGGCGCATCAAGTTAGCATCACCTCAGCCCATGGCGAACGGCGGCTCGACCGCTTTCTCTTCGCCTACCTGCGCGACGCGCCCCACCCCCTCCTCTACAAACTCCTGCGAAAAAAGCGCATCAAGCTAAATGGCGCAAAAGCCAACGGAAGCGAAACCCTACAAGACGGCGACACCCTAGACTTCTACCTAGCGCCCGACACCCTGACCCAACTGCGCGGCACACGCACCGTCCCGGAAGCGCTGCCCATCCCCCCCATCATCTACGAAAGCGCCGACCTGCTCGTCATTAACAAGCCCCCCGGCTTGCCTTCCCAAGGCGGCGACGCCATCCACGACCACCTGCTGAAGCGCGTGCTATACTACCTGCATCAAACGGGTTCATACGACCCCGCCGCGCCCTTCACCCCCGCCCTATGCAACCGCCTCGACACCAACACCAGCGGCCTCGTCCTCTGCGGAAAAACCCTGCCCGCCCTACAGCAAGCCACCGCCCACTACACCAAAACCTACCTTGCCATCGTCCAAGGCAACCTATCCGGCGAGGCAACCATAACCACCGGCTACCAAAAAGACGCCCAAACCAACACCGCGCACCTAGCCCCACACCTGCCCAAAAAAATAACGACCCACTACCGCGCCCTAGCACACAACGCCACCCACACCCTACTCCAAGTCCAACCCATAACCGGCCGCGCCCACCAAATCCGCGCGCACCTAGCCTCCATCAACCACCCCCTAGCAGGCGACCGAAAATACGGCGGCGCACCCACCCCCCACGCCCCCGCCCAGCTACTACACGCCTGGCGCATGTCCAGCCCCGCCCACCAATGGGAAGCACCGCCACCAGACACATTTATTCGTTGCATAAACGAATGGTTTGGATATAAAATATAAAAAGAGTAAAGAGTAAAACCTTGGGGGCATCCGCCCCCAAACCCCCGCAAGGGGGACAAGCCCCCCTTGACCCCTTTTGCGCGCGGTGCGCGGTCTGACAGTTGACATCCGTCAAGCCATGCGAAGCAAAATGGGGTCGAGGGGTAAGCCCCTTGCGGGGGTGTGGGGGCGGCGTCCCCCACGGCTTTACTCTTTTGACCTTAATCTTTCATCCCTAAAGGACTGATACAATTGAAGGCTATCTTGTTAGTAGCGGGCTACGCTACGCGTATGTTTCCGCTGACGGAAAACCAGCCGAAGGCGCTGCTGCCGCTGAAGGGCAAGGCGGTGCTGGACTATATTATGGAGCAGATTTATAGGCTGCCGGGCATTGACCATATCTATGTGGTCAGTAATACGCGGTTTTTTGGGCATTTTAGTGACTGGGCGCAGGGCTGGCGCGGTCACGAGCGGGGCATTGAGATAACGGTGCTGGACGATGGCACGACGACCAATGATACGCGCAGGGGCGCTATTGGCGACATTCAGTTTGCCATCGACGAGGGCAAAATTGATGATGAAATTTTCGTGGTGGCGGGCGATAATTACTTTACGTATGACTTGAGGGAGCAGTTTGACTTCTTCAAAGCCACGGGCTGCGATTGCGTGTGCGGCAAGGAGCTGGACGATTATGAGGCGCTAAAATCCTTCGCGGTAGCACGGCTGGACAGCCGCGGCAAGGTGCTGGAGCTAATCGAAAAACCCGCCGAGCCCAATTCCAACATCGCCATCTACGCGTCCTATTTCTACCGACGCGACACCGTGCCCATGTTCAAAACCTACCTGGACGCGGGCGAGAACCCCGACCCGCCGGGTGGCTTCCCCCAATGGCTGCACACCCGCAAAGACGTCTACGCCTACAAAATGAACGGTGACTGCTATGACATCGGCACGATTGAAATGTATGAAGCGATGAATAAAGAATAGAAAAGGAGACCAAAAAATGAACATTATCCGTACAAAAGTAGTAGAGCTTTCCAACGTACCGGCGCTGGCGTATAAAATCAAATTGCGTCAGGGCGGCTCGGGCATCAAGCTCCATTTCACCAACGAGGACGCCACCGCCTTCGCAGAGATTGACAAACGCACCGGCGAGGTTGTCCTCGACCCCCTAACCGAATCCTCGCCCCTGCTACAAGAAGGCTTCGAGGAAGCCCAGGAGCTGCTGGCAGGCCTGCCCTATTCCGCGCGCGGCAAAGTGAAAATCCTAGTAACCCAAGAATGCGAAGAAGAGGAAATCTCCGAAGAGGCCGCCAAAACCGTCACCGCCGCCTGCATGGTCAATAGCGATGAATTCATCGCCATCACCGACCGCTTCTCCGACGAGAACGGTAAAATGAACTACGCCCTCATGAACAAGCAATTCATCCAATTCGCCTCGTCCTCCTCCACCGTGCGCGACCTTTGCGCCAAAAAGGAAAAATCCAACGCCATCCTCCTCTTCGTCCTAAAGAACCGCGCCGCCTTCCTCGCCAACAAGCGCGAACACCTACCCGACGACCAAGCCGAGGCGCTACTAGACGCCCTAAACGAAATAAACCCCCGTTCGGCATTCAAGGAGTTAAGCCTACACATCCGCAAGATGCTATCGCGGTAGGTCAAAAGAGGAAGGTCAAAAGATAAAACCGTGGGGCGCT
>Ga0209755_10009603_pt1 | contig 10223 bp, 11 predicted proteins | sample TergutCo191P1_FD_187301 | JGI IMG/M metagenome (GOLD analysis project Ga0209755, IMG submission 187301) | Cornitermes sp. P1 segment gut microbial communities from Petit-Saut dam, French Guiana - Co191P1 (SPAdes) (version 2) | ecosystem: Host-associated > Arthropoda: Insects > Digestive system...
CCGCATCCTGCGAGACTATCATTGGAAAAACGACTAGACCCGCTACGCCGACAGACAGCAAAGCTAGGATGGTTGTCCCCACCGACAAAATTATTGTCAGCAGCAAAATGATAAGCGAAAAAGCTATCGTTGCCAAAGTGATGACAAGCGGCAGTCCCACTGGCAAGGCGAAAATCGCCAGTGCGACCATCCACGCTATCTTAAAGCCCCTTGCCCCGGCTTTACCCGCCGATTGTCCAGCCTCGCCGGGTGCCGGTTCTTTTGCCGCATAGCTGACAAGAATGCTCGCCGCGACTTCGCTCGGCGAACCAAGCTGGGCCATCGCTGACTCTTCGTCTTCCGCATCGTTCAGGTAGCAGTCATAGTATTCCAGGGCATCGCGCCGTTCGTTGTCCGGCATCACCCGCAGTTTACGGTTTAGCTGCTTTAGGTACTTCGCTTTTGTCATTGTTTCTCGCCTCCAAATAAAATCGTGTCAACTCGTCGTTTAAAGTCCGCCCATTCCGCCTCGAAACTCCGGTACTTTTCCAGACCCATCTCCGTTATGCTGTAGTACCTTCGGTTGCGGCCGTTATGGGGCACGTCGTACACGGTCAGGCAGCCCTCCGTTTGCAGACGGCGCATGACGGGGTACAGGGTGGACTCGGATACCCCAAGAGTGCTTTTCATTTGCAGAGTCAGGTTGTAGCCATAGGCGTCTTCACGAACCAGCAGCGATAGAACGCAACCGTCCAGTAATGTGCCCGCAGCTTGAATCGCCATTCCGTTCCTCCTTGGTAGTCTTGTCTTGCGAATGCTTGCCCTTCGCAATATTATATATCATATAGTATTGCGCACAAGATGGTATTTTGTCAAGCCCCGTTTTCGGATATTCCCCAAAAATTTTTGCCGCGGCGTTCATGATGACGTGGTTAGGCCGACATTCGGTCGTTGGTTTTTGAGGATGGCGGCGATACCGCATTAGCGGGAAGCGGATGGACAGCAAGCTGCTCGGGAGCAACATCGGGTGCCAGTACGGGATCGTGCACGAGACGATACGGAAGTACTGCTGGAAGCGCAAAGGACACGCGCGGTAAACGTTAGGGGCGACAGGGAAAACAGGATACAGGGTGCGTTCGCTGGCGTTTTCTCTGGTCTCGGCTTTGTAACCGGCGGGGCAAACCCGCGCTTTGTGCTGAACGTGAACGTGGTAAACCGGCCCACCGATCACGGCGTTCCGGGCGTGGTCTTTACGCAGTTGGAGCTTAGCGCGAACCTTACCGACACCGCATCTGCGCCATGCAGATGCATCGGGCTGAAAGTCGGCAAGAACCGCTGAATTCCGCTTTAATCAGCGGTTCCCAAGTTGCCCGCATGCCCCCATAACTCCCCGGCCCCTGCGGAAACGCCGGGTAACATTCAGTCCTAGGGCCTTTAGTCGCCGCGCAAAGTCTTCGACTTCCGCGGGGGGCGGTTCCCGCAGGGCTTTGCCCTCGAACTCAAGCCCCTTTACGGGGTTCCATGGGATAAGGTTTACAGTTGCGTCCAGCCCCTCGGCAAACCTTGCGATGTCATGAGCGTCCTTTACCCTCATGTTGATACCGCCCAGAAGTACCGCCTCCAAAGTGATTCTTCCACCGCCTTTCTCCTGAAAATACCGCAGGGCTTCCTTGACTTCGCCCAAGGGGTGCTTTGCGGTGAAAGGCATCAGTCTTTGTCTGAGTTCCTCGTCCGCGGTGGTCAGCGAAAGGGCAAGCCGAACCGCAGGGCCGTTGTCGGCAAGGTCGGTAATGCCCCGGACAATTCCACAGGTGGAAACGGTGATCCGCCGGCGTGAGAAGTTCATTCCCCGGGCATCGCTTATGACGGCAAAAGCCCCGCGCAACTGCTCTAGATTTAGAAAAGGTTCGCCCATGCCCATGACAACGATGTTTGAAAGGGAAGATTCCTGCCCTGTCTTCTTGGACTCGGCCCCAAGCAAAAGGACTTGCTCCACGATTTCGGCGGAGGTCAGGTTTCGTACAAAACCCATACTGCCGGTTTTGCAAAACACGCAACCTGCGGGGCATCCGACCTGAGTGGAAAGGCACGCGGTGTACCTAGGGAAGCACTGATTTAATCCAATGGGGATTAAATCAGTGCTACTTGACCGCATTTGCGCACCGCAGGGAGCAAATGCATCGGACTGAAAGTCCGCGGGAACCGCTGATTCCACGGATTTATTCAGCGGTTCCCTAGTGCCCTCCTTGGAAGTGTCGGCTAGGAGCACCGCTTCGATGCAGGCACCATCGGCGAACCGGACGGCCAGTTTCACCGTGCCGTCCTTACCGCAGTGCCTGGTTACGTCGGTCTTGGGCCGGGGAAGGTAGCGCGTGGAAAACTCCCGCCGCAAAGACAGTGGCAGATTGGCCATCTGGTCAAACGAGGAAACTCCCGATGCAATCCACTTAAAGACCTGCGCCGCGCGAAAACGAGGCTCTGGCAGGATCAGTTCCGCCAGTTCCTCCTGGGTCATGCCGCTAAGAACGGGGGCGGTAGGTTCGTGCATGGAACTGGGTTGACGGCCTGCTTATATTCTTTCAAGCATTTCGGTGACCTGAACGTTGCGAGGACCTGCCCGCTGGAAATCCTCCAGAACTTCAACCGCCTTGCGTTTGTTGCCAATCTTTACTAGACAGTCCGCAAGCTCCATGCAAACACGGTGGTTTTTGGAATCTTGCTGTAGAAGTTTTTGGAGCGAGGCGATTGCCTCGCTGTACTTTCTCTGGGCCTTGGAGATGAGGGCCAAACCCAAAACCGCGTACATGTCAAACTCCACGTCCAAGGCGCGCTCGTAATAGTCCTGGGCCTTTTCCACATCTCCCATGCTTCGGTAAGCATCGCCGGCACGGGTTAGAATGACTTTGTTCTTGGGGTCATGATCCAGAATGCGGTTCCAGTACATGAGAGCCTGATCCTGCTGTTTCAGCCCGCGGTAGCAGTCGGCAAGGCCAAACGCCGCATAGAAGTTATCGGGTTCCTTATGCAGAACCTGCTCAAAGTATGGAATGCCATCGCTAAAGGTTTTGAGTTTGCGATGGCAGTTCCCTATCGAGGTCAGTACCCGAATGTCAACATTTTCCGGGTTGATCTGCAGCATTTTCTCCCAGTAGAACAGCGCTTCCTTGTACTCCTTGAAATCGTAGTGCAGATGCCCCAACCCGATTATTGCGTAGGGGTTGTCTTCCTCCATTTCCAGCACCCGCAGGAAAACGGCCTTGGCGTTATTTAAATCACGAACTTTGCGGTAGGCGTTCGCCACCCTGGTAAGCACGGTGATGTTCTTGTTATCATGCGTCAAGTACTTTTCCCATACCTCTATGGCTTTTTCATATTGGTTGAGGGTTTTGTAGCAGTCGGCCAGCCCGAAAAGCGCATAACTGTTCCCAGGGTGGTGTTCCAGACAACGTTGGTAATAATTGGCCGCCGCCTGGCACTCACCCTTCTTGCGGGACGCGTCACCCATACCTACAAGAGCGTAATTGTTGTTTTCGTCAATCTTGAGAATGCTGGCAAAACAGTCAATGGCCTCTGTTATCTTGTTTTCCTTGAGCAGCCTGTAGCCGTTCTTTGAAACCGCAGAAACCTCCGCGGAGTCCAATGTGGCACCGCCAGATACACCGCATGTTTCCGCCGAAATAGGCTCCGACACGGCTGCCGGGTATTCCTGCGAAACTTCATCGTTATGTTCAAAATCATCCATACGTCAAGGCTCCTTGTCTTCGTGGATTAAAGTCCGCATAATCTCGGCAATTTTCATGAACATTGGTTCACATTTGGTGCGATCTGGGGCTATCCAGTACATTCTGAGGGCGTCAACAAATCGATTCTGCGATTTGTAATGGTCGCCGACCCGGGAAAGACCGTCAGAATAACCGGTAGTCTCGAATATTCTGCGCGCCCCCTCAATATCCCCAGAATTAAAGAGCGCATTGCCCTTGCGGTTCAATGCCACCTTTTGGGCACTGGTGATATTGGGAGGAACCGTTGTCTTGACAAACGCATTCGGTGTTTCGAACTTACCGAGAACTTTCTTAATATCCATAACGCATTCCATATCCCATAATACTTTACAGCCTACTGGCAAAAAAAACAACTGGACTAACTAAAAGTTTCCAATCTGAAAAAATCGACGACCGAACGCCCGTATTCGCGGGTCTCCGCTCTTCGCAAGGAGGCGATTTCCTCCGTTTGGCAATCCTCGCGTGGGCGATGCAGGAGGATTACGCTTTCGCCCGAAACAAGCGGGGAAGTGGCGATACGGGCCAGCAATTCCCATTTGAACCGGTAGGGAAATGGGGGATCCAGAAAAATGCAGTCAAAATCCCTTTTCGCCCTGAGTACGTACAGTTCCGCGCTTATGAAACGGCAGTTGATCCTAACCGGCGATATCGAAACATTGCCAAGGAGCTTCTGCCGCTTGCCGGAATCGTTTTCCACCGCCTCGACATAAGTCGCCCCCCGGGAGGCCGCCTCCAGCGCGATTATGCCGGAACCCGAAAACAGGTCCAGAAAGGAACGTCCCGAAAGATCGCCAAGGCAGGCGAACACCGATTCCCGCATCTGATCCATGCTGGGTCTGATAACCCCGCCCGGCACCTGCACCCGCCGGCCGCACAGGGTTCCCCCAGTGATCCGCAAGGCGCCGGCCGCTCCACCACGCGGTCCGGACGATCCACACCGCGGCACGTTCCGCGCCGTTAGGTGCCTCCAAATAGAATCGAAAGCTCGGCGGAACTGACCACCGGTTCCGCCAGCTCGATCTGCGATGACGCGCTGTATTTCTCGAACACTTTCCTTCTGGCATTGCTGCCCTCGCGCAGCAGAACGACTTTACCGCGCTCCTTGGAGGAAGCCCGGGCGGAAAAGGCGTTCGACTCGAGCAGGAATTCCGTAAGAAGCTGACTGAACTGCCATTCGGTGTCCGCCGCGTAATCGACAACACCAAGGGCGGTATTATTTGCGCCATCGGCATCGATTGCGCCGTCTTGCTCGTTCTCCGCCGTTATTTGCAGGGCAAGAGTGGCTAGAACGTCGTCTATGAACGCAATATCGTCCAAACATCTTTCCATGAACAACCCGCCTGATGGATTAAGGCGCATGATGTCGCGTACCATCCTGATGCGGATATTTAGAAGAAAGACGGTGTCCTCAAAGCCGGCCGTATTCATACTCATGTATCGGCATTTCACAGGCGCAGCATAACCCTGGCAATCAATTCCGCAAAACGCCGTTCTTCCACGCGGGCATGGCAGACGAAGGGATCCTCTGCGGGTTGGCACAGTACCTGCTCCATTTCCTTCGCATTGCGGAAAGTCGCCTTTTTAAAAGCGTTTCGAAAGTCTTTTGTCCGCGTTTCATAGATTTTCTGGCTTATAAGGCGGCGGGTGTCAAGCGAGGCGGCAAGCTCCTGCTTAAACACCTGTGCGCCCGTCCCGGCATCGTTAAGCTGGGCGAACACCGCCCAGGCGTGGCGGACTTTGTCCAGCGTGTACGCCTCCTGCCATTGCCCGTAAACCCGGTGTATCGCATCCCAACTGTCGAATTTGCCCTCGCCGATTTCACGGCGGAGCTCGTCCACGCGAAAGGCCGGCACAATCTGCCCGCCCATGTTCACCCAGTCCTTTACCCGCTCGCCAGAGGCGCCGGCAAGTTCGGACAGCCCGTCGTAGTCCAGATCGGGCCTTTCGTCAAGGAAAAGGGCCAGGGTTTTGACCGCGTACCATCGCAACATCTGGCGGTAGGCGGCAATACCATCATGCGGTCTTAGGATCACCTGACCGCGTTTGCTGTTCTCAAAATAGCGGTAAGGGACAATGATTTCACTCGCCGTGTTGTCAATGTCCGACGCATCATCAGAGGAGCTATCGCTGTCGATCCAGCCTTTCAGCAGGGCGATGGCCGAGATGATCTCCTCCGCCGTGTCGGGGGCAAGGTAGTCCGTCTCGATGTGCTGGGCCTTGATTACGCGCTGGTCTCGGCGGCGGACTTTCCAGGAATTCCGTTCGAGGGCGTAGAGGTTGTGAATCCAGTAATAGGCCGGCATAAGTTCCAGCCTGTTTTTGTAGGTGTTATTGCTCACAAGGGAAAATGGCAGGGTGATGTTTAGCTCAGATGGATACTCCCCCTTGGCGATCAGGACGAACGAAGCGAAGCAACTGGAGTGTTTGAGCGAAACGGCAAGGCCGGGCCAGAAACCTCGTTTGGCGCATATCTCGCCGTCGTTGGCCCGGCTGTTGTGGTTGCTGCCGATGGTGGCCGCCGCGGCCATATTGGACATTCCCTGCACGAGGGTTGCGATCAGGAACGAGTTGTTGTGGTGCTGCTCGTGCATGGGGAAGATCAGGTTGTTGAGGATCTCGCAACAGGACACCGTGGAATTGTCCCCCATCACCGAGTGGATAAGCCGCGCCCCGTATTTTAGGTTGCAGTTCCTGCCCATCGCGAAGCGAACCGCCTTGGAGCCGTAGAAGATGCGGCATCCGTATCCCACGATCCCGTTGACCAGTTCCACGCCCTCGCCTACCTGGGTGGGTTCGTCCTTCGACGACAAAATCGATATGTTCTTGAGCTTGTTGGCACCCTTGATGTATGCATGACTGCCCACCGCGACATCCTTGATTATCGTGCAGCTTTTGATCACCGAGCGATCGCCGACGGTCCCGTAGCTCCCTCGAAGCCCCCCGTAACGTTCCTGGGTGATTTGCGTGAGCCTGTCGGTCAGTTCCGCGTCATCGCGGTATGCGGCCCAAAGGAAGGCGTCCGCAGGGAGCATGTCCTTGAATGGCAGAATCGAACGCCCGCCCGCCTCGTTCATCACGTCGATCCATACCCGCACGCTTTCGTCTTCGCCGTCCTTGAGTACGCCGTTGCCGAATTTTGCGTGGTTGGTCGTCTGCATTTCGTCGATGCAGGAAAACATGCACCCGTTGCCGATTATGTAATGCGAGATGTACGAACAGTCCTGAATGGCGACGTCATCGCCTATGTCGCAGGAGATAATCGTGCTGTTCCGTATGCCGGCGGGTACGCAGAAGTCGTGGTGTTTCAGGATCACGCTTCGCACTGCGCCCAGCCTGACCAACCCGTGGAAACTGGAGTTGCGAATAAGCGAAGGGTCGAAGGGATCGCTTACAAAGAAGTCATCCCAGTTCCCGCAGTGGTTCCCGTTCTGCACAAGGATTTCGGTTTCTGCGCAACTGAGCCTGCGCCAACTGCGGCCTTGGCCTTCCTGCATCGCATTACGGAACCAGTACTCGTCCTTGTCGGGCGGTAACAAGGCTGACGGGACAAAGTCGTAACCGTAGCGTTCGGCTGGCAAAAAGACGGTCTCATCTGTCATAATTTCACGAATCCTTCCGCCAAACTACGCTTTCCATTCATCTGAAAAGATTTTAGCGAAAGCCGACTCGGGGTCTTTTAAAACCCGCGAGCCCCTCGTAATTTTGCAGAGGGAAAGGCCAAAATCCTTGGCGATTTCCCGGTGTGGAACTTTTTGTTTCAGCGCCTTGACCAATGCCCACCGCGCAGCGACATCGGCTATTTCCGCCGGGGTCAGCATGCACCGCAGAAAGTTCTCCACAAAGTCGCTATCGTCTATTTTGGCAAGAATGACGGCAACCTCGGAAATATTTTCCCCCACTCGGGGATCGTTGACATCCATATGGGAATTATAGCGTATTTTGTGCCTGAATGGGAACCCGATAGCGGTAGAAACCAGCAGTTTTACATTTACAAAGACCTTCGCATAATTTTCGGACGAAAATGGCATTTTTGGCAAAATGCCAGCGACTTTGAAGCTATAAAACCAACCTTTTACCGCACTTGAGTGGCTTCATGCCGGCCGTTGCAGAACTATGGTGTGATTTTTTGAATTTGTGGTTAAAATCGAGCGGTGGTTGGTACTGGCGCAGAGTCAACTGGGATTTGCCACAGGCAATTCGCTAGGGAACCGCTGAACAAATCAGCGGAATCAGCGGTTCCCTAGGGCGTGTTAGTGAAGGTTGACCCAAAGCAAAAAAAGATTCCGCACATACGTTGTCCCAGCATTCAGATCTTGCGGCTCATGCTTTGGCGGACGCTGGGGAACCCGCCAGCAGTGCCTCGCAAAAGGTATGCGAACAGTACTGCTGGTGTACAATGAACCCCCCAAAACGTTGAATTTTTCGTGGCATCCCGCCATAATCAAAGGCAGGAGGGTACATGCTGAAACCAAACATCAAATACAAAGTGACGCTGACCGAAGAGGAGCGCAAGTTCCTGCGGAAGCTGATCGAAAAAGGCAAGACCGCCGGCCACAAGATTCGCCATGCGCAGATACTACTCGCCCTAGACGAGATACCGGAAAACGAGCACTGGACAGACACAAGGGTGGGCGAGGTGTACGGCTGCCGCCCGCAGGCGGTGGGAAAACTTCGCAAGCGATTTGTCGAGCAGGGCTTCGAGGCGGCGCTGGAGCGGAAGAAGCGGGAAACGCCGTCCAGGATCAAGATAAACGGGGAGGCGGAGGCGCGGATAATCGCCCTGACCTGCAGCAGCCCCCCAGAGGGCAGGGCTAGGGAACCGCTGAATAAATCAGCGGTTCCCCCTGCATTTGCTCCCTGCGGTGCGCAAATGCGGTTAAGTAGCACTGATTTAATCCCCATTGGATTAAATCAGTGCTTCCCTAGGTGGACGCTGAAGCTTCTCGCCCAGAAGACAGTGGAGCTTGGGATACTGGACAGCATATCGGATCACGGGATAGGGAACCTTTTAAAAAAAACGAAATTAAACCATGGCTACAGAAGCGGTCGTGCGTAGCCGAGCCGTCCGCGGAGGACGTCTTGGAGGTCTGCATGCGCCCGTACGAGAGAGCAAAGCGCGAGCCTGTCCTAAAAAGTGAAATGGCCATAATGAGGTAGAGATGCCGAATTGTTATCAACCACTTTTCGAAGGGGACTCGATTTTGCACCCACTCTTTCCAGCAAATATCCTGAGCCCATCTTTCCCCCCGCGACTATTATGCTTCCAAATCGAAATCCTTCCAGCCCTTCTTGACGATGCGATCCCTGTCGTCGCGCCACTCGACGGGGATCAGCACCCTCTCGTCGCCGTGCCAATCGCACCGCCCCTCGGTAGTTTTGATTCCAGTGATTTTGTTTTCAAGAATCGCCCGCACGAAATCGCCGATGCCGTTTAGCTTTTCCTCGACATAAACACCGACAACATTTCCGTTCCAAACCTGACACACGTCGTGTATGTCGGAACCCGCGGTAACGGGCAGGCCGAGTTTCCATGCATAACGCATTGCCAGCGCATCGTAGGAGCGATCCATGTTTCCCAGATTCGCGGCCTCCACCCCGTCAACGCAGCCGCTGGAAAGCACGACCCGCTTGATCCAGTAGTGTTGCCTGAACGGATGCGCCTGCACCACGCAACCGCCCGCGGCCCGCACCTCGCGGTACTGCTCGCCGCGAGTCCATTTCCGCGCCTCCGGGTGATCCAGAAGCCAGTCCTTGTCCAGACCGTAGACAAGGTAATCGTCGCAGTCGTCAAAGGTCTCTTCCCAGCCAAAGAACACGTCAAAGCCGCGGCGTTCGCCCTCGTTCCGCGCCTCCTCGTAGCCGCGGCAGAACTGATTGACCCACTCCTTCCATGCGAGTTTGCGCGGCACTGCGGTGTGGCCGTTGAAAAAATGATCGGTAACGATGATACCGGAATACCCTAGGTCTTGGTAGAAGCCGATATACTCCGACCCCTTGGAACGGCCGCAGGCGCTGGAGAAACTTGTATGCAGATGTGTCTCGTAAAGGTAGCTCAGTTAATATCGCCTACCCTACGGAATTACCGCGCCCTTGTCGGCCGACAGCACGTTTCTGGCATAACGCCGCAGATAACCCGCGGGCGGGTTCTTCTTTTTGATCGTCATAGCCGCGCGCCGTTTTTCCAGTTCCGCGTCGTCAACAAGAAGTTCCAGAGAGTAGTTGTCGATGTCAATTTTGATCGTGTCGCCGTCAAGGACGCACGCGATAAGCCCCCCGGCCGCGGCCTCCGGCGAGACGTGCCCGATGGCCGCCCCGCGGGTCGCCCCGGAAAACCGCCCGTCGGTAACGAGCGCAACATCGCCGTCAAGACCCATCCCGGCGATTGCCGCGGTGGGGCCGAGCATCTCGGGCATTCCGGGGCCTCCGGCCGGGCCTTCGTACCGAATCACCACGACCTCGCCC
>Ga0209755_10009604_pt1 | contig 10222 bp, 14 predicted proteins | sample TergutCo191P1_FD_187301 | JGI IMG/M metagenome (GOLD analysis project Ga0209755, IMG submission 187301) | Cornitermes sp. P1 segment gut microbial communities from Petit-Saut dam, French Guiana - Co191P1 (SPAdes) (version 2) | ecosystem: Host-associated > Arthropoda: Insects > Digestive system...
TATCGAACGCTACGCCTCTGCCACTCCCAGTCGGCAACGCAGCCGGGTTAGCAAGTTTGGTAAACGTGTCCCCGGAACGCCTGTAGATGGTGATGAAGGGAGTGGTATTATGTCCGACTGCCAGATATGTCCCGGTGTTGTCGAACGCTACGCCGTAGACATTCCCTGTCGGCAACGCAGCCGGATTAGCAAGTTTGGTAAACGTGTCCCCGGAACGCCTGTAGATGGTGATGAAGGGAGTAACGCCATGTGCGACTGCCAGATATGTCCCGGTGTTATCGAACGCTACGTTATAGGCACCCGCTGCTGGCAACGCAGCCGGGTTAGCAAGTTTAGTGAACGTGTCCCCGGAACGCCTGTAGATGGTGATGAAGGGAGTGGTGTCATGTGCGACTGCCAGATACGTCCCGGTATTATCGAACGCTACGCCGTTGCCAATCCCTGTCGGCAACGCAGCCGGATTAGCAAGTTTAGTAAACGTGTCCCCGGAATGCCCGTAGATGGTGATGAAGGGAGTGGTACTATGTGCGACTGCTAAAAAATATGCTGCTAAATCGGCAGGATACATTTTCACCCCGTTCTGATACGCCCCCATATGTTTGCCATTCAGATACAATCCGTAATCTATTCCATTCCGTTTAATTCCCATTGTTTTGGAGACGGCAGATTGCAGACGGCAGACAGCAGAAGAGCCGTCCTGTGGTTGCAATCTTTCGTCTGGTTAAAATGTTATTTGCTGTTTGTTTTCATTGCCGCTTGCGTCTGCTGCAAACTGCGGTCTGCCGTCTGCGGTCTTTTCACTCCACCGGAAACAACGCCAAAAACCCGCTCATGTCCGCTGCCGCTTCCTGCTCGGTTGCGAAAACCTTGAACGGCAGCGGCGGCAACGTGCGTTCCACTCTGGAAATAGACTCGATTCTGCCATTGGCATCAACCTCCGATACATCACTGGTAAAAGTGCCGCCATAAGTCAGTACCTCCGATTGGTCATTCGTCCGTTCAGCAAGAGCGTCATATCCGATCAACGACATTGTGCCGTCTGTTTCCACATAGACTTTACCCGGTGTCTCTGCGTCCCCCTTCACAATACCGAGTGTCGTATTAGTGGCGATATTAACCGGGCTGTCTCCCCACCTGACCCAGAGTGTATTTTCATAGACCCACGTCACATTATCGCTCGTCTTGACGGCATTATTATTTGCAAACGATGAAATACCGAGGTCTGCTTGAACCTGTACAATCTGCTGCGCCGGGGTCATCGCTTCAAAGACCGCATTCGTAACGGTCAATGTTCCGATAGGAGCAAAAGAAGCACTATTCAGGCTTTCGACTTTACTGATGACCTCCCGCAAAGACTCAACATCACTACTTGTCATCAACCCGTCATAAAGATCACTTGCCTGCGTCAATGCCACTGCCGCAGTTGTTCCTCCCTTTTGGGAAACAGTGAGAATTCGTGTTCCCTGTGCGTAGGAGGCATTTTCCAGTTTAAGATCAGTCAACAATCCCTGTCCGAACGCACCATCTTTGATCCCCTTCTGTATTTCCGTTCCCCAGATTGCCTCATTTGCCGTTTGCAGGCTGTTTGCAATTCGTACCGTTTCTCCGTTCAACGCGGTCAGATTTTTGTCTGTTTCCGCAAGGACATCATTAGCGGCGTTTCCGCGTTCGGTGAGTTCATCCAATGCCGCCGCCACTGTCGTACTGAAGAGCGGACGGTCTGTTTCTTTGGTGGTGTAAGAGATTGCGGCGGCATTGGTAACGATTGATTCCTCCAATTTGCTGATTGACTGAACAATGGGGAGAAGGTCTTTATCCTGTAACGCTTTTCCGGCAAGTTCAAGATTTTCGATCTGTTCGCTCGTTAAATTGACGGTACGGTTGAAACCGGAACCGCCGATAGACAGAGTAGTAGAGGAAATGTTTGTCGGAACGCTTGTACCGCCGCCGCTGGACTCCGTAAAAACACCGATATTTCCGTTTTCGTCGATATTCAATGTTGCGGTTGCCAATGGCGCACGGCGAACAGTGCCGACAGGCGAAACAATGTTCGCTCCAACATTATTATTTTCATCCAAACTCACTTGTGCAACATCAACATTAGGCATATCAGATAACGGAGGGGAAGTTTGTGTATCCTTTGTGCTCCTTGTGTCCTTTGTGGTTTATGGTTGACCACAAAGGTACAAGATAACGAGGGCTTCATTACGAATTGGAAACAGCATTGGTCAACACTTCGACGGTCTCTGAATTCTCGCTCGGTGTGAGTTTGCAAATACCGAGGCGGAAAATTCCGGCTCCGGTTGCCTTGACCGCCAACTTTTCGGCTTTGTGCCAAAACACGATGTCCCCTTGCTCGAACTCCGTAGCGGCAGCCTTCTTGATCGTTACGGTTCCCTGCAACTCGGCAGTACCGTGTTGTCCCTCTTCGACATTCCGGTGAGAAACACCGATGAGGTTGCCTCGAACAATGACTGATCCGGCATCGAACTCGTCGGAGGTGGCGACAAATGAAAACCCGTAATCGCCGTTGAATTTGCGTTGATCGGGTGCGGGATTGGTTGTAATTGGATTGAATGCCATATTGAATTCTCCTTATGAATGGTTGTAATAGTAGTTAGGAGTTAGAAGTGAGGAGTTAGGAGGAGATTAAGTTGCGATATTCTAACTCCTGTCTCCTAACTCCTTTCTCCTCTTCCTACGTTCCCTTCGCGTAAACTCCACCTCGGAACTCCGAAGTGTTAAACTCAAAGTGCATCGTTGCCTTGTACTGGATTCCGTCAAGCGAAAACCGCATGTTGGCACGTTGGATGGTCGGACTGCTCTTGCCGTAAAGGAACGTGGCGACGATAACCGGCATGACGTTCGGGTCGGCAAACAGATACCAGCCATCGTTATTTCCCGGAACATCTTTACGGTTGCTCCCTTCGTTGACGTAAAGTCCGTTGTCTTTTGTCAGGTAGGCGGACTCGACAATCGGAAATCCTTGATAGAGCGTGGACGCTCCGAGCGGTTGTCCATCCACCGTACCCATCGTCAGTAACCGACGAGCGGTAATTTCCATCGTGGACGGGACAAGAAGGAATGATGGACGTACCATGATCAATTCATTGTCCATTCCCTTCTGCTGCCGCATCAGCGTAAATGCTTTGTCGAGTGCCGGAAAACCGAACGTAGACGTTGTTCCGGTAAGCAAGTTTTCGTGCTTTGCCGTGAACAGTTGCGTACCATCGGTAAGCAATGCGGCGAAACATTCTCTTTCGAGCGTTCGTGCTGCTTCCCGACCAAGTTCTGCTGCCGCGCTTGTGAAAATGCCGACTTCATCGTTGACAATATCTTGGTACGAGAGTGCCAGCATCATTCCCCAACTGTCAATCTTGGCTTCGGTCGAGTCTTCCAAATACGTCGCATGTGGCGGCTCTCCACCGATGCGATTCAACCGCTCGTATCGACCAGTCAACTTGGCACGGTGGACGGTATGTTTCAAGAAGTTTGAAACACTTGCCTTTTTGCAAATTCGTTGCCATACTGTCGGCACTTCGGTATGCCCGAACAGTAGTGATTTTTCAAAAATCAGTCAATCCCGATTTAACACCAACCCATGAACCCCCGCGTCCTTGAAATCAAGAAGGAGCGGCAAGCCTTGTATGAGCAACTTGCCGCTCTCGAAAGAGAGGAATATGAAATCCTTGCGAGGGAAATGCGGATTGACGAGGGACACACAGAAGAGCCGGAAGCAATGCCGGACTTCTCTATTTTCAAGCCCACCACTTGCAGACTGTTGACGGCGATGTATGAAGCACCGGACAAGATGCTGTATCACGACGATATTCGTCAAGATGTAATGGATGATGAATATGCAAGCGATAGAGCAATCTGGAATGTCATTGATAGAGCAAAAGAAGAGATTGCAGAATATAACATTGAAATCAAAAACGTTCGCGGAAAAGGATATCAGTTAATCGCCGATAAATAACCCTCAAACTTTGGGACGTAGTTGGTCGAGCAGAAACAATTCAGAAGCCAGTTGTTCTGGCGAACAAGCCCGATGATGCAATAGGTACACCATGTTCCGCATATACGTAGGATATTGCGAGTACAACCACTTCGGCGAGATGTTCAAGACTTCCAACCCGAACAGAATGGCTAGCAATTCGTTCGCGCAGACTTCGCTTTCGTGCAATCCCGTGTCCTCGTTTGGCTGAACTGGTCTGATTTTCGCAAGCCACACCATGAAAAATGCCGCTCGCTTGTGATTGTCCTCTTGGTGGACACCCCGGAAAAACTTGAGGCGGTAAATATCGCATATACAGGATTCGATAGTTTCTCGAAGTAACGCTCTGTTCAGTCTCAAATTCTTGTAGGCTGAAAATTGCTCATTGTAAACATCGACAATCCCATCCATGTATCGCAAAATCCGTTCCCGAATGAGCGAATTGTCAAGAATGTTAGGCGGAGTACACTCGCCAAACGCGTCAAGTAGGGGGTCGGTTTCTATAATTGAATCTTTTGCCATGATTTGTGGACTATTCAAACATTTTTTGCATGACTTCACGCATCTCCGGCGCGTACTGCTGTGTCCGGCGTTTCATTTCCACCTCATCAAACGCTTCACCCTCGTTAGAAGGAACAAAGCGGGTAGTGGCGGTTACTGCTTTATTGCCCATCACGTCTGCAAATTCTTTTTCCAGTTCTTCCAACGACTTTCGTCTAATCTCCGACATGGCTTGTGTGCAAGTTAAGTTAGGGACATTGGGCAACATTCTACCCGTTTCAAGAACAGATTGAAATGGGGGGGGTGCCGCGTGTCCAGGGTGGAAACGTTAATAATTTTCCCGAAATCGGGCAATATCAATCACGGCGGTAACTTCCCAAACTTTGGGAAGTTACGAAATACGCTAGCGGGCGCAGCGTAAAAACATGGGAAGGTTTGGGAAGTTTGCCATGCTACAATGCCGCTCGCACAAACAACAATAGTAGCGATTACCAAAACAAGAGTCCCCGCTACTCGCCCCGCTACCGTTGTTGTTTGTGCAAACACAATGAGCAACGAGAGCGGGGATTTTTTATTGAACGAAATATCATGACAAAGAAACAGCAACACGAACTCACCATCCAAAACGTCGGGGCGATTGCCCACATCGTTATTCCGCTGTCCGATGATGGCGGTGTTACCATTTTCAAAGGTCCGAATGGTAGCGGGAAATCGACCGGACTGGAGGCGGTCTCTACGCTTGTCTCCGGGCGTGGCAAACGTTTGCCGCTCCGGGATGGTCAAAAGCAAGGGCTTGTTTCCGGGTTCGGTTCCACGATCAATCTCAAGCTTTCCGGTTCCCGGCGAGGCGGCGAACAGCCCCAACTCATTGTTGATTCCATTGAGGGTAAGTTCTCGATTGATAAACTTGTCAACCCTGAAATTCAAAACCCGGAATCTGCCGACAAAGCCCGAATAAAAGCACTTATTACTCTGACAGGTGTTGATGCGACTCCCGATCTTTTTGTTTCGCTTTTCGACACGAAGGAGGAGTTTGAAAAGATCGTTTCGCGGTCGTCTGTCGAGACCTCCGATCCCGCCGAGTTGACCAAGGCGCGGCAAGCCGTTGATGCTCTGCGGGAAAAACAAGACCTCTCCGCCGTTGCCAAAGAAAACAAGCGGAAGAAGGGCTTGGCAACAGAAGCACTCCACAATGCAGAAGCCATCAAGGATTATGCGGTGAGCCTTCGGGAGACCGCCCGGAATTGTGATGTGATTCTTACGGAATTGATTGGCGCGGATTCTCCATTGCGAGTGATTAACGGGCGAATGGTTGTTAGTACCAAACGCGGAAAAACTTCTATTCCGACCTTTCGGACGGCGAGCGTTGGAAAGCGGCGTTTGAAGTGGTGGCGCAGCACGTTAACCGCGATCCCGAAAAGGTGTCTGTGATTACTATTCCGCAAGTCGGGTGGGAATCGCTTGACCCGACGAATAAAAAGCACGTTGTGGAACTCGCGAAACGTTACAAGATCAATGTTCTCACCGCCGAAGCGACTGACGGTGAGTTGACTGTGGAAAAAGTCGCGTAGGAACAAAAAGGCATTTAACAGGAGCAACCCCATGACAACCGAAACAACGCGGAAACAAAAATGGAAAGTCGGCATACCGAAGGGCTATATCGGCGTTGCCGAAGTGTGCGAATTGCTGGGATGCTCTCGTAAGCGTGTTCATCAGTTGATTGCCGACCAAGAGGCGGGGATTTCAAAAGTTGATTTCCCGGAATCGGGCAAGTTCGGCGGATTACGAATTTGGAAACGTGCCAAATTCATGACTTGGATGGAGAACTTGGTATAGGACACTTTAACGAAAGGAGTCATCAATGCTCGTTTTAGGCAGAAGAGAGAACGAAACAGTGCGGGTCGGCAATGACATCGAAGTTACGGTTGTTGCGATCCATGACAACTATGTGCGATTGGGATTCAAAGCCCCGGCGGAAATAAGTGTTTTGCGTACCGAATTGATAAATAAGACGGACAAGATACCGGGAGTCCATTTTAATGGCAATGAAATTTTGGAGCACTAACGAAAGGAGCAATATCAATGTTCGGAACAGTCAAAATAACGGGAAGAAACGCACAGTCGTTTTTGCATCAAGCGGACGGACGGAAAGAACTCCGAATCGTTGACGAAACGATTCCGGTCAGGGTGTTCTCGTATGATTTGTACACAATCGAAGTTCGACCCCGTGAAATTGCTTTGCCAGTCAAACAACTGGACGAATTTGCATCACGCATTAGCGATGCGATCACACAATACCACAAGAAAACGAACTATGAGGACATGTACAGCGTTACGCTGGAGATACTTTACTAACAGGAGGATGAACAATGAAACGGTTTATCATTGGAATTGACCCCGGACAGAAGGGATGTATTGCCATCATTCGGGACGGTGTACTTGAAGTACACGACTTGAAAGGTTGCTACAAGGAGACCAGTTCGTTCAATTCGCTTGATCCGATGTTGTTTTATTTTCTCGTGATGCGAACGATTCCGCCTGCTTCGGAGGATGTGGCGATATTTTGCGAAGAGTCGCTTTTTGTCGCTGGTGGAGTGAAAGCAAGCGGCAAATCAATGAAATCAATTTATGATTCGCGTGGCGTGATGCGGACAGTGTTGGAATCACGGGAATACAAAATCAATTACGTACAACCGCAGACATGGAAGCGGAAGTTTGGACTTTTGAAACAGGATAAAGCCGCATCGGTCGAGAAGGCATGCGAAGTGTTCCCGGAATCAAAAGACCTATTTTGGAAGGCGCAAGGAAGCGGCTTTAATCCGCTCGATGGTCGAGCGGAAGCCGCTTTGATTGCCCATTACGGATTGTCATTTAACCCCCAACCAGAAAGGAAGAAACACAATGTCAAGAAGAGGAAGAAAACCGGAATCAACCGGAAACAAGCCGCCGAAACTGCTGGAAACGCAGGACGATAGCGCGGGAGAAAATGCCGGGAAGTCGGAAACTGCCGGAAAGCCAAAGACGGCGAACATCGTTATCGGTCAAAAGCGTGTTCGCAAGAATTATCCGCTCGGCGATGATTATAAGGCGTGGAAAGCCGAATGCGACAAACTCAAATCATCGGCAGTTTATCACGGGAGCGAAGCAACCCGATTCCGCAATGAGTGGAAAAAGGTTTATGAGAATGGAGCGGAGGGCTTTTGTGCCGCCCGTGATGAGAAGGAGTGGCATAAGGTAAACAACCTTATCACGATTGCCGAGATGAAGGCAAGCGACCGTGCCAATGCGTGGAAGCCGCTCCCGGTCAACGGGCTTGATTTGCCGAACGGAATCGTTGCCGCTCTGACGGAGCATGGATTCGCGACCGTTGAAAAGGTGTCGGAATGGTTCAATAAAGCGTTCCGTGGCAAGATCAAAGGGATCAGCAAGGCAAGTGCTGTAAAAATAGGCGATGCTTTGACCAAATTCATTGCACCGTACCACGCGGAGATTCTCAACGAAGAGGTCGAACGGGCACGGGCAAAGCGGGAGGCGTTAGCAAAGTAGTAATCCACCAGTGCGGCGACACGGAAGTCCCGCCCTTTTTTGAAACAGAGAGGAACCAATGCAACTATCCATCATCGAACAGCACAACCAAGTGGACATCCCCGTGATTTGTCCGCATTGCCGGAACGAGATCGGGCAGTATGACGACGCGAAAGACTACTTGAAAAATGACCTTTGTCCTTTTTGCAATTGCGAAGAGGGACACGACGACGAAGGCACGAAAGAGTGGTGTACCGACTGTGAGCGGCGTTGTGATGGGCAAAAATATGTCCGCCGCCGAAACGCTTACGTTGATCGGGTGGACTACGAAACAAAGTTGCGAAAGGAGGAATGGGTATGACAGACGTTGTAACAATCGGGAATGCAACGCTGTACTGCGGGGACTGCCGGGAAGTCATCGGCGAGTTGACGTTTGACAGTATTGTTACCGATCCGCCTTATGGAATTGGAATGAATACCATGCAACCTTTCAAACGCAGTTGCAATGGTAAAAAACGTAACCTTCACGCCGGCGGTACTTGGGCAGCGAAAGATATTTACAAAGACATCGACTGGGATAGTGAAGCACCGGACTTAACGTTCCTATTGGAGCGGAATGTACCGATGATGGTTTTCGGAGGAAACTATTTTGACGAATTGCCACCAAGTCGAAAATGGATTATTTGGGACAAAGGCGAAACGCATTACCGCCGGTCGTTTGCGGAAGCAGAATTGGCATGGTGTAGTTTTGATGGGAACACAAGAATTATCAAACATATTCCAGACCACATGGGTTTTGGCAAAAAACCGAAAGTACACCCGACGCAGAAGCCGGTCAAGGTGATGGAGTATTGCATTTCGGAACTACCGAAGGGTATCGGGAACATTATTTGTGATCCTTTTATGGGAAGTGGAACGACGGGCGTGGCGGCTATAAAACTCGGTCGTGCCTTTGTCGGGATCGAACAGAAGAAAAAGTATTTTGAGATTGCTTGCCAACGAATCCGGCAAGCGGTCGAGGAGCATCAAAACCAGTTCCCGGAAGTTCGGGAGATGGTCGAAGAGAGAACATTTTTTAAAGGAGTTGCATCATGACAGACAAACAGAACGAAGTGGGATTGGACGTGTGTCCATTTTGTGGTTGTACGGGTGCGGTTTATAGCCACCGTAATATAGAAGATTCAGAGAAACCATACTCTGTTCGATGTTTTGATTGCACTATCAAAACCGGGTACTTTGCGACAAAAGCCGAAGCCCGTGCCTCGTGGAATCGCAGGGCTGTGAAGGAGTCAGGAGAAAGGAGTCAGGAGTCAGAATGGACAAATGAGGTGCCGACAGAGGAGGGGTGGTATTGGGCGTGTTATGGTGATGGCGCATTGTGCGATATTGAACTTGTACAGATTGTTTACGATGACGATCTTTTGCCTCTGACTCCACTTGTGTTGCGAAGTTTTGATGTGGCAGTTGCATTGAACAGAAAAGAACATGACGAACCATTTTTGAAACTTTTAATGACACTTGAACGTTATTTGGACTGCCATTATGTCCGTGGCTGGCGCAAAATCCCCACTCCGCCGCTTCCGGGAAGGGAGGGAAAGTGAACTATTTTAGCGTTTGCGATGGCATCGGAGCGGCACATGTGGCATTACTGCCACTGGGATACCGCTGCGTAGGAGTGAGTGAGATTGATAAATACTGTAACCAACTGATTGAGGAAAAATATGGCTTCAAAAACTACGGCGACTTTACGAAATGGAAAGAATGGGAGGATATTAACCCAGACCTTATTATCGGAGGCACTCCTTGTACTTCATTCTCCATTATTGGCAACAAAAAAGGAGTGTCCGATCCTAACGGAATGCTTGCGTTCACTTTTGTATCATTCGTTTGTATCCACAAGCCGCAATGGTTCGTCTGGGAAAATGTCCCTAATGTTCTGTACATCGATGACGGACGCGTTTTCCTCTTCATGCTGTCCAAACTTTCAGAGCGCGGGTATGGCTTGGCGTGGCGAGTGCTTAACGCTCAATTTTTCGGAATCCCCCAGCGTCGCTGGCGAGTCTTCCTTGTTGGATGTTTTGGATACCCAACCCGTGCCGGAAAGGTACTTTTTGACACCGAACCGGTGCAAGTACCTGCTCGAAAACTGCAAAAAAAGGAATGTGTCGATCCACAAACCGCTGCGAGATATTTTGGAAACCG
>Ga0209755_10009605_pt1 | contig 10222 bp, 9 predicted proteins | sample TergutCo191P1_FD_187301 | JGI IMG/M metagenome (GOLD analysis project Ga0209755, IMG submission 187301) | Cornitermes sp. P1 segment gut microbial communities from Petit-Saut dam, French Guiana - Co191P1 (SPAdes) (version 2) | ecosystem: Host-associated > Arthropoda: Insects > Digestive system >...
AGCCTGATTACATTTGCTCCCTAACTTGTCGAGATATAGACGAATGAGTGAGAGCGTGCAGCATGCGGGCAGTGCCCGTCACTCCACGCTGAAGGGTTAATGACCTGCCCAGGTCAGCTATGCTACATAGGGCTCTTTCTAGGGATCCTAAAATCAAACTGGGATCTTTGGTGGCTCCATCGGGCAGGCGTATGCAGTCCGAGGAGGGAAACTTAGAGCTCTTGTTAACCACACATTTTCCCAATTCGGAGGTTACACAGGAGTCAGCGGTCCCTGAGGCCGCCTTACTGGCTGGACATCCTGACTGGAGGTTGGCTATGAGAATCACCTACAGAAGGGTAGAATGGGCAATTGACTCTTTTTCCCAGGAGTGGATGGCATATTCCCGACCTTGTTGAAAAAGGCGCAGGAAGTTATCATTCCCCACCTGGTAAGAATATTTCGTGTCTGCCTGTCGACGGGCTATGTTCCTGCCTTATGGCGACAGGTTCAGGTAGTGTTTATACCTAAGCCCGGTAGGAATTCCTAGTGGGCCTACAGATTATAGGCCCACCAGTCTCACATCGTTTCTGCTCAAAACCACGGAGACGCTGGTGGATAGACACCTAAGAGACGAGACATTGACACTTGTGCTATTACATCCGAATCAAAATGCTTACCAGCCTGGAAAATCGGTGGAAAAGGTTCTTCATCAACTCGTTGTACGGGTTGAGAAGGCGCTTGACCAAAAGGAGACAGATTTGGGAGTTTTCTTAGATATAGAAGGGGCATTTAACAATACCTGCTATGACGCAATGTGTGATGCTATTGTCAGGCATGGCAGTGACGTTGTGCGGTGGATTAGGGCCACCCTGGAAGGCCGCATGGCTGTTGCGACACTCAACGGCTCTTCAGTGAGGCTCGCGATATCCAAGGGCTGTCCGTAGGGGTGTGCTATCACCATTTCTCTGGTGCCTGGTAGTAAATGATTTGGTTGTCAGGCTTAGTGGAAGTGATATATTTATTCAAGGTTACGCAGATGACAATGTCTTCTTGCGGTGGGTAAATTCCCAAACACGGTATCAGGACTCATGCAGTGGGCCCTCTCGACCGTAGCGATACGGTGCAGTGACGTCGGACTGTCGGTTAATCCCGATAAGGTTGGGCTCGTTGCTTTTACCAGGAAAATAAAATTCCGGGGGTTCTTTGAACGATCCTTTGGAGTTAAATTAAGTCTCTCGGGGTCGGTCAAGTATCTGGGGGTTATTCTGGATTCTCGGTTGACCTGGAGAGAGCATTTTGAAGTGAAGGTGAGGAAAGCTCACAATTTATTGTAGGCTTGTAGGAGGGCGTTCGGGGCGGAGTGGGACCTGAGACCCAAGGCGGTCCATTGGCTCTATGTCACCATCGTTCGGCCGACCCTCACGTTTGCTTGCTTAGTATGGTGGCCTGACTACCAAACGGCTAGTGCCAAGAAGCTAAGCAAAGTCCAAAGATTGGCATGCTTAGGGATGACGGGAGGAATTCGCGCAACTCCTACTGGTGCGATGGAGGCGCTCATTGGCCTCCCCCCGCTGGAACTGGTGATCCAGGGGGGGGGGGTGAGGTCGGCGGCACATCGCCTCTGGAGTTTGGGGTGCTGGTTTTACCTTCACCCCCATCGAGGACATTGGTGCATACTGACTCGACTTCAGAAGTCTGATCCCATATTCAGTATGAGGGTCGACGTTATGAAGCCAGTCTTTAATCTGGAAACCAAATATAGGGTTACTATGTTAACCAGAGAGGAATGGACCAGAGGCCCCGGGATTCCACCTGCTGTTAAAGGGCTCATCTGGTAAACGGATGGGTCCAGGACTGTGGAGGGGACCAGGGCAGGGGTCTATGGGCAATCTGTCAACAGAAGGCTCAGCATCCCTCTAGGTAAACATGCCACAGTCTTTCAGGCCAAGGTATATGCAATACTAGCCTGTGTTCAAGAAACTGAAACTCAGGACCGACCAGAGAAATATGTCAGTATTTGCTCTGATAGTCAGGCGGCTTTGAAGGCGCTTCAGGCTCCCAAAACAACGTCTCCGTTGGTACGACAGAGCCAGCAAGCGTTGAATGACATCTCTGCCCGGCATGCTGTGGGGCTATATTTGATCCCTGGGCATGCCAGAGTGAGAGGGAATAAAATCGCCAACAAATTCGCAAGGAGTGGCTCTGCTCAGCGGTTTGTTAAACCTTAGCTTTCTTGGGGGTTTCTAGGCAGAATAAAAGAAGAAAGTTGAATCGCTGGATGGGGAAGCAACATCTAGCACTGTGGCGTGGTCCCAGTAACATGCAGAGACAGGCTCAAGAATTGATCTCAGGCCCTGACCTGGCTACAGGTGCCCGACTATTGTCCTTTAGCAGGACTCAAACCAAGGTTGTCATTGGCCTGCATACTGGACATAACACCTTGAGGAGATATTTATGCATAACAGGGCTAGGTAATAACCCAATTTGCAGATGTGGTACTGAGGATGAGACCTCAGTCCACATTTTATGAGTGTGAGGCCTTGGCCTCACTCAGGCACACTTACATGGGTTCTTTTTTTTATCTGGAAGACATTAAGAAACTAGGTGTGGGGTGCCATCTGGAGCTTTGGCAAAGGCACATGGCTCCTTTAACTTAGTATAGGATTTGGGGCACAAAGGACCTGTCTTAAGGCCTAGGTGCATCGGGCCCAGAAGGGCTTGAACCCACATATTCTATTCTATTCCAAGTCTGGCCACAATCAGTCTATAAACGCCACTTTACCCAAGGAACTCAGTATGTTCTCAGTTCTGTCTTCCATTCAAGTGATTTTCCTGCAACTCCATACTTAGCACTCAATCCCATTGCCTACAAGATTTATAAGTTTGGTCTCGATCAGTCTACAATGAAGGGCACTTTACTTGAAGAACACAACCTTCTTGGCTGTATGTCTTCTTCCATTCAAGGGATTATCCTGAAACTTTTTATCTTGCATTCGGCCCCAATGGCCTACAACACTTGCAAGTATAGTCGTGAATGGTCTGTAACAAAGGGCACTTTACCTAACAGCACAGTACCGTCTCAGTTGTATATCTCCTTTCATTCAATCATTGTCCTGAAAATCTATATCTAGCACTCAGACTCTATCATCTGCAAGACTTGAAAGTTTGGTTGCAATCAGTTTATAATAAAGGGCACTTTACTGTACAATATTTGGTGTAACTCTTCATCCTTTACGGTAATATCCTGAAACTCTATATTCAACATTCAGTCCCCATGGCCAACAACACTTGTAACTTTGGTTGCAACCTTAGCATAATGAATACCAATGTACTTGAAGAAAAAGAGTTCCTTCTCAATTGTAACTTTTCTGCCATTCATGGGATATTACTGTACTCAAACTTTAGCACTGAGCCCTCATGTCCTACAAAACTTGTAAGTTAGGTCGTGATCTGTCTATAATGTAGGCCACTTTACATTACGAAACAATACCCTCTCTGCTGTATATCTTTTTCCATTCAATGGTTTTCCTGAAAGTTCATATCCTGTACTTATCCTCCCCATGGCCTACAACACTTGTAGGTTTGTTCACGTTCAGTCTAAAGTGAAGGGCACTTTACATTTAAACACCCTCTCCGCTGTATCTCTTCTTCCATTCATGGGATTTTCCTAAAGCTTCACATACAGCACTCAGTGCCCATGATATACAATACTTGTAAGTTAAGTTGCAATTGGTCTAAAATGAAGGGCACTTTACTTGTAAAACAAAGTACCTTCTCGGCTGTATTCCTCCTTTCATTCACAGATCTTCTTGAAAATCTGTAACTTCCACTCACCTCCCATGGCCTACAACCCATGTAAGTTCATTCCAGTCGGTCAACAATGAAAGGTGCTTTATATGAAGCTCACAGTACCTTCTCAGTTGTATCTCTTCTTCCACTCAAGGGATTTTCCAGAAACTCCAAATCTTGCACCCAGCCACCATGGTCTACGACACTGGTAACTTTGTTCATGATGAGTCTGTAACGGACAGGTTAGTCGCAATCGGTCTATAATGATGGGCACTTGACATGCAGAACACAGCCCCTTCTCGGTTCCCTATGACTATTCAAAGGATTTTCATGAAACTGCATATACAGCACTCTGACACCACATGCTACAAACCTTGTCAGTCTGGTCACGATTAGTCAATAATGAAAGTCACTTTACTTGAAGAACAAAGTACATTCTCAGCTGTACCTCTTCTCCCATTCAAGGGATCTTTGTGAAACTCTATTTCTAGCACTAAGCCCCCTTGTGCTACAATACTTGTGAGTATGGTTGTAATTGGTCTTTAATGAAGGGAACTTCAGTTGTAGAATAAAGTACCTTCTTGGCTGTAGCTCTTCTTCCATTCCAGGAATTTTCTGGAAACTCCATATCCAGCTCCCTGACCCCATGGCCTACAACACTTGTACATTTTGTTGCAATTGATAAAAAATAAGGGCACTTTACATGTAGAACACAGGACCTTCTTGCCTGTATCTTTTCTTCAATGCAACGGATTTTCCTAGACTCCATGTCCAGCTACCAGCTCCAATGGCTTGTCATTTTGGTCAAGACAGGTCAATAATGAAGTGCATTTTACATGAAGAACAGAGAACCTTCTTGGCTGTATCTCTTCTTCCAGTCAAGCAGTTTTCCAGAAACTCCATATCTAGACTCAGCCCCCACGTCCAACAGCACCTCTAAGTTTGGCCGCAATCGGTCTCTAAAGAAGGACAGTTTAGTGACAGAATAAAGTACTTTCTTGGCTGTAACACTTCTTCCCTTCAACGCACTTTCCTTAAACTCCACATCTGGCATACAGCCCAAAACATTTATGTTAGGTTGCGATCGGTCTGTAATGAAAGGCACTTTACTTGAATGTACCCTCATAGCTGTATCTCCTTTTTAAATTGAGGGATTTTCCTGAAACTCCAGATTGAGTACTGAGTCCCCATGACCCGAAAAACTTGTAAGGTAGGTAATGCTTTATCTATAATGATGGGCACTTCACTTGTAGAACACGGTAATGTCTCGGTTCTATCTCCTCTTGCATTTAAGGGACTTTCCTAAAACCCCATATCCAGCACTCAGCCCCCATGGCCTACGGCACTTGTAATTTTGATCGAGATCTGTTGTTAATGAAAGGCACTTTAGTTGGAGATCAAAGAACCTTCTCGGCTGCATCTCTTCTTACATTGAATGGATTTTCCTGCAACTCCATATTTAGCACTCAGGCTGCTTGGCTTACAACACACGTACCTTAGCTTGTGATTGGTCTACAATAAAAGGCCATTTACTTGAGGAACCAAGTACATTCTCAGTTGTATCTCTTCTTCCATTGCAGGGAATTCCTGAAACTCCATACATAGCACCGAGCTCCATGTCCTGCAAAACACGTACATTTGGTCAGGATCAGTCTCTAATAAAGTGCACTTTACTTGAAGAACAAAGTACCTTCTTGGCTGTATCTCTTCTTTCATTCAAGGTAAGTTCCGGAAATTCCAAATTTTTCACTAAGCCCCCCTATAACACTTGGAAGTTTGTTCATAATTGATCTATAATGATGGGCACTTTACTTGATGAACAAAGCAACTTGTTGGCTGTATCATCTCTTCAATTTAAGGAATTTTCCTGAAACACCAAATCTAGCATGCATCCCCCATGGCCTAAAATACTACAAGTTTGTTCGTGATCGGTCAACAATGAAGGGCACATTACTTGAGGAACACAGTACCTTCTTGGCTGTATCTCTTCTTCCATTCAAGGGATTTTCCGTAAAATCCGTATCTAGTGCTCAGGCATCATGGCCTAAAACACTTGTCAGCTTGGTCACAAGCAATGTATAATGAAGGGCACTTTAAACAAAGACTACAGTGCCTTCTTGCTTGCGTTGGCATAGTTGGCTGAGGCACTGCAATACAAGCTGGAAAGTTGCAGGTTCGATTCCCAATGGTGTCACTGGAATTTTTTATTGACACAATCCTTCTGGCTGCACTATGACCCTGGGGTTGACTCATCCTCTAACAGAAATGAGTACCAGGAATATTTCCTGTGGAGGTAAAGGCAGCCGGTGCATGGGGCTCACAACCTTACCACCTTCATGTCCAATTGTCTTGAAATCTGACAGCCTCAACCTCCTGGAATCTTCAGGGCCTGTCCAGGCCTGTAATGGGACTGCTTTTACAGAACCTTTTTGGCTGTATCTCTTCGTCCAATCAAGGGACTTTCACGAAACTCCATTTCTATTATCAATCAGGCCCCATTGCCAACAATGCTTTTATGTTTGTTCATGATCAGACTGTAACGGAGGGCACTCTACTTGTAGAACAAGAAACCTTGTTGGCTGTATTTCTTCTCCCTTTCAAGGGTTCTACCTGAAACTCCATATCTAGTACTGTGCCCACATGAACTACACAAATTGTGAGGTTGAATGCGATTGGTCTGTAATGAAGGGAACTTTCCTGGTAGTTCAAAGTACCTTCTCGACTGTATCTCTTCTTCCATCCCAGAGAATTTCCTGAGACTCCATATCCCTCACTCAGCCCCATGGCCTACAACACTTAAAATTGTGGTAGAGATCATTTATAAAAGAAAGGCACTTTACTTGGAGAACAATGTACCTTCTTGGCTGTACCTCTTCTTCCTTTTAAGGGGTTTTCCTGAAACTCCATATCCTGCACTCATCCCCCATGGCCTACAACACTTGTTTGTTAGCAATCTGTCTATAATAAAAGGCAGTTGCATTATGAACACAGTACCCTCTCCACTGTATCCCTGCTGCCAGTGAAGTGATTATCCTAAAACTCCACGTCTAACACTCAGCGCCCAAGATCTACAGTACTTGTAAGTTTGATCACAATCGCTCCTTATTGAAGGGCACTACAGTTGAAGAACTGAGAACCTTCTCAGCTGTATCTCTTCTTGTATTCAAGGGACAAACCTGAAACTTGATATCTCTCACTCAACTCCCATGACGTACAACACTAGTAAGTTTGTTTGCAATATTTCATTATTTATTTTATTTATCTATATATTTATTTACTTACATATTATACATATTTCTTATTATTTATGTATTTATTCATTTATTTATTAAAGGGAGGAGAAGGGGCAAGGGGAATGTCCAGTATGACATGATGAGGACAGCTGACACTCACATACTTCTGAACTGTTCTGAGGTGCAGAGGTAACAAGAAAAATGTCTGAACAGTAAGGGCTAACAATTAATGAGGTGGTAGCATACATAAAATTAGTAGTGCTCTATGGCCTTGGAACTGAAATAATCAGACCATATTTTTGTATAAGTAAAGTTGTAAGTAGGAGAATCAAAGGACTAAAATAGGTTTGGTAGCTGAGGTAGGGAGGAAAATAGTACTGTAAACACTGGTTACAAGAATAAGTTGAGTAAACATTCTTGGGTAATGGGTATCATAGAATAATTGTGGTTGGCTGTACACTGCCAGAAACCTGGTGCTACGTGCAGCTCTGTATTTTTGACTCAACCTTGCAAACACCTGGATTTGTGTATGCAAATGCATATAGGAAAACACCTAGAAATCCATTTCTGACATTTTGACAACATGGAAGTTTACTGCATTTTTAAGTCGTGCTGCATAATCTCTGTGCATATTCCGCACAGTGCTGTTTATTTCAAAATTTTATGATTCTCTGTTCAGATTATATGTTCTTCATAAACCATTTGCTAAAAATTAAACACTCACCCTGTTATGACAAAGGCTAAATAATAAATATTATATTTTATTCATTAAATTATCATAAATTACTCATGTGTGTCTGTGTCTGTGTAACACAAAAATAACTTCATATTACCATGCGTGCTGTCATACATGCAATTGCTCATGTTGGGTGCCGCAACTGAAAAGGTAAAATATTCTCTATACCTTATTGGACATTTGTCTCCTAAAATCTCGTGTATACTGCATCTCATATAATTATCACAACTGACTCCCAAACACAATACAAACACCAACAACACAGCAGCAGTAATTTTTGACAATAATACCAGAAACAAGAGGAAGTGGATATACATGGTCTGACCAGTTTTGTAACAACTGAAGCAGGGGTACAGTAGATTCAACAGTGTGATATTGCCATGACATGAGGTATCCAAAAAAATGCCATTCTACCACAACTACCGACACAGTCAGGCATTGTTTCAGGAAAGAAATAATTTCATTCCATGTATCTCTTTAATAATAATTTTATTCCTACTTTGTTCCTTTTGGAAATTATAAATTAATAACACTTGTTATACATTCTGTTTATGTTTGCCCTGTTTCAGACATGTTCAGTCACCTCAACTCCATACACACTACAGTGAAGAATGTGTGTAATTAAGCACACAAGAACAGCAAATGTAACTTTTGGATTTTTTCAATTTTCATGCATTATGCACCAAATATTAATGGTTATAAGCACAAGTAGCTTTGCTTATTACATATATTTGTTTACTAAAGAGCACAGCAAACTAGCAGATAATTTTTTGAAATGAAGGTAGTGCTATTTCAGCAGAAATCAACATACTCTGGACAAAAAATTTATATCATGCTCAAAATCGGTGTTCACAATAATGACAGGCTTTGCAAATTTTAAGTAGCCAAGGACCTTTTAAAGTATATTAATACTTTGTAACCAAGATTACAAAGCAAGTATCCCCTTATAACAGGTACCACAATTCATGCTCAGTCATCAGAAAACACATTCCTACACGTGTGGGAAAATACATTTTTTCACACAATCCTTCAATATTTTCTGCTTATAGTTTTCAAAAGACATATTTTCTGCAAAAATGTTGAGAATCACGCAGTAGCAACAGGGTTGCAGCAATTTTATCATTGCAAGCACGTCACAGGTGCTCATTTTTTGTCAGGGTACAACCTGATGACACAGCTCTTGTGATCTGTGACCAACTCGAATCTTTGTAGATCCATCCCGTTATTTGTGCACCAGTGATGGTAACCATACACAATGAAACAACAATTTTATTTGACAATGTAATGTGAATTACCATGACATATAGATCATTCAAAACATCTTTACCCTGTAATGGTAGAACTCTTGCACTTACAGGACACATTCTAGTTAATGATTTTCCTATATGACATATGAACATGACAGCCCAGTTCTGAATGTATTTTATATGGTGGATGGGCAAGTTTGCCCTTTTGCTAAGGATAAGTTTTTATTGCAGGTATGGTCCCTACACAACCAAAAACAAAACCTTCACTGTTCGCCATCAGCTGTTAAAATGATAAACATATGAATGAATCATATGAAGTGGATGGTAAAACTGCTTCAGTTTTCTTATTTTTTTGGTACAAGAATACCTGGATTACATGAGCCTTGACTTACATAATCTCCACCTGCTGCATACTTTCCCATACACCACACACAAAAAACTTCATGATGCACATATACTGAATTATGCTCGAACATAAACTGCCATTATTCAAGCCTTTTTTTAAAATTCACATGTCTGTACCGAAGGACTGTGTCACACAAACTAAGGTACCCTCCCTTTAAGAACTACAGAAACAAAAATACCTCAGATGTGGCTACAAATCCACCATCTCTGCATTTTTTGTAAACATATGTTATGCACACAAACTTCAGTGCATGCAGAGGGATATGTAAGTCAGTGACTAGCTGTATGTAGCCTTTAGTGTTCATAAAAGTAGTTAATGAAAGAGGTGTTCAAGTGAAAATGATAATTGCATATGTAAATAACAAAATAATGACCACGAGCGGGCAGCACCATTTTTTGACCAGTCAATTAATAGTATAGACAAAACTGTATTCGTCTTAAAATTATGGTGCATTTATAAAATTAACTGCGGGGCACGACACGAGGATACTCTAGAATGAAATACCAGTGAGTATGAATTAACAGAATCTTAACACTCTGGATATATTTTAATCTGCCACACATACAGGGCTTGGCTAAAAATCAGTTGCCACACTGCAACTAGTTGTAGAAACCCATTTTCTGGCTTAGTAATTTGTCTGATGATACAGTTTCTTAAAGTAGCTTTCATTAATTTTTGACATCATGTCTGTATTACGCCGTGTGGTGCACGTTAACAGACTGACGAAATTTCTGTTCAGCCTCAACCGTTAGAATCCATTCCCAACTATCCTTTTATAAACATACTGTAATTTAACTACTATATATGTGTGTATATATATATATATATA
>Ga0209755_10009606_pt1 | contig 10222 bp, 8 predicted proteins | sample TergutCo191P1_FD_187301 | JGI IMG/M metagenome (GOLD analysis project Ga0209755, IMG submission 187301) | Cornitermes sp. P1 segment gut microbial communities from Petit-Saut dam, French Guiana - Co191P1 (SPAdes) (version 2) | ecosystem: Host-associated > Arthropoda: Insects > Digestive system >...
GATTCCCGGCTCTGTCCAAGTTTGGCGTAACGGTATTCAGCATACAGGTTTCAGCTACAGTTCTTCAACAGGGGAAGTATCTATAAACGGTTCAGTAACTGAAAATGAAATAATCCGCATAACATATTTATCAAAAAATGAAGGGACTGTTTTCGGAAGCCTTGCGGCAGGTTTTGGTTTATTCTATGCAAATAACGCAAAAACATTTTTTGTCGAATCCGCTGCCGGAGGCAGATGGAATATCTCGGATAATTCATTCACACAGGAAAATTATTCAAGCATGGGATCTGCGGGTATTAGCGCGAAGGCATCGTGGAAGTATGATAATCTTGACGCGTATGTAACAGCAGGTTTTAATTTTCTTCAGACTGACACTACAGGGCTTTACCGCGCGGCAGGAATGGAAGGAAACGAAATTGTACTTGCCTTGCCGCCTGAATCCTCTTTTATTTCAAATCTCCCTGCGTCAAAGATCGTTCCGGATTTAAATATAAATGACCGTGCGGATTTAATTTACAGAAATTATAACAACTCAGGTTTTTTCGGCTCCGGTCTTTTAAACATTAAAGAAAAACAGCCTGTTGTTTCAGGATTCACTGACAAACCGTATGCGGCAAAAGACGATCAATTAAAGTCTCAGGTTTTGGCTGCGGAATTTGCATTAAACAAAAAAAATAATTGGACAGGGTTTCAGGTTCCAATAGTTCATGAATCTGATTTTATAAAAAACGCTAAAGAGATTTATTTTCCGTTCAGATTTGACGGCTTTAAAGGAAATACTCCTTCGGATTTTGAATTGATAATACAAATTGGATCTCTTTCAGGCAGAAACACTTCATTTACGGAAAATCTTGATTTGATATGGGAAAAAATTATTTATCCCGGAAACTCAGGAAATCTTGAAAACGGCCGTTTGATTTATAAGGATGATATATACCTTGCGAGTTTCCAATTAAATGATGAAGACAGAATTAAACTTGGAGACGCAAAATATTTTCGCGTAATCGCGGTTAACCGCGGAGATTTAGAAATAACTGGACGAGTAATATTTGCTCCTCCTATTTTTCGCGGCGCTTCGTTCAGGGCAGTAACAGCAGTAACAGTTAATGATAAAGATATTATTATTTCGGGAAACAATGATAAGGTCAGCGCGGTAGAAATAACCGATGATAATAATTCACTAAAAAACGAGTTCCCCAAAATAATTAACAGGCTTCATTCTGTAAGTAATACGCAGAGAATTTTAAAAATTGAATGGGATGATTTAGATCAAGGAACCGGAGCAGGAATTGACAGCAGAATAACAGAGCTTCCATTATCGAACTACAATGAATTATCTTTCTTTTTTAAGATAGAAAAAATTGATATTACTATTGATTATCTAAATTTTATTATTGCTTCCGGGCCTGAAAATATTTCCGATTACCGTTTAAAAGCAGAAATACCTATAAACGCTCTTACGTCAAATAAATGGCATAAAATTACAATCCGTTATCAAGGAAATGATCAGGGTATTTTTATTAACGGAGTTTTAGCAGGCACAAACGTAAGTTATATGCCGTATTCAGGATATCGTGATAATAATATACGAAGAACCAGTTACATAGCGATATTTATTTTTCCTAAACAGGAGGAGGTACTTTCTAAAAATACAGTATTTATAGACGAAATAATACTGGAAGACGCGAATTTTATGTATAGAATAAACGCGGGAGCAGGAATTAATTATACAAAAGGAGGAACAATACTTTCTGTCGCGGATATTACTGTGTTAGCTGATTTTAATTTTTCCGCGGCGCTTGAATCTGAAACCAGTATTTTAACTTATAAAAACGCAAATGCCGCAAGCGCGGTTACCGGCAGATCAGGAATCGGGTTTTCTCTTTTCGGCGTAAATATAAAAGGGGACTTTTCCTTTACTGCCGCTCCTGATATATTTTTTTGGAGCGCGGGACACGACATATCAAAAAGTATCTGGCTATTCTTTTTAAGAGAATCTTTTTCCGCGTCTCTCAGTGCAAATAATGCGCAGCATAAAGTTAATTTATCGTTTCAATCAATATTTTCCGCGGGATTTGAAGCTGATGTAAATTATAATTTATCAATGTTAAGACAAAGATGGAAATTAAATTTTGATTTAAGACCTGATAATATTTATATTCCGGCTTTTACAATTAATACCGAGGCAGCTTGGGTAAAGAATGATAATCTATTAGAAACAACAAGGAATTACGGCGAATTATGGATAAGAACATGGCCGTCTTTAATTCCTGATTTCGGTGACGCCGCCGGTTCAAGAAGAACTCAGACTCAAATAAATATTACGCAAAGAACTCAGCCTGTTGGAGTTGTTTTATCGGCTGAAGGAAGAACATCATTTGCAAAAGCAAATAATATTATCCAAACCAATGTTTCGTTTTTTCTTGATATTCCGGTTTTATTTGAAAGGACAAATTTAAATTTTAGAATTGGAAGAAGTTTTTCAAGGAATGAGAATTATTCATTTAATGATACAAACGCACTTGATGACGGTAAAATATTTTTTAACAATGTTGAAGATTGGTTTATATTTTGGAAATACTTTTCGGTTTATTCGCTTTTTACTCCTGAGTTAAGAAATGAAATGCAGACAATTACAACAGGTTCTTCAAAAGCGGATTGGATTAATTTTACCGGTTTTAACGATCATTTCAGCGCAAGGGTTATTCTGCCTTCTGTATACAATTTAAGCGCATTCCTGATTCCTTCAGCGATTACATTTAAAATAGAAAGGGTTCTTGAGCAAAAAATGGATACAGGCACAGATTCGCTTAATATTACCGGAAATCTTGCATTTTCAGCTATTAATATGTTTGGTGCAATGGGATATCTGCCTTTGTTTAATTTCTATATGGCAGATGAACTTTCCCATTCGATAGAAACATATATTAATATAGCGCATAATGAAAATGTAAACTGGGGAATCCAATCAAGATTTAACGCGGGATTCAGAGGATTTACAGGAAGTATACTTGAGTTTATTAACATATTTTCTTATAGATCAAACGGGAACTGGTCAGAAAATTTATCTGTAGTCTGGGAAGCCCCGACAAAAAAAAATCTTTTAAGCATTGTTTATGACTGGGCGTCATCTCCTTTAAGAAAAGAAAGTGTTTCGGAAAGCTCATGGAACTATCTGGCATCGGTATTCACAGATGATTACATTCAGCTAAGAAGAGAAACATTAGAATTAAATTTTTTAGGAACAAATAATTCTTTTAAGTGGAGCATAGCGGCAGGTCATGAAGCAGTAGTCCGGATTTTAGGACGTCTGAATTTATCGTCTTTTATTAAATTAAGGTTAAATGAAACATCGCAGAACGGACAAAATAAAACATTTACGTTTGACGCTCTTTTAGGATTAACACTGCAAATCATGTTCTAAAAAAAATTCCGGATCAATTGTTTTTAAGATTCGGCATTTTCTGAATGTAACAGATTATTTATTATTATGCGTATACTATTACTGTTTTCGGCGCTGATATTGTTAATTTTCAATAAACTTTCGATTAAATCAATATCATTAAATCCTTCATTTACGGCATTTTCAAGTTCTGTGATTCCATCGTGACTTTCGCTGTCCGCAGTTAAAAGCGCTCTTGAAACCGCGAAACGAATTTCGCTTCTGTTTGGATTTCCGGCGGACGCTGATGTTTCCGAGTGCGATTGCCTGTATTCTTCCACAGCTCTTGCGTAAATTTCATGATGCTCCAGCACCTGAGCGTATTCATACCGCGCGGCAGGGTTTGAAGATAAAATTAATAAAGAAGCGTAACTGTCAATAGCCTCGATTTTATTCTGCGCTTTTTGACTTCGCGCGTAAAGCAGCATTGAATCCCAATTTTCCAAAAGAGAGAAGGGATATCTTTCCAATACATTTTCCGCTTCGCTGTACTGTCCCATTGCATATAACACAAGCGCGTGGTTGTAACCGTCATCCGCGCTTTCGGGGATTAATTGTAAAAGCCTTTTGTAATGGTTATCTGCAATTTCCAAATCGCCGGTTTTTATTCTGGAATAAGAAGCCGCCTTTAGCGCTAGAATATTATCAGGATCATTTTTTAAAATAGATTCAAAATATCCGGCTGCTTCGCTATAACGTTTCATTTCAAAAGCAAGCCGCCCAAGATTATACGTTGACGCAACCATTGTTCTGTCAGCCTGTCTTGCGCGGTTAAGCCATATTTCCGCTTCTTCATATTTTCCAAGATTAAAATAGGCCATTCCGATTGAATAATATTCTTCCGCCGAAGCCGCCATGCTTGCGCAGCTGTTAAAAATAAAAAATATATATACGAAGTGAATTATTAACAAAGCAAAAATCTTTTTCATTAATGTCTGATTTTATTTCCTTTAATTAACATTCTTAATATCATTTTCTTAGAACAGTATTTTCGATTACGCGAAACTGCGAGCGGTAAAGATTAGCTATCCCCGCTCCGTAATCGGCAAGAAGCTGGATAATATTTCTGGGATTCTCTTCGCTGTCACGTCCGTTAATCCGATCCCCCGCGTCTCCTAATCCCGGCATAATGTACGCGTCTTTGTTAAGCACGCCGTCCATCCAAAGAGTATACACATCGCAGTTATCAAGCGCTCTGACAACGCGAAGCGCGCCTTTTAAAGCGGCGATAACATTAAAGAAAATAATTGAACGCGGTTTAATTCCTGCGCTTACAAGGTATTTTATAACTGTAACAAGGCTGCCGCCTGTCGCGTTCATCGGGTCCGCGAAAATTAAATCTTTTCCGTTAAGTTCATCTAAATTTATGTATGATTTTGAAAGGTCAAGAATATATTCCATATCGTTTTCATGCTTAGTGTCATTTCTGTAAATTCTAAATAGCGCGAAAGGCGTCACATAACCGCGAGATGAATATTCCTCAATTTCCTTGCTCATTATCATAGACGGAAGAAGAGCTCCGCGGAGCATTACGCACATAACAGTGTTATTAATTTTACTGTCAATATTTGTAATTTTATGAACGGCGTAATTCTGAGCTGGGCTTGTAACAGGCGTTTTTAAAATAAGGTGATTCTTCTGAGAGCCTTTGCTTGACCATGCCAGTTTAAATAAAAGCTCGTAAGCTCTTTGAATATAATAAACAAATTCATCGTTACTTGTGCTGACAACGCGCAGTTTTGCGATAAGGCGCGAAGCTTCCGAATGATCTTCCTGAGGAGATATAAATGAATAAACATGAATGCGCGGATTCTTGCGGCATATTTCCTGCATCAAATTTCCCATATCATTATAAATTGAAATAAGGCTGCTTTGAGCGGGGGAATCCGCGGAGTAACCTTGTTCGCCTGTTTGTATATTTGGAAATATTGAAAGGGCTTTCCCAAAAAGAGAATCCAGTATTTTTAGATTCTCTCTGTCGCTGTCTGTTAAATAACCGTCTAACTCGCCTGCTTTTAAAACAACTTTATTCATATTGCCAGTATAAATTAAGAATTAAGCGTTGACTAGTAGTTAAATTATCGCTTAAAAAAGAAGGATGCCAATACCTAATGCTATTTCTGTTGATAAGGATAATCCCAATGAATTACCTGTAAATTTTACTTTTGAATTAGGAATGTCAAAGGAAGAATATTCTCCCCAGTAATATGAAAATGAGACGCTTCCTATAGCAGTATAAAGTGAAATATATTTTGTTAAGCTATAATCGAACACCGGAGAGACTTTTATGCTGATGGAATTTTGGCTGACAGTATACGAATCTCTTAAAGGAAATTTGTAATCATAATTTACATCAATCTTACTGTTAATATATTGCAATGATACTCTCGCGGCAACATAGTATAACTCGCTTGAAATAATATAATAACTGTAATTGCTAAATGCGCCAAAACCTGTTGTTTCAATTCTACTTAAATCAGATGTATCGGTTTCTGTTTGATAAATAAATAAACCGCCAAGTTCAAAATAACCCAGACGATATCCAAGTGATAGAGTAATGCCAAACATTTCTGTTTCATCTGTATTATTTGAAATGTGAAATTTGCTGTTCTGGTATGATAAACTGCCGCCGACATAAAACTGGGAAAACGCGTATTGTGAAATAACTAATGCTAGAAATAAAATCGTAATTATTTTTTTCATATTTTTAATATATGATAAAATTTAAATAATGTCATTATTACAAAGGCTTTTTAAAACAATCCGCGGCTGGAAAAAATCCCGCTTTTCAATAATTGACAAAAACATCAAAAAATACGATTTTATAGTATAATGAAAAATAAATTGTCTTTAATTACAGCTGGTTTTTTTAAAACCGCTTTTTTCGTTTTTATATTTATTTCAGCCGTTTCCTGCGAAAGGGAAGCCGTTAAATCAATAGAAAGAGAAGACCGCTTTACTCTTGAAATAGGTCCGTTGGAAGATCAAATCGGTCTATACAGACTGGAAGGAAACAGAGGAATCAGAAAAACCGGTTTTACCATGCGCGACGGACTTATTTATATCGCGGACGGCACCAGCGGAAAAATTGTCCGTTATAATTCCTACGGCGATTTAATGCTGATGATTTATAACGAAGAAACAAATCCGCCGCCGCTCACTTTAAGAACAATTACAGAAGACGAACAGGTTACACGCTGGGCATATACTTTCCCTCTGGAAGAGCCGGGCTGGATAGCTGTTGATTCGCAGAGGCATATATATGCCGAAGACAGGCTTCCTCAGGAAGAGCAGCGTTACGATTCTGACGCAAGAGCATTGCTTGACGGAATTGTTCTTCATTTTGATCAGGACGGCCGCTTTATTAATTATCTTGGCAGGGAAGGAATCGGAGGGAGTCCTTTTCCGCGCGTTATCGGAATGACCACTTCAATAAGGGACGAGCTTGCTGTGGTTTGCCGCGTTTCTGTCGGCTGGGAAATTTACTGGTTCGATTCGCAGGGGACATTGCTTTTTCAGGTGAATTTTTCATCAGGCGTTACTCCCATTAATCCTGAATGGCCGGAGGCGCTTGCAATTATCGACAATGTTATCGCTTCGCCAGATTCAAGGCATCTTTATATAAAGGTAGATTACAGCCGCGATACCTTTGATCAATCCACAAATACAAGAACAGGCAGTGAGCCGATAAATTCGATTATTTGGCTATTAAATATTGAGAACGGCATTTTTCAGGATTCAATTGAAGTTCCGCTTTATGAAATTACAGAAAACGGACAACTCACAGACATAAGGATATTTTACATATTTTTAGGCGTTGCGCACGACGGAAAAGCGCTTATGTATTTCCCCGGAGAAGTCGAGGGTTACGCGCTGTTATATCTTGATACCCGCACCAATGAGCAGCGCAGAGGAAATATTTATTTTTCAACTAATGAACTGAGATATAACGATTTTTATTTATCGCTTGACGGTATCCTCTGCGCTATGCTTGCCGATAATAATAATGTCAAGATTGTCTGGTGGCGCACCGACAGGCTTATGGGAGATTTAATTTTAAATTAAAAAGGATCTTTAAATGGGGAATGAAGATTTGGAAATTAAGAATGACGCGGAAGTTCCAAAGGTTAGGCCGAATTCCAATTATAAATTAAGCTACCCTGACACAGAAGAAATTAAACCTGAAAATATAACGTATTATTACAACAGGGAAAGGCGTCTTGCCAACGCGCCTAAAGAAGTAAAAGATATTTATTCGGAACAAAAGAAAAACCGTTTTGGTTTTTTAGGATCTCTTACAGCGGACAAGCCAAGAAAGATACTTTTTTTTATGATTCTTTTTTTATGTATTCTGATTTTTTTACTTTCAAGGCTGGGCTTTTTAGATGACACTTATATATTGGACGGAAACAATATAGAAATAACAGGAACAATTTATGAAGGAAATACAATTGTTATTTTAAGAAAAACAATTAAAGACTCAAAGCCTTACACAGGCGCTGTAGATATCGCGGTTTCTCCTTTTTACGATGCAGCAAACGGAAACAGTTTTACAGACATAGAACAATTATCATATTATAGACACAGGGTATTCTTTACTTTAGAAAATCAAGAGGAATATCGTTTTGTTATTCCGTATGATTCCGCAGAGCTTCTGGTTGTTCTTCAAAATGACAGGAATGAACTCCAAATGAAAATAAATCCGCAATAAAAAATATTGACTTACGCGTATTTTTGATATATTTTAATAGTATGATCCAGTTGTATTTCTTATCCATTTTGTGCAATGGTTTGGCAGGATATGTTCTTTTTTCTAATAATAACAACACAGAAAAATTGCCTTTTTCATTAAATAATTCAACATTCGTTCTTGTATTAGGAATTTTAAGCGCTGTTACAGGCGTTTTAAAAATTCTTTCCCCTGTGCGCGGCAGTTTTCTCATCGGCGATTTATTACCGGGCAGCGCGGGAATCATAGCGGGCCTTGCCTTGATATTTGGGATTTACCGCCAGAATGAAGTAAACGCAAAACCGGGTCAGCTTGATAAAATCGGATATAATTTGTTAGCGTTCAAAAAACCAATAGCGATTGGATTGATGGCATCGGCATTATTGCATTTTATTTTCGGTGAAATTATTTTACTATAAAAAACGCGCCAAAAAATCAAATTATTTTAGATTCTTACCTTAAATGAGAAGGATACGTTAAGAAGCGATAACCCGGCTCCGGCATCATTTATTGATTTACTAAAACCATTGCCGCTGTTTGAATAAGAATTTCCGGCTGTTTTACCGATATAACAATATGAAAATTCCAATGAATAAATTAATCTTTCAGTAACATAAGAAACGCTTCCGCCAGGTTCCAAATATAATCCCCACGCAGTAAAATCATTAAAAGTTATTTTTCTGCCGATATGTTCATCAACTGCAGCGCAATAAGTAAACGGACTTATAAAAAATGATAATTCAAATAAAAACGGATCAAATATTTTTGCGCCGGCAGTAAATCCAATACCCGCAAGAAGCCAGTCCTGCTTGTAACGAATAACCTCTCCCTCGTATTGATAAATAAAAGGATAATATCCAATACTTGAGTATAACGAGTCAGAAGTAAACCCGCATTCGGCAGGATGCGTTGTTGATTCCCACGGCGGAGGACAATCGGGAGTGCAGCCTTCGTATCTTGAGTATTTTCCTTTTCCGTCTGTTCCTGAAAAAGCAAAATGCATCCAGCTTCCGTTTATAACAGGTCTTATATAAAACCACGATTTTACAGGTATTGAAAGACCTATTGAGGCGTCGGCCCGGTAAAAATCGCGCAGCATATTTTTATGAGATGAAAAATGGGTAAGATTTGAATTTTCAATACTCATCCAGTCACGGTTTTGATGAATCCCCGAATAACCGGGAATGCCTAATTTGAATGACGCGGATGCGAAGAAACCAAGAGCGCTCATAGGATTTTTTCTGCCAAAATCAATATTTATATCAAAATAAAAAACAGAATTCATTTCCCAAATTAATTCGCTCAGATATTCTCCCTTTGTGTCCACAGGATACACAAGCTCCGATGAGTTTCCGAAAACAGATCCAAATGAAGCTCCAAATGACAAGCTGTAACTTTTATCAGCCTGAGACTCCTGACTGAAAATAAAATTATTAGCCGTAAAAAATAAAAATATGATGACTAAAATTAAAAAAGAAGATATATTCTTCATTAATATGAGAATAATCATGAAAAGCCGTCTTGGTCAATTATCTTTTTTAACATTGAATTTAATAATTTTTATATTTACTTCCTGTAATTCAAACAAAGAGGAAATCCCTGTTATACCGCCTGTTACATCGCCTCTTTCCGGCGAATATATTGGGTTTGGAGTGATTACCTCGTCTTTTACGCATATTTTAGCGGATCCTTCAGATAACAGCGGATCGCTTGGATATTTAAGGCGCGGTTCTCTTGTAAAAATTTTAAGGCGGCAAATTATAAATACTTCGGACGGATATGTTTCGTGGGTATATATTGATGACAGCGGGTATGATTCGAATAATTCAGCAGGTTCCGCCGCTTTTCAAGCCGGTTGGCTTAAAGAAGATGTAATGGAAATTTATTCTGTCGAGGGTCAGGCAAAAACAGCGGCGGAGTTTATTCTAAGATGAATTTAAACACAGTCCTTCTTTTTGTTGTTCCTCCCATTGCCGGCGCAATAATCGCTTATTCCACAAATGTTATAGCGATAAAAATGCTCTTTCGCCCCTTATATGAAAAACATATTT
>Ga0209755_10009607_pt1 | contig 10221 bp, 8 predicted proteins | sample TergutCo191P1_FD_187301 | JGI IMG/M metagenome (GOLD analysis project Ga0209755, IMG submission 187301) | Cornitermes sp. P1 segment gut microbial communities from Petit-Saut dam, French Guiana - Co191P1 (SPAdes) (version 2) | ecosystem: Host-associated > Arthropoda: Insects > Digestive system >...
AGGCAACGACAGTGGAGAGATCCGAACTTAACAAAAACCTGGCGCAGATGTTCAAGGGTGGCGTGATCATGGACGTTTCCACGCCGGAACAGGCCAAAATCGCCGAGACCGCCGGGGCTTGTGCGGTAATGGCGCTGGAACGTGTCCCGGCGGACATCCGGGCGGCCGGCGGCGTTTCGCGGATGAGCGACCCAAAGATGATCAAGGAGATACAGGCGGCGGTGTCGATTCCCGTGATGGCCAAGGTGCGAATCGGGCATATGGTAGAAGCGCAAATCCTGCAGGCAATCGAAATCGACTACATCGACGAGAGCGAGGTGCTTTCCCCGGCTGACGACGTGTACCACATCGACAAGACGCGATTCGACGTGCCGTTCGTCTGCGGGGCGCGGGATCTGGGCGAGGCCCTGCGGCGCGTCCAGGAAGGCGCGTCGATGATTCGCACCAAGGGCGAGGCCGGCACCGGCGACATCGTTCAGGCGGTGCGGCACATGCGAAGGATACAGGCCGACATACGGGCCCTGACCGCGAAATCCAGGGACGAGCTTTACGACGCGGCCAAGCAGCTCGCCGTTCCCTACCAGTTGGCGCAGTTCGTGGCGGAACACGGCAAGCTTCCGGTGGTCAACTTCGCTGCCGGCGGGGTCGCCACCCCGGCCGACGCGGCGCTGATGATGCAGCTTGGCGCGGAGGGCGTGTTCGTGGGCTCCGGGATTTTCAAGTCCGGCGACCCGGCGAAACGCGCGGCGGCGATTGTACAGGCCGTGGCCAACTTCAACGATCCCAAACTGCTCGCGGCCATTTCCGAGGATCTGGGCGAGGCGATGGTCGGCATAAACGAGCAGGAGATCGAGCTTCTGATGGCTGAACGCGGCAAATAATCGTGCCCAAGATTGGAGTTCTTGCCCTGCAGGGAGCCTTTGTCGAGCATATCCGGATGCTGGAACGCCTTGGCGCGAAGGCCGTGGAGATTCGCAAGCCCGGGGATTTTACCCCCGACCTGGACGGCGTGATATTTCCGGGCGGCGAAAGCACGGCTATGAACAGGCTTTTACGCGAGCTGGACATGCTGGAACCGATCCGCAAGGCCCTGCTGCGGGGTATGCCGGCCCTTGGCACCTGTGCCGGGCTTATACTTATGGCTAAGCGGTTCACCGATTCCGGCTGGCAGCACTTTCAGGTGCTGGACGTGACTGTCTGCCGCCACGGTTTCGGGCGGCAACTGGGCAGCTTCCGCACCGAAGGCGAGTTTGCCGGGATCGGCCGCCTTCCCATGGTGTTCATTCGCGGGCCCTACGTCACGGAAACCGGTGCCGGAGTGGACGTTTTGGCGACGGTGAAGGACAGGATCGTCGCAGTGCGCCAGGGGAATCTACTCGGCGTGGCTTTTCACCCGGAGCTGACGGAGGATACCCGTCTGCACGCCTACTTTTTGCGCATGGTGGATAAGGATAACATGTATCCTGTATGTCCAGGCGATTCCACCGTTTAACGAAACAAGTCTCCAAGACAAACCCCGCGCAGTCCGCTAATATATCGACAAGGAGAACACCAAATGAAAAAATCCCTCGCCCTTTTACCCATACTGGCAATAGCCCTTATCGCCCTAAGTTCCTGCGCGTCGCGACCGGAGGCCGTACCGCAAAGGCCGGACATCCACGGCTTTATCTCCCGGGTCGAATACGGCGGAAACGTGGCCTACGTTTTTGGCTCAATGCACCTGGGCCGGCCGGAATGGTTCCCCCTAAGCCCCATTGTGGAGGACGCGATAGCCCGCGCCGACGTTTTCGCTTTTGAGATTGACATGGAGCTTATGGCCTCGCCTGAAGTCATGTTGTACACAGGCAGCCTGATGATGCTTCCGTACGGCCTGACCCTGCGGGACGTTCTGCCACCGGACAGCTTCCAAAGTTTTCTGGAAAGCCTGGAGGTCCTTCCCACAATCACCTACGAGATGATCGCGAATTTCACCCCGGTCGGCGCGTCGATGGTTATCGCCACGGTCGAGATGCTGCCCCTAATGGGCATCTACTCGGTATACTCGGTCGACAGCTACGTCCACGCCATAGCCATGGCCGCCGGCAAACCCGTAATCGGCCTGAACGACATCTTCCATGAGATTGACCTTCTGTTCGACGTGCCCATGGAGATACAGTTGACCATGTTCGACAGCCCCGCGGACTGGGAGGAAGTGGACTGGACGGTCGCGGACTGGGACACGATAGTACAGTACATCGTTGACATGGGCCTTGTGGAGGCATACGAGGCAGGGGATGTCGCCATGCTTCGAAACGCGATGGGATCGGCCGTTAACGAAAACCCCACTCCTTTCGAGGAACATTTCCACCACACCAATTTCCACGTCCGCTGCCATATCTTCGCCGACGAGATCGCGCGGCTGCTCCGCGAAACCGAGGAACCAACGACTTTCTTTGTCACCGTGGGGGCCGCCCACATAATCGGCGGGGACTTCGGCAAGGTGCTTACACTGCTGGAAGGCATGGGATTCGACGTGGTGCCGCTTTGGAACTAGGGGAAGCTAAACGCCGGCGACCATTTCAACGATTAGCTGGCTGAACATCACGAAGACCGCCCCAAGCAGCGTAAGAAAAAAATACAGCAGGGTGGAAAGGCAGGTACGGGGACAGGGTTTGTAAACCAGCCGGTGGACGCCAAATCCAAGGGCGATTAAAGAGGTAACGACGAGCAGGAAGGCCGAATAGCGCATCAGTCGCAGCAGCGCGAACAGCAGGGGATCGGGAACCCCCGGGACATACATGCTGCCGGCCATGTACAGCACGAAAAACAGGATCGACAGGGACAGGGCATAGCGAACCGCTGTTTTGACGAGAAGGGGGAAATTACGGATTCTGCCCTTTTTTCGCGATCCAGCCCCGGTATTGCTGTTTTCCCCTGTGTTGTCGGTCAAGTCTTCCATCGTCACTCCATGTCAAGGCGACGCGCGCTCGCTTGCAAATGCGCGCCTTTTAGGGTATCATATATCATCGCCATGAAAAAGTTCTTTGCGACCCTTTTCATACTTGTCGTGTTCGCCGGTCTTGGCCTGTTTTTTGGCTGGGCACAAAGAGGTGTTCCCCCGGACGCCTACGGTGTCCTTCGCACCAGATCCCACGGGACAGATCCCAGCCTTATCGTGCCTGGCGAGTTCAGGTGGGTGTGGTACAAGCTTATCCCCACCAACGCCCATACCTCGGTTTTCCGCATAAGACCGGTCCAGCGACAGGTCAGCGCAAGGGGCACGCTTCCCTCGGGACAGATATATTCCGCCTTTCTGGGCATTAGGGAGGACTTTTCCTGGGAGATAAACGCGGTAATGTCCTTCCGCCTGCGGACCGACGCGCTGATCCCGCTGGTCAACGCCGAAAACATCGGCACGCAGGAGGAACTGGCCCTTTTTGAAAGCGCCCTTGCCGACGAGATGGAGGCGGTCCTTCTAAGGTGGATCAACCAGGGCGACGACTTCGCCTGGCAGACCGACGCGCTGATCCAGGGGGGCGAGATTCCGGCCCTTGCAAGGGAAATCGAAAGGCGTTTCCCACAGGTCACCGATTTTTCGCTCAGGATAAACTCGGCCAGGCTGCCCGACTTCGTCCTGTACGAACAGGTCAGGGCCCTTTACGGGGAATTCATAGCCCTGCAGAAGGAGTTTATCGCCGGCGGCCTTACCGACATGGCCAGGAACCGGCTCGAGACCTTCGCCCGAATCGAGGAGCTTGAGCTGTTCGGCGCCCTGCTTACCAGATTCCCCATATTACTGGAATACCTTATGATCGAGAACAAAAGGTGAGTAACCAGCAGGTTTAGTCCGTTGTTACGTTGAGAGACACGGCAGGTACACAGGCCGTTGACACAAGGAGTATATTCGATGCAAAAATCCCGGGCTTTCGTGTTTTTCTTGGCCTTTTTTTGCTGGCTTTCCTTTTCCCTGCCCGCCCAGGAATGGGAGGAGGACTGGGATTTCCACATGATGGACATGTACGCCAGGGGCGACCAGACCTTTTCCATAACGCTGGGCGTTGTTTTCCCCACGGTTTTCGTGTTTCGTGACGACTCGATGGCATTGACGACAGACAGGGCGCACAATTTCAGCCCCCCCGTCGGCGGCGGGGGATCACTTGCGTATACCCATTTTCTTGGGCCGAATTTTTTCCTCGGCGGCGAGGTTGGGGCCTCGTTCAACTCCACGCTGGGCGGAAACATGCTGTACATAATACCCATCGGCCTTCGCGCCGGCTGGCAGTTTATCCTGGGGAGTTTCGAATTTCCCCTGACCCTTACGTTCGGCGTAGCGCCCCAGCGCTACCTGGATTTAAGCTATGTCGGCATGTTTCTAAGGGGATCGGCATCGGCTTTCTTCCGTTTCAACCCGGAATGGTCCTTCGGCCTTAACGCCGACTGGACATGGCTTCCGCAGCGGCCAAGAAGGGACGGAAACCCTTCCCCGGCGGAAAACGTTGACGCGAACATATTGGGCATAACAATTTCGGCCCGGTACCATTTTTAGCTTTTGTATTAGGAAGGGAACATGAAAAAACGAAACCCGCTTCGGCCTATTCTTGCGCTTGGGCTTTTTGTCGCCGGCGTTCTTGCCATAACATCGTGCGGGCGAAGCCCGATTTTTTTCACCATAGCCACGGAAGTCCCACCCCAGCCCCCACTGATTAGGGGCGGGCCCACACAAATGGTGGTTCTAAACTGGCCACTGCCGGCGAATATGAGGGCTGACGTTGGGGAGCCTGGAAACGACAATGGAAACGGCACGGTCCACAGGCCCGTCATGTTTGTCGCGTCTGGCGATCTATTTTGGTACACATCGACACCCGTCAAAGAGGAGGGGAATGTCATTCTAGGCCGAAACGCCGGCTGGCAAAAAGAGATTGGGATCCCTCCCAGGCCTGCAGGAAGGATCATTGACATTGCGGCCACGCAAAACAATTTGTACATATTGGTCATGATAGGGACTGGCGTTAACACAACCATATTCCGCCTAGAAAGTGGTGGAAGAAGTGGGTGGAGTGATCCTATTACATTGGGCACGGATAACAATATACAGTCGATTTTTGCGGATTCCCAGGGAAGACGACTTTTTGTGGGGGCACAGAGCGAACGGGATAACTCCATTTGGTACCTGGACGAGGGAACCAATACGCCGCGTCAATTGCAAACTGGGTCTAGGATGTTACTAGACGAGCCTACCTCTGACACTGGACTGCTTTCCGGCGTGGTCTACCAGGCCAGCTCCGACCCTGAGCAGGCTGGCACCTATTTTCTGAGTACCAGGAACGATGGTATTTTTGAAGTCGGCAGTGGATGGCGTACTGGCAATAGTATCACCATGGTAGGGACACCACCAAATCGACGGCCACGATCCTTCATGGGCATGATCAGTTTGCCGGACGGCACAATAATTGCCGTTGCCCGTGATGGGGGGTTCCTTTACGAAGTACACATTGGCCACCCTCCAAAACAGATACCTGACAGTAGTGCCAGCGCTGACGAATTTATGAGAACCGGCAGGGATGCCACCAGTGCCCTGGCCCTGTGGAGGGAAGGCACTGTGAACGATGATGGGGTATTTACCGCGGGCAGAACATTACTGGTTGTCGGAATTCAGGGAAGCCGTCAGGCAGCCACCTTTACCAACGGTTACGTGGAATTCGAGCTGTTGAGTACGGAAAACGGCACGCTCAGGATTGGGCCCCGCAGGGAGGCAGGCACGACTAATGATCTGTTAAGCGTGAGTGACTCTGCCCAATACAGGGCAAGCCTGGGCAGACTCCCCTTGAACCATCTTTTCCAGGTACCCACGGAAGTCGACGAAAGCATGACATTTTTCGCTTCCACCCAGACTGCCGGTTTGTGGTCTTTTAGGACAATCAATAGAGTCCCGCAATGGAATGCGGAACACTACCCTAGAGAAGATTAACGCAAAAACCATGCCGCATGGATGAGCTCTTTTCCGGAAAGGACAACACAGCGAACGGCGAGGGGCGAGGCCCCCTTGCCGACAGGATGCGCCCCCGTCTAATCGAGGACATAATCGGCCAGGATCACATCGTCGGCCCCGGCCGTCTGCTTCGAAGGGCAATCCAGGCGGACCGCCTTTCCTCGGTCATATTCTACGGACCACCGGGCACCGGCAAGACCAGCCTAGCCCGGGTCATTGCAAACACCACAAGGGCGGCATTCGAAAGCCTCAACGCGGTGCTTTCTGGCGTAAAGGACATACGCGAGGCCATCGACCGCGCCGACGGAAGATCGCGGCTGTACAGCAAGCGCACGATTCTGTTCGTGGACGAGGTGCATCGCTGGAACAAAGCCCAGCAGGACGCGCTGCTTCCATGGGTAGAAAACGGCACGGTGATTCTGGTCGGGGCGACGACGGAAAATCCCTTTTTCGAGGTGAACCGCGCGCTCGTTAGTCGCAGTCGCATTTTCCAGTTAAAGTCACTGGGCGCGGAAGGCCTTCTGGAAACCGCGAAAAGGGCCGTGGCCGACAAGGAACGCGGATACGGAAACTGGCGGGTGGACTTCGAGGACGGAGCCCTGGAGCATCTGGTGGAAGTCGCTGGCGGCGATGCCCGGAGCCTTCTTAACGCGCTGGAGCTTGCCGTCGAGACAAGTCCAGCGTCCTGGCCCCCTCCCCCGGGGGAGGGGATCATGGTTTCGATGGAGGCCGCCGAGGAAAGCATCCAGCGAAGGGCCGTGCTTTACGACCGTGACGGCGACTACCATTTCGACACGATAAGCGCGTTCATTAAAAGTCTGCGTGGTAGCGATCCGGACGCGGCCCTGTACTGGCTGGCGAAGATGGTACGCGCCGGCGAGGATCCCAGCTTCATCTTTCGGCGCATGATAATCCTTGCCAGCGAGGACGTAGGCCTTGCCGATCCGCACGCGCTTTCAGTGGTCGTTTCCTGCGCCGAGGCCTTCGACCGCATCGGTTTTCCGGAGGGCAACTTTCCCCTTTCCCATGCCTGCCTGTACCTTGCCACCGCGCCAAAGTCGAACACGACGATGTCCTTCTTCGACGCGCTGCGGGAGGTGAATCGCGAGGATGCCGAGGTTCCAAACCATCTGCGGGATTCTAGCCGGGACGCGGAGGGCTTCGGCCACGGCGAGGGCTACGTTTACCCACACGCCTACCGCAACCACTGGGCGGCCCAGCAGTACCTTCCCACCGCCCTGCGCGGCAGAACCTTCTATGTTCCGTCCGAGGTTGGCTACGAGGGGAGGATCAGGGAAGAAGTGTTGCGGAAACGGGAGATACAGTCCGCGATTGTCCTGGCGGACGGGCCGGAGGGCAACGCCGCCGAGGGGGAGCTTTTGAGCTGGTCGGCTTCGGCCAAGGGAAGGGAGGGCTGGTTCAGGCGCATGGAATCCGGCAGGAGTGCGTTGCTGTCATCCGACCGCAAGGCGATTTTCGACACGGCCCCCCCCTCCCGGCATGACCGGGTTCTGATTCCCATGGCTGACGACGGTCTTTTGCTCTGGGAAAGCCTGCGCCGGTGCCCTGAGGGTCTTACCGCCGCGCTTGTCGGCAGCGATGCCGCCAGGGGGGCACTGTTACAGGCCTGGCCGCAAAACTCCCCACACTGCGGCAGGTGCAAAACCGAAAGCCATACCGGCCCCGGCTGCTATCCGGGGGGTATCGCCGACATCGAGGGGCCGGAAATCGCCGTATCCACCGAACCGCTGCCAAGCCCGGAACAGGCCGGGGAATGGTTTTCCGCGCCGGTATTCGACCGCATACTTTTGCGCGAACCCTGGAAAAGGGGGTTCCCCAAGCCAAACCCCAAAGGCAAGGCGGAAAGCCAGGCACCCGTCAAAGCGTTTTCCGCACTGGCGTCCCTGGCGGCTCCCCTACTCTCCCCCACCGGCAGCCTTGTCATGCTCTGCTCCCCGCCGATTCTTGGGCAAAGGATTTCAGCGATAATCGCCGATAATAACGACGAAAGCAAGCTTGCCAAAAACATACGACAGGCGGAGGACGATTTCTTCCGGGAAACGGACTTCCTGAACTGGAACGCCGAAACGATTGTCGGCGCTTTCGAGTCGCGGGGATTCGAGGTAAGGACAAACGTCTTGGATCAGACGGAGGAACGGCTCATAGGGCCTAGGGACGTAAGCGCATGGTTTGACAGGGAAAATTCCAGGTGGGGCGTTTTCATGGGAAAAACCCTTACAAAGGACGATTTTTCCCGTGCCGAAGAAGCCATTCGCGCAAGGATTCAGACGGGGCCTATACCCTGGAAATGGAAAAGCCTTCTGCTAGTGGCGCGCGCAAGTTCACCGGCCGGTATTTGAAAAACCCGGAAGCCAAAACTATAATTTAAACATGGGCGAAACAGTCTGTCTGCACAACGGCACCGTGCTTACCGGATTTACCGTAATGGAAAACTGCGCGGTTCTGGTGGAGGACGGCTTTATCTCGGACGTGTTTTCCCAAAAGCGTTTCAAGGAACGCAGTTTCGGCCGGAAAGAACTGGTTATCGACGTGGGCGGCGCGTACATTGCGCCAGGCTTTATCGACACGCACACCCACGGAACGGGCGGCTATGGAACCGAGGATTCCATTTTCTGCGATCCCGAGCTGCCCGAAAAAGAGGCGATCGAGCTGGGCGTAAATTCCATGCTGGAATTGTCAAAACTGTTCGCCCAGCGGGGCGTGACCGCGTTCAACCCGACGCTCTACCCTTCCCCCCCGGAGCTTATGTTGCGGGCGGTAAAGGCCGTAAGCTCGGCGATTGGCAAGGAGGAAGGGGCGCGAATCATGGGGCTTCACCTTGAGGGGCCTTTTATCTCGCCATACAAACTGGGGGTGCAGAAGGCGGACACCGTTATGGCCGTCAACCTTGACTTCATGGAAAAGCTCTGGGACGCGGCCGACGGAAACGTCGTAAACATGACCATCGCGCCGGAGCTGAAGGACATGCGAAAGCTGGCCCTGTTCTGCATCAAGAAGGGAATCGTGCTGCAGGCTGGACATACCGACGCCAAATATGAGAACATGGTGGAAGGGATGCAGGCGGGGATTCTTCATTCCACGCACCTTTTCAACGCCATGAGCAGGCTGGATCACCGCAACCCCAACGCGGCCGGTGCGATCCTGATTCACAACGAGATATCCTGCGAGATTATCGCCGACGGTTTCCATGTGCATCCGGACTTGCTTAAGCTGCTGACCCGTGACAAGCCCATCGACAAAATCGTGCTGATAACGGACGCGCTTAAACCGACCGAACAAAAGGAAGGGCCTTTGCTCGCCAACGGGGAGGAGGTCGCGTTCCAGGGCGGGGCCTTCCGCCGGGTGCAGGACGGGGTTATCGCCGGATCGGGCCTTACCATGATTCGGGGTGTTAAGAACCTTGTCGATGGGGGGCTTAGTCTTTCCAACGCGGTAAAGACCGCGTCGTTTAATCCCGCGCAGATCATGGGCTACGCGATGCAGGGGGCGATTATCCCGGGAAGGCTTGCGGACATAACGGTTTTTGACAAGGATTTTGACGTGCGCCTTGTAATGGTGGGCGGAAAGATAGTTAAGGGAGACGACAATGCGACTGGTGATTCACAGGAACCATGAAACTGCAAGCCTCTGGGCCGCGCGGTACATCGCGAGCAGAATTAACATGTTTAAGCCCTCGCCGGAAAAAGCGTTTGTCCTGGGGCTTCCCACGGGGAGTAGCCCGCAGGGGATTTACCGCGAGTTCGTGCGGATGGTGAAGGCGAAAGAGTTGTCCTTCGCCAATGTGCATACTTTTAACATGGACGAGTATATTGGACTTCCGGCGGAGCATCCGCAGAGCTACCGGCGTTTCATGCAGGAAAATCTGTTCGATCACGTTGACATTAATTTGGCACACACCCGCGTCCCCAACGGCATGGCAAAGGATCTTGAAAAGGAATGCCGCGACTACGAGGCCGCGATAGCCGGGGAGGGGGGGATAGAGCTTTTCCTTGGCGGCATGGGCGAGGACGGGCATATCGCGTTTAACGAGCCGGGGTCTTCCCTGCGTTCAAGGACAAGGGTGAAGACCCTTAACGAGGAAACCAAGGCGGCAAACGCCCGTTTTTTTGACGGCGATCCGGAAAAGGTTCCCACCACCGCGCTGACCGTGGGGGTTGGAACCGTGATGGACGCGCGCGAAGTTGTGATTATCGTTAGCGGCAGAAAAAAGGCCCGCGCGTTGCAGGCCGTGG
>Ga0209755_10009608_pt1 | contig 10221 bp, 4 predicted proteins | sample TergutCo191P1_FD_187301 | JGI IMG/M metagenome (GOLD analysis project Ga0209755, IMG submission 187301) | Cornitermes sp. P1 segment gut microbial communities from Petit-Saut dam, French Guiana - Co191P1 (SPAdes) (version 2) | ecosystem: Host-associated > Arthropoda: Insects > Digestive system >...
GGGGGGGGGGGGCTGCAACCTGGCAACCACCCTTCAGGTGTACACCTGCTGCAGAGTATATAGTTATTAGCAATTCAAGACAGAACATCAAACTGACTTCATTAACCTTGCTGTGTTTCAGGCAGTATGAAGCACCATGGCCGAATATCTTGTCTGTAGTGCCCAATGTATCCAAGTGATGAGACAACAAAGGGAACTTAAGTGACGTCTGGTACAATGATACTGAAATCTGCATTTGTGTTGTGTAGTGTCCTGCTGATGGGTACAAAACTTCTGTGGTGAAATAATTTTGTCCTCACAAAATGATAAGCTTAACACGAAAACTGAATTCAGCGGGGAGATGTGTCATATATGATCCGCTGTTATTTACAAAAGAAAAACAGCACCTTCTCTCCACAAGCAGCTTAAGAAAATGTCCCTAAATGATTACATTAAATAAACAACATACACTGAACCTAAGTAATATGGCATTACAGAGACAAATGATAAAAATAAATAAATAAATAAAAAAATTATTTTTTTGGGGAAGGAGGCAAGGGGTTCACTTTTATAGCTTGTGTGTCATACATGTTCCAATTTTACTGAGAAATGTGATGAAATAATCTTGAAGTGAAAGTTTATGTTTTGATTTCAGCACTCTACATATACTACAGTTCCTGCCATGTTGCTGAGTTAAAGCTGGCACAAGTGGGAATGCTTCTGACACAGATTTGGGATAAACCTGGTTTGAATCTTGGCTGGGCCATCAACTAGCTTGACTAAGGCTGTTTGTGGTTTCCTTCAGTCCCACCAGTCAAACCCCTGGACAGTACCTGCAATTATTCCACAAATGACTCCTTTTGTATGCTTTCTATTTCATTACTGACTGCCAGCTAGACATTCCATGTTACACAGTTGAAGTTACTGACAGCACTACTGAGTTAACTACAAACTGTCAATGAGGGAAAACCCAGCGCATTGTAACTAGAATCTAGAATATGGGGGGAAAACTGAAAGTATTTACTGCTCATGCTAGAATGTAGGAGAGAGAGGGAAGGAGATACAGGTATAAAAGGGACACGGGAAATGTAAGAATGGGTCAGGCATGGCGAGAAACATGGAAGAATGGAAGGACATGTAGATACAAAATGGAGAACAGTTATGGGAAGAAAGGTGAATCTTGTGTACATTTGGACAGGTCACATGACAGTATCATTATAATGAAGATCAGTAAACTGTTGTACCCATCAAGCAATTTAAAATGCGATACTCTGATGTCGATAACAAAATCTGTTCTGTCATTGGGTAATTTTTCCTTCAAGAAAATAAAAAAGCCTGAAAACTGCAAGTAACTAAAATTTGTAATTTGAAATGAGTAGATAATGACATATGCCACTAACTTACTATATCACATTTTACTCTCTGGAAGACAAGTCCAAAACTTGATAAAACTCCACAAATTCGATGCATGGCAACAGCAATCAGCATAACCATGTGACTGCCAACTGACCACCAGTCTTCTTGCATGCTTCTGCATTTCTTCATGACTTACAGCTACACACGTTGACGGACAAGAACCTCAACAATGATGATCACTATTGGAACCACATCACAGTAAGCCACCCTTACGGCCAAACAGCAATGAGCTAATTGTCCCCAGGGTTCCAGAACTGGGGCTGACTTCTTCCGAGTCACGACTTCTTTTGGCTGGAACTGACCCTAGTACTGTTCCAAGGTCAGGTCGAACCATTCCGCTGGTTCTCTGATGTTTCCTTGAGGGTGCAGTTGGTGGAAGATCTAAGAGTCCTGAGCCAGGTCTACCAGGCACACCAAGACCTTGCTCAGCATTCTGCAATCCAGTGGCTGGCGTCTTCACAGCCATGGAATTTGAAGCTTTTCCAGTGGTAGACATGGCAGACCCTACCATTCCTGGTGATGCTATTGCACCCTTTAGACTTGTTAACTGTGCCATAGGACTATTCATAGTACGACGCGTATAAAGGGCACCTTGTAGCGTAAGAGGTGACATGGGAGATGCTGTTGTTGCCATAATGGTCTCCAAACCGATTCTCTCCAGTTTCTCCACCAGTCGGATACCTGTTAGTGCCTGCAAGCATAAATGCATCTGAAGTCACTCGATTATACTACTAAAAATCTAACTTAATAAATTCAGTGCAATAGAATTTTGTCACAAGAACACCAGTACATAATATTCTACAATGTTCAATGTCCACACTATATAAAATCCACAGACATTATGTGACCGTAATTTTAAACAATCACAGAAATATTAATTTCTAAAGTCTGTGAGCAACTGAAGGAATAATATTTTAGAATCGGCTTTGTGATACACCATGCCATCTGGATTTATACCTCTGTAAAAGCATTTCCCATATTTTTTTCTTGGTATTTAGCAAAGGTGATGACATTAACACATGTAATGATGTCAAAGACAGCACAGCATTTCTGGCCATATGCTACCCACAGCATATGGTACTAAATGGATTAATGGGAGTGATTTTCATAATTATGTGCTCACTACAACAGAAGTAATCAAACACTGACCTACTGACTTCTCTTGGTGTTTCTCAATTGGTGGCCTATGGATTGCCTATGCATGGCATACAGTAATAGGAGTTGCACACACACACACAGACCACACATATTAATATCAATTCAAGCACTGCAGCTGTGCTCTGGTATGTGAACTGAAGACCAAGTCACTCAAACAACACTTAAAATAAGGAGTGTTCAAGTCCCCTACCATATACCCAAAAAATATGTGTTCATGCTAGAGATCAAATTTTTGTATTAATTTTGTGTATTCTTTTTCAACTTTATAACTGTATTAATTTGAATGTTATATTGCATTACGTTGGTTGCGCAATGTTGACTATGCCTGTTACATTCCCAGGGGGTAGGTAGATGATGGAATCATCATGAGACTGTTCTAGAACACTCCTGCTTATGTGGCAGGAGTGATCCAGTTTCCTCCAGATCACATCTTTGCCTTTAGATATGCGGGTTGGTAGCTTTGCTTGCTAAGTTAGATGACCACTAACTCCACGCTCTATTAGATGTGTACAGGCGTGCCTTCTTCAAGGGGGAGAAGCCAACCCACACTAAGTGTAGTTTTCAAGGGGGAAACCATACTAACTAAACCTGTACATAGGGTACATTACAGTGCAACAATCATCAGGAATTGTGGTGTCAAAATTGTCAGTGTAATTAGTCAAGTTACCAGCTAGCTCCTCGCCACTTAAGATGTGCAAGTACTCAGAGGGAGTCTAAGTGTGCAGGTTGCAGCAGTGTGTGTAGCTTGTGATGCATAACAAAGGATTATGAACTAAGGACTGCATATGGCAGTGAACTCACAATAAGGTGTGTGAACTTGAGAGGGAGTCTAAGTGTGCAGGATGTGGCAGTGTGTGTAGCTTGTGATGCATAACAAAGGATTATGGACTAAGGACTGCATATGGCAGTGAAATCACAATAAGGTGTGTGAACTTGAATTTCATAGGGACAGATGTGTGCTTGAAAAATCTTGTATATTGATTGATGTGTGTATGCTAACAGCAAAGGGCAGTAGTTCATTTCCTTGTTTCAAATCAGTTTAGAAGGAACTTGCTATTGCAATCAAGTGTGCGTGTACTAATCCTGACAAGGGCAACTATATTAATTAACGGGGAATTAGTTGAAAATTGAGAGCAGTGGACTGTGTTAAAGGCGAGCTACAGAACTGTGTGTTAACCATTACACTATTGTGCATTACCCAATTACTACTGAACAACTGAGGCTTGTGAACAAGTAATCATTAACACTAATTAACCTTTACTAATTCAAGTATTTACATACAGTGTTTCTACATCAAGTGTGGCAGTAATATTTTATGATTTACTAACAAGCACTCAAGATTTCTGTCAACAGATTAGTGGTATCAAATTACAGACACATTCCTTGTTAACCGGCATTTACTGATGAACATTACCCTGATCATAGCATTATGTTCTTTGAACCAGAGCAGGGGCAACATAAATTTTGGCCCTTACCAGGCCAGATGTAATAAGGAGTTGTGAACAATTTGGTTGGTGCCGCAAAAATTTTGCATATGCAAAAACAAGTTACTCCAAGTTATGCCACATTACGCAACTTGCTTGCAATGCAATGGAACATAGATAGCATGCAGTGACATCACAACTTCACACAAAGAAGTCAGCGAGAATCGGAAGGATTCATCTGACAACCTCAGGTGCTTTTGTCTACATTTGGGTTTCATCCAATCTGCCACCTTCAGCCAGAATTGGATTTCCTCATGTCATCATTTGCAACACAGCCACCAGCCAGGGCAGAACCAGGTCACTGACCCACCTCCACACCAAGTCAGCTGTGACTCAGTTTCAGGATGGATCCCACACATCGAGCCCTGCTCATCAGGCAGCGCTCTGTTGTGAAGGCATCTCTTACACGAATGCAGACACTCATTGAATCAGGTGATCATAGAGTAAATGAGATTCAGGTGAGGTCTGATGATTTACAAGGCGTTTTTAATAGATATGACACTGCACAGAATGAATTGGAAATATCAGACGACACAGACCATTTTGGTGACTGAGGCTTATTGGAAAATCAGTACAGTGATTTTAAGGCAAAGTTCAATGAACTCTTACATCCTGTGGTTGACCCACCACTGTCCAGGCACAGCTCACCACGTAGCAGTCTGTCAGGACACACTAATAATTCTCCTCATTGACATGCTAGTAGCACCCACATTAAGTTACCAGTCATCGAACTGCCAACATTTGATTGTAATGCATGTAATTGGCTGCACTTCAGAGACACGCTTGAGGCATTGATAGTTAACAACAAAACACTATCCAATGTACAGAAGTTTCATCATCTCATTGCTTCACTTAAGAATGAGGCCAAGGACCTCATAACTAACTTGCAGATTACAAATGGGAACTTTTCTATTGCTTGGCAACTAGTAAAACAATGATACAAAACCATTAAACCAATTGTTATGAAGCATGTTAAGCATTCATGCCAGATGCCACAAATCCAAAGGCGAGATACAGCTTCACTGGGTAGTTTAATAAATCATGTATCAGTCACTTGAATGCTATTCAAGCATTAGCTTTCAATGCGCCTATTCAAGGTCTGATTTTGAATCATTTCATGTTGTCTACACTGGATGCTGACACACTTAAGGATTGGAAGTGTATACTGCTCACCAAGACATACCACTGTTTACAGAATTAATTACCTTTCTGGGAACAAGAAGCAAGGAATATGAGTTACTCCAGAATACACAGGCGCCAAGGACGGTTACTGCCCCTCCATGGTCCCCACAGTCAGCTGGAGCCAAGGTCAATAGACCCATGCACTGTAATTTAGTAGTACAGACAAAGTGTCCTTCATGCAAGGAGCCACAACTTTTCAAGTGTGACAGATTTCTCAAACTGCAACCTAAGCAACACTTCAATCATGCCAAACAACTAGGACTTTGTTTTAATTATTTGCAACCATGCTTTAAGGCTCACACATGTTCAAAGCAATTGTGTCATAAATGCAACAAGCGACATTGTTACATATAGACAAGCAAAATCAAGCAACTAATGACAGGGGGTCTACAAGCAACAACATGCCTGCAAATGCAAAGGGCATATCAACTGCAGAGGTTAACACTTATTGTTCATTGAAGGACAAACCCAGAAATCACATTCTGCTTGCAACAGCCATTGTTAGGGTTAAGAATAAAATTGGTCAATACGTTCCAGGCAGAGCACTGATGGACAGTGCCTCTCAATCACATTTCATAACAGAGAGATGCATACAACACTTGAGGTTATCAAGGACCCAGACACATGCCACAATACAGGGCATTAGCAATGTAAACACTGCAACACATCACAGTGTTTCAATACATTTATGATCTAGACACACAGATTCGCATACAACACTTGACTGCACTATCTTGTCTAACATTACTGGTATCACACCATCCACCAAACTGGATGCAAGCAGCTGGACGATTCCCAAGGACATCAAGTTGGCTGATGAACAGTTTTATCAACCAGGGAGGATTGATCCCCTCATTGGAACTGACTTATTCTACGAGATGCTTTGATCAGGCAAAAGAACATCCTGGCAATTACCCAGTTCTACAAGTGACAGTTCTTGACTGGACACTTTCTGGTCGAACTCCAGCTATTAGCACACCAAGTCACCCATGACACACATTCCTGCTACAAGATGACAGCAGTCTAGAATATAACTTAAACTGTTTCTGGAAAGTGGAACCTGTGGAGCAATCCATCATGACAGCACAGCAACAAGCCTGTGAAGAACATTTCCTCACACACACACACAACCCAACAGCCAGATGGAAGAGCTGTGGTTAGAATTTCAACCAAGATGGAACCCAAGCAACTTGAGACTTCTTGCCTCTCTGCAGAACGAAGACTACATGCAATTGAACGCAGGCTGGAATGAGATCCATAACTGAAGATTCAGTACCACAATTTCATGAGTAAATATGAAGAACTAGATCATACGGATCCAGTGAATTCCCAAGAGGGGAAGATGACATGTTACTGTCTACCACCACATCCAGTTTTTAAGGAGAAGGGCTCCACAACAAGAACTCAGATTGCATTTGGTGGATGTGCCAGGTCTTCCAATGACACTCAACAACATAACTGGTGAGTCTTACCTATGGACAGATCCTTCCACTATACTGACATCGATACAGGGTCCACCAAACAATTGGAAGACGTATGTATGTAACAGAGTCGCCATCATTCAAGAAGAAACACATTCAGCAATATGGAGACATGTGCCATCTCAATCCAATCCTGCTGATCTCATATCAAGAGGAAATGAGCCTACAACATTATCAAAATCCACACTATGGTGGAAGGGACCAGACATTTTTTAATTGGGGAACCACTAACCCAGTTACCTCCTGCTGACTACACTAATGTCAAAAAGACTAGACTTTCCAGGTGGCAATCCTATCAACAACAGCAGCAGTTCTGGCAAGAATAGTCATCTATCTACAAAGGGGCTTCAACAGCAACAACGCTGACAAAAGGCATCACCCAGCAGACAATCAGGAGATGTCGTGCTGTTGAGGGAAGACGACATCACTCCACCAGCCTACAGCTTTCATCAGCAACATCCATCCACAAAAGATGGCATCGTATGGCATCATATGCATGGTCACACTTAGGAACCCCAAGGGAACTTCAACAAACATCCCACTACAAAACTGTGCCTCTTTCCGCATGTGAACAGTGAATAATAACCATTTGTTTGGGGGTGGCAGTATGTTCATGCTAGGGATCAAATTTTTGTATTAATTTTGTGCATTTTTTTCAAATTTATAATTGTATTCATTTAAATTTTACATTGTATTATGTTGGTTGCGCAATGTTGACTATGCCTATGTTACATTCCCACGGGGTAGGTAGATGATGGAATCAGATGGAGACTGTTCTAGAACACTCCTGCTTATGTGGCAGGAGTGATCCAGTTTCCTCCAGATCACATCTTTGTCTTTAGATGCGCGGGCGGGTAGCTTCGCTTGCTAAGTCAGATGACCACTACCTCCACACTCTATTAGACGTGTATAGGCGTGTCTTCTTCAAGGGGGTGAAGCTATCCCACAATAAGTGCAGTTTTCAAGGGGGAAACTGTACTAACTAAACCTGTACATAGGGTATATTATGGTGCAACAATCATCAGGAATTGTGGTGTCAAAATTGTCAGTGTAATTAGTCAAGTTACCAGCTAGCTCCTCGCCACATAAGATGTGCAAGTACTCCGAGGGAGTCTAAGTGTGCAGGTTGCAGCAGTGTGTGTAGCTTGTGATGCATAACAAAGGATTATGAACTAAGGACTGCATATGGCAGTGAAATCACAATAAGGTGTGTGAACTTGAATCTCATAGGGACAGATGTGTGCTTGAAGAATCTTGTTTCAAATCAGTTTAGAAGGAACTTGCAATTCCATTCAAGTGTGTGTACTAATTCTGACAAGGGCAACTATATTAATTAACAGGGAATTATTAGCTGAAAATCGAGAGCAGTGGACTGTGTTAAAGGCAAGCTACAGAAATGTGTATTACCATTACAATATTGTGCATTACCCAATTACTAATGAACAATTGAAGCTTGCGAACAAGTAATCACTAACACTAATTAACCTTTACTAATTCAAGTGTTTACATACAGTGTTTCTACATCAAGTGTGGCAGTAATTTTTTGTGATTTACTAACAAGCACTCAAGATTTCTGTCGATAGATTGGTGGCATCAAATTACAGATTCCTTGTTAACTGGCATTTACTGATGAACATTACCCTGTTCATAGCATTACGTTCCTTGAACGAGAGCAGTGGCTACAGGAGGCTACCATTTTTTTCAAAGAAAAAGATGTACAGGATATTCTACAGAATACAGGATGTGTGTGTGTGACAAAAAGGAAAACCAAATTGTATACAGGCCAAGTTCACCTTTCTCTCAGAACGAGACAAAGCCATTTTGCTGCGTTTAGTCTTGCTATGTTTCTTTGTTCCTTGGTATTCACTATCTCCTGTGAGTGTTCGCCTTAGAAGATCTGCACCACTGGTCAAGAAACCTGCCAACAAATAATACATAATTTGGAGGTAACAAAAATGTTAATTACAATGTTCCTGCAACTGACTGCAGAATAACAAAACTGTACATTAATTCCAATACATGTTTTAAGACAACACATACCTGGGAATTTAAGAGGGTTGTATGGTGGTGGTGATGGTGGTGGGGAAGATGGTGGGGTACCATCTGGGCTGTTACATGGGGTGGCAGTAGGGCTGAAACTTCTGTCACCACATGGAGTAGCTACTGCTGATGGAGTTACAGCCTTGATACCTCGCTCATTGAGCATTTTAGCTAGGCCTAATGTGGTTGAAAAAGTTGTGGTTGAACCACGCCGGCTCATGGCAACAGGTGTCTGGGGGGCTGTTGGTTGTCTTGAGTTTGCCACTGTGCACATCTGACTCCCACGAAGACTGCACAAGAAAAACTTGGTTAAATATACGTATGTGATAAAATTCGCACTAGTATGATAACACTATTGTTCAGTTCCTAATAACATGCCATAAATACCATCATGAATTCACCTGTTAATTTTAGGAGTATGAAAAAAAGTTGACATTTCACCATGATTATGGAATAAGCAGAGTTTGGGTGTTTAACATCAGCATGATGAAGAGAACATCTGGACCCAAGATGGTGGCAGTGACTGAAGGGTAAAGAAAGCTGCACAATTAGCAGTTTTATGATTTGATTTTATATCCGCTGCATCAGGATTCTCAGGGCAAGTAAAATATGATGGGTGGCGCATGTAGCATGCATAGGTGAGATGAAAAAGGTATACAAAATTCAAGCCAGAAAACTTGAAACACAAGATATGCCTTTGAAGGCCAGGGCACAGATGGAAGGATACTACTGAAATTGAACTAAAGAAATACGGTATGAAGGTGATGAATGAATTCATCTGGCTCTTGTGAATATGGTAACAAACTTCCGTTTTCCATGGAAGACTCAGAATTTCCTTCTAAGCTGAGTGAGTACTGTACATGCTTTTAAAGCACAGTTCAGCACTAAGGAGACACTGCAGCCAGTATGTTATTAATTTACACTTATTACTGACTTCATTTTGTCAAAATAACAGGAACTATAAATCAGATCCTCAAACCACCATTAACTTTTATGTGCACAAGAACAGTAATTTATAAGATGTTTGTTAAATCAACATTATCTTAAGGCAAGTTAATATGAACAATAAGAAACAGACAGAACATTGTTATGTGTAGAAATGTGCTCCATTAAAACTGGGACAAATGCTTTCAGACTATAACAGAAATAATGAAACTATAACAGCACTGCAAACTCCACAAACAACAGAATTTATAAAACTATGGAGAATGAGCGAGAAAGACCATGTTGACACAATGAGGTAAAAGATGATTCCTCCCCACTTAAAAAAAACAGTGGAAGGACTATAACACTTTTATACTGTACAGGTTAATCTTAGTAAGTGGCCAACTTAATGCACAAATTCTTGTTTTATAATAAACTTATTATAAAACAAGAATTTGTGCATTAAGTTGGTCAATTACTAAGATTATACTGCGATGCACAGTCAGCAAAACATAAAAAACTGTACAGGTTGCTGTGGATGATGATTACCCTGTGCA
>Ga0209755_10009609_pt1 | contig 10221 bp, 11 predicted proteins | sample TergutCo191P1_FD_187301 | JGI IMG/M metagenome (GOLD analysis project Ga0209755, IMG submission 187301) | Cornitermes sp. P1 segment gut microbial communities from Petit-Saut dam, French Guiana - Co191P1 (SPAdes) (version 2) | ecosystem: Host-associated > Arthropoda: Insects > Digestive system...
AGCAGAATTTGTGCGGCAACTAGGCTACAGGCTGCATGATTTGGGGGTTTGAATCCCAGCAGGGGCAACAGATTTTGTCCAGAGTGTTTTAGACCAACCCTGGGGATCACTAAGCCTCCTGTTCAGTGGTACCTTGGGCTCTTTCCACAAGTGGCTGGGGTATGAGGGTGACCACTCACCTCCATCTAGTGCTGAGGCCAAGAATTAGTTGATCTATATGTCCACGTCCCGTGCATCATTTCGTGATGTGTACAAGGATGACTTTACCTTCACTTCAGCATTTCTCTAAGAATTTTTCAGTCCTAGCTCCCAGTTCTGGTATCTGGCACGTCTATATAAATTTTGTTGATCTTAGATGTTCATGAATGTTGGCTTTAGGCATCCCTGTTATGTTCTGGTGGGGTAAGATAACACAGCTTCTCCCTACCTCAATCTTAATGCAAATTTTGCTGATAGAATCAGACTTCTGGCTACACACTTTGCAAGGTTTTGTTCAACCTCCAGTAGCATACACCCATCAAATATAGCTTGGCTAGGATGAGCAAACTAAGGAAAACTGGCAAAAAGTATATACTGAAACTAGTCTAATCCAGGAACCACAAGATATTGTCTTGGTTATAATCAGTGCTAGTGAAATGTTGGTATAACAGCATGCGGGTGGCGATATCGTATTCTTTATAATGAAATTTTGTAATGAGGCATTAAAAGTTTGGGAATGATAGTCACGTGTATTTATAGTAAACAATTTAAAGAGAAGAAATGATGTTAGTGAGCATGTTTACTGCATAAAAAAAGTCTGTAATTTCTCAGTAATTTCTTGGAGTATTCCACCATTGTTTAATACATGATCAGGCACCTTTCTTGTTCTTTATGACGTGCCAAAGACTTTATGCCATGATGGATGCTTCTCTAACAGTAGTGACGTTTTTATTATTGTCATGATCTTCCAAGTCCTCTAGTGTCACGTCTATCAAGTTTTCTGACAGTGTTGTCCCCTGTGAGCTCTTCAACAATGATGTCTGGAGCCAGACTAATAAGTCATCTAATGCCACCACAACAGCTTATTTTTGGCACAAATGTTGCCAGTTTTTCACCATTTCATTCATTTTACTTCTACATTCACCCTGTGGCAAAGTTTTGGCTTTGTAAAAGCTGTTCACAATTATAGCATTAATTAACATTTAACAAGCTGCAATGAACATCTGAACAGCTCCAGGACATTTATGTTTGCAACACAACACACTGAAATATTGGCCAGCATTGCTGCACTGGCCATGACATGTAGTGGAGTTTCAGAAGAACAGATGGTGATGGTGTTTGAGAATAGGATGCTGGGTGAGATATTTGGGCCTAAAGAAACTGCATATTAAGGAACTTCATGATTTGTACTAGTTACTAAATATTATATAGGTGATCAAATCAGGGCGGGGCATAGATTGGAGGATAATATTTAAATTGGTCTTAAAGAAACTGGTTGGGTAGGTGTGGACTTGATTGATCTAGCTCAGAATAGGACAAGTGATGTGCTCTTGTGAAGAGTATTGAACTTTTTGGTTCCATGCAATGCTGGGAATTTTTGGACTAGGTGAGATACTATTTACTTCCCAGGAAGTAGTGTTCTCACCATGATGTGACATGTTCTTATGTCCAGAACAGTTGTCAGCATAATTTTCCACTTCTCTCCATTCAGTGGATGTTCCAATAACAAACTTACCATGAAAGCCTTTATTATGGTGACATTCAAAAGGCTGAAAACGCACATCCTGAAATGCAGTGGGATTCTGTTTGCAGAGCTGGATAGGAAAATGTGCAGTCAGTACACAAAAGGAATGGGTGGACGTGGCATCATGGTGTGGCGTATAGTTTGAAAACATCTGCTGTAACAGTTGCTGCGAGGAAATAGTGGTAGCAGTGTCACATAGCATACAGTAATCAGAATCATGGATCATTACACCATATTGTATGATAACCAATCAGATCTACATCTGGCAATCCCACTGTGAGTCTGGACAACACAACTGGTGAGTAAAGTTCTATTCTGTTACTAATAGCATGAACTGTGAGTTTTGAAGTGTTTTGAAGTTAGAACTCACTGCTAAACATTATGGCAGCTGAAATATAAAGACTTATTTACAGTGGTCAAGTTGCAGGTCCATTGAAACAGCCAAAACAAAAGCTGCTGTTCTGCATATACTGCAACAAATAATTTATTAAGACACATAATGCTCAGACAATTATTGAGAAAGCAGAAAATGCAAATGTTATTTGCATGGCAATGATATTTAACAGAAAGTCTTGCCACTTCAGCTGAATTCAAATGCATGCTGACTGGTCACGTCGAAACATGGTATTGAAATCATACTGACCTATGCAAACATGCCTTTCCAAGCTGAATTTGAATACTTGCTCAGTAATCATGTCTAAACATGGTTTTAATTCTGGTTGTGTACTTTATTCATGTAACTGCCCACTGTCTGTGCCTTGAAGTGATGCTGTTCTGTGGCAGCAGGCTGGAATGCATTGCTTGTTTGGGACTGAGATGCAAGATAGGTTTGTCGTATTAATTTATATGGGATTGTTCCCATGAAATACCATGGTCATGACCACTGTGTACATTCTTGTAATTCTCTGAAATGAGCATACTTCACATTTCTTTATAATGCCCCTTCCTCTCTGGCCCCCCTGTCTCATCACACAATACAGTGGGCCTTCTAATGTGTCTACTGTACTGATCAATGTTTCACACAGATTTAGTTATACTGATCCATTTTCCTTAGTGGGATGGATTTTTATTGCGTTGATCTGATATTTTCATTACAATGGCATTGGTAAAGTGGAACACTGTATGGAAACATACATAGCAAATTGGGAGCCAGAAAAACATTCATTATACTAGTGTTTTGTTTCACAAGATTTCACCGTACTAACACTGCCCATCATCATGAACCTAAAATCTCACCCCCCCCCCCCCCCCCCCTCCACCTCAAGTATGATGCTAGAGCAGAGACTCCTGTGTGAAGACATTTTGCTATAAATTCCAAAATGCAAGCTAAAAAAAAATATATATACTTCAGGAACACAACTTCATCTCTACTTATCAAATTTATTTAACAATGGTTGTTACATTCCCTGAACATAAAAACACTGAAATAATATTATACATTTGCATTACAGAATCAAAACACATGGAAGTCTGACAAGCTGCCAATCAGCTTGTCTTTATTTTCAGGGAACAGTCTTCATTAAGTCCATAATCTGTCTTCCACCTAATCCTCTCCGTGCGCAAGAGAGATACAGTTATTACAGCAGAGGATTGTTTGCTGAATAATGTGTGGGAAAATGCCAACAAAACTCTGCCCTTAACAAGAACTAATGTCCCAGACGGAGAACCGTATGACGTACCAGTTTTGGAAAACTATGCATAACAATAAAAGAAAGACAAACTGGGAATGCAAGAAGGCATGAATCACTGCAAGCAAATCAAAACATGAATTGCTGTAATTAAAAAATTATTAAGCAAGAAGCTGTTGTGGGAACAAAGATAATTTCATGTATATTACAGAACACGAGTTCTAACAATATTCTACAATGAGATTAAGAGCATTCACCTTGGGCACTGAGACACACATATCTCGTAACGAGTCCCTGAAATTTACCAAAACGATAATAACACACAATTTACTTTGCTTTGAAATTTCCAACCCATTATTTAGTCATTCCTGGCAAATGCCTTCATTCGAGTTGGTCACATGTGCGAGACATGTAAATATCATATTTCAATTTCATTTAGTCTTAAATAGGCTTGTTGCTATGTCACATTTGAAGAAGGTATTTAACAGTGATCTGAACTGCATCAAGAAGGTATCCAACCTGTTATTAACGTACAAGTACAGCTGAACAACAGGCCTGTTAATGGGTGTAACTTTATTTGTCCATTTTCCCATCTCAGGCTTTAAATGGCAACTGATGAGGAAAAATATTGACTGTTCTTGTTGGTTCTGACTGTTTGTGGATCAGGCCATCACTCCAAGTCAGGAAGTTCCTCGTCGTCAGAATCGGACTCTGGGTCGAGGTCATTGAAACTGGGCTTTGAATCACCACCACCTCCTAAGCCACCCATCTGCCTCATCATCTGCAAGAAAGTCAAAAGTATCAACTACAGGGTCCGCCAAAAAAATGTACACACACTTTAACGAAAGAAAACTCAATGTTGTATAATCGATTATTGTAAATCTACAATATATTTCCGTCAACACAACAATATGATATATTTTACTTCAATATAACATATATAGTTATTCTAGCTACATGTTTCAACTCCTATGAGTCAAGACATGTAGCTAGAATAACTATATATGTTATATTGAAGTAAATACATATATTGCTGTGTTGACGGAAATATATTGTAGATTTACAATAATCGATTATACAACACAGAGTTTTCTTTCGTTAAAGTGTGTGTACATTTTTTTGGCGGACCATGTATTGTTGGCATTACCTATATAGTGAGTAAAACTGAACGCTACATCCACTGTGTGCTGTGACATGCAACTATTTCCATGTACAATGCTTTGGAATTCCATTACATACTGCACATGAGTAGACAGGGTTCAACATGCACATGTGTGCAGATGTGAGCTATCTCTATCATACATCATGAGTGAAAAATCTGAGGCCGTTGCTTTTTAATTATGCAGATATCAAACAACAAACACTGTACACACATGCAAGCATGTATGCGTGTGCGTGCCTGCACACACTGTGTAATATAAGAGAGAGTATTTTGTGTCTTTCATGTTACATGATGGTAGTAAGATGGTGCAGAGCATTTAGTGATAAGGATAAACATGGTTCAATAAGGTATGTCTGGCAAATTCTTTGGAAAGTGACACAATTTGACAAGGGAGTGGTTATGGTGGCTGGTCAAAGTTCTGGGGCTGATGATATTGTACCTCTTCGAGGTCTTCTGACTGGCCAACATCATCCTCACTATCATCCTCATCCTTCCATTTATTGAAGTCCACTTTCAACCAATGGTATTTCTTCTTATCTTTCATCAGGTGAGGCCAATATGGTCCACTTTCATCCTTCTTCTTCAGAATCATCTCAATATTACGGTCACGAATAAATTTTATTGATTTCTGTGCAAAATAAAACATTTTATGGCACAATTAGATATGAATCTAAAATGCACACATTACTTTGGAACATAACACACAATCTGGTTGATTCCATGTGCTTTGGACAATTATAATTCGAAATGTGAACTGTAACAACCAGCACGCACATGACACACACAGTCCTATACAACAAGCTGGTAATATTTCTCATAAAGAACCACTTTATCAGCTGGATTCAACAGGACTAATATAGACTGGTCATAATTTCTAACATGAAATATGCATTAGAGTTGTATGTTATATGTAATTGTGCATAAATTTATAGGCAATACCTGGCTTTTAACAGCAGTATGCAATGCAACAACTTTCACACAACATATAAATACCTCAGGGTCAATTTCTTTGTAAAGTTCTATCGTTACTTCGTGATTCTTCTTCTCTGTCCCGCCAAGTCCATGAAAATAAACTTTATCGTTGTCTATTTTGATTTCGGGGTTCTTGCAGTCTTCGAGACAAATTGTAAGAAAAATTAAGTTATTCCTTTGAGCCCACATAACGGAGGGAGGCAGAGCCCTGCAAAATAAAACCAAGCGAATCTATGAAGGATGTGGTAGCACCACCATATACACTTTAAAAATACACGCGTTAAAAACAATTCTGATATGTAACTAAGAACAGACGCATGATCACGACCTATTTGAATGTAATGGATATACCATGCCGTGTGCTCGGCATTACGTAACGAATAACCTGAACGAAATAAGATTTTCCAGTAATTCTGAAAGTTAACCACAAACATACTCATTTTCATGAACCATTATGAATATCCTTTGAAGGAATTATCCGGATATGTAAGTTGCAAACAGGCAAAACCGACCACGCCGCCGACACCACTTGTAAACCACAAGGACCACTTGGTACTCTAACTGCAGGCGCTACCACAATATGACCTACACCCTTCCTGGTTACGTAAAACACCGTTCACTAGTACACTTTCCTCGCTTCAACCTCAGTGCGAAGGTTGTACACTTCCTGCCACAATATTTCTAGAAATTTCGGCAATCAATACACGCAAGCCACCTACACATCAAAGATGGCGGTGATTTGAACATCATAACGTTTTTACAGCATGAGTAGTGCATTCATCTTTGCCTTCATATTTTGATAAAAACTACATTTAAATAATTTTTAAATTATATCTGTAGAAGATAGAAAAACCAGACGGCAGAAAATAGTAAAAAGTTTTAATACTTACTGTTCTTCACCCGACATCTTTGCGCAGTGGGAAACAAGGAGGTATTAGATTGCGCTTGCCACGATCGATAGTACAAACGATTGTCAGCGTGGGTCCTTATCGATTCCTTGCTGGATAGATGGCGGGACAGTTTAATCGGATACTGCTGCCCTCTATTGTCAGAATTGACGATATACAGTAACTCATGTAATTCCTGTTAGGTAGCGGGATGGCTTCATTTTATGCTCCCGCTATCTTGAATTGCTGTTATTCATACCAGTAGGATGAAATGTACTTTCGACATTGACGTTATTTCATTTACGGCTTTCAAACGTGACCCGCGTCAATTAGATAAGATGTCTCCGCAGGAATGTGTTTATAATGTTTAAAGAGTTGCTGTTCGTGTGAATGTTAGCGGAGACATGTTTTAGAAGTGTGTGTGGAAAAGAGGTATTTTCAGTCTCTTCCGTGTGTGGTGATGATTTTAATGGTCCGTTGTGTAAAAAATATTGACTGTGTTAACGTAAATTGAAATGTACTATTGAGGAGTAAAGTGAAGCCAGGGAAAAGTGAACAGAATGACAGCTTTGTTCAAGGATACGTTCTGGGTAAGTAACTAACTCAAGTTTTCTTTAGATGTCTTTTGTCACCATTTAACCTACTGATAGTGTTATGGCATCTGTTAATATTTTGAATCGCGGGTACACCTCATGGAAGTATAGGCCAAGTAATGCTTCGTGTATTACGTATGGTGAAACACCATTGTGCCTAAATATGAAGCTATGGATACCTTTGGAAAGAATCTCACAGAATATCTGTCATATGGTGAAACTGAAATCAGAATACAAACCGGCTAAAATGAGAATGTCATGGAATTAATATTGTAGGCTTCATTGCAGTGAAGGTGTATTTGTTTTTGCATACTAATTTATTTTTAAGGTATGTTGATTTTAATATAATACCATCAGTTTTTACTGCATACTGAATTATATTTTTAGACAATTTGATTTTAGTATCATGTTGTGTCTGGGGGTAGCAGACCCTTTGTGCTTAGGAAGAACACAAAGACCTTGAAGGTGTGAAGGCAGGAATAACCTTTATTCTAAACATACCATTGTGATAATACATGTTTCTACAAAATACAAACAAAATCTTCATTTACAAATATCTTGCCAAGAAAATCACATTTTATACCTTTAAAACCAGACCATAGTAAAATCACTGATATAAATTTACAAGGAATGGATTATACATAAATCAGTTCACCATATATGAACCTTCTAACTTATTCATTACACATTTGAAAAGAAATTCTAAAGTAGTAATTCCTTCATCTAGTATATACTCCAGATAAGAAAATTTGAAACCTAGAAATTTACCTCACATAATCTTCAAAAAGTAATATTAGACGCCATATTGAAGCACCTCATATAATAGAACCTAAAAATGGTAAAGACAGAACTCCCAACAGCTGCATTATTTTTAATATATAACCTTGCATTTATTGCTATTTGATGTACAAAAGGAAATCTAATTCTTATTATAGTACTTTATGCTGTCAATTTGCTGTCAAGTATTTTATACATAGTGTGTATTATCTGAAGGTGGCCAGGTTAGCTGAAACATGTCCTAAAGTATGCTAAATCCCTGATAACAATAAAAAAAAGTTATTGTTGTGACTGCCATGATAAGTGGGACCCTGTCACCATGGCATGGTGCATCCTCAGGTTGCGTATGGAAGAATGGCCTCCAATATGGGGGTATCTGTGTATATATTGAATAAGCAGTTGCAGGTAGTTGACAAGAGGTGGTCCTCCAGTTTGGGGTTGGGGTGAGGTGCTAACAACTCGCTTGTTACGAACACATACATGTGCCTTGGATCTGGACTGATGCTGTGGTATGACTGAAGCAATGGAAAAGGGACATAAGATTTGGTACTTGGAATGTAAGGAAACTGTGTTGGTCAGGTTCACAACAGCAACTAGGGAATAAGCAAGATATAAATTAGAATTAGTGGGTGTGTAGGAGGTTAGGTGGGACAAAGGGGGCACTGTAAGAGCAGGGGATTTTATTTTTTCTATGGAAAAGGAAACAAAAATCATCATTTGGGAATAGGATTTTTTGTATACCAAAGTACATCATCAGCAGTTAAGAGCATTCAGTTTATTACTGGTAGGATGTCATACATAGTTGTGAGAGGTCACTGGCATAATATTATTCTTTTGAATGTGCATGCATGAAGTGAGGAGAAAACTGGTAATTGAAAAGACAGTTCTTATGAGGAATTAGAGCAGGTTTTTGATCATTTTCCTAAGTACCGTGTGAAAGTTCTGTGAAGAGACTTTAATACAAAATTGGAGAGAGAGGTTGTTTTCAAACTAACGATTGGGAATGGCAGTCTATATTGGGATAGTAATGATAATGGTGTTAGAATAATAAACTTTGCACATAAAAAAATCTAATTGCTAAGAGCATGATGTTCCCACACCGTAACATTCATAAATACACCTGGACTTTTCCTGATGGTAAGACATAACCAAATCTGTCACATATTGTTAGATAAGATAGCCTAGGTTCACATGAATTGAAGTAGCATAAACCATGGTAGGATGAAGAATTTTTATATTTTTCAAATCAAAGGAAGGAGGCTAAAGTGCAGTGGTTACAGGATCCAAACCAAAGCAATGTACATAAGATATGAAGCAAGTAGACATTTCAGGGACAGAAATAAAGAATATCAGAAAGCTAAAATTGATGAACTTAAAACTAACAGTAAAACTAAGAATATCCGAGACTTGTACAGGGGCATCAGTGACTTTAAGAAGGGTTACCAGCCTAGAACTGATATAGTGAAGGATAGGAAGGGTGATTTATGTACAGACTGCCACGGTATTTTGGCTAGGTGAAGGAACCATATCTTTCAGCTATTGAATATACATGGGGTTCATGATGATAGACAAACAGAAATACATACAGCAGAACCACTAGTGCCTGAGCTGAGTTTCTTTGGGGTCGAAATGGCTATAGAAAAGCTAAAAAGACACAAATCGCCAGTTATTGATCAAATCCCAGCAGAATTGATAAGGCAAGGGGTAGACCAATTTGATATGAGGTCCATAAACTAATTATTTTTATTTGGAATAAGGAGGAATTGTCTGAGGAGTGGAAGGAGTCGATCATTGTACCTATCTATAAGAAGGGCGATAAAACAGATTGTAGTAATTATAGGGGCCAACTATTTACAAACCTTTATCGGACATCCTGCCATAAAAGTTAACTCCACATGCAGAGGAAATTATTGGGATCATCATTGTGGATTTTGACACAACAGGTCAACAACTGATCATATATTCAGCATTTGCCAAATACTTAAGAAAAAATGGGAATACAATGAAGCAGTGCATCAGCTCTTTATAGACATCAAGAAAGCCTATGATTCGGTCAGGAGGAAGGGCTTGTATAATATTCTCACTGAATTTGGTATCCCCTTGAAACTGGGAAGGCTAATAAAAATTTGCCTGGAAGAAACCTATAGCAGAGTCTGGGTGGGCAAGCATTTGTCTGACATGTTTCCTATTAAGTATGGTTTATCGCCATTGCTTCTCAACTTTGCTTTGGATTATGCCATTGGCAGGGTTCACGGAAAGCATGATGGCTTGAAATTAAATGGTAATCATCAGCTTCTGGTTTATGCTGAATTTTGTTAATATATTGGGCAGAAGCATACACACTATAAGGAAATAAACAGATGGTTTAGTAGTTGCTAGTAAACAGACTGGACTGGTAGGAAATGCTGATAAAACTAAGTACATTTTCATGTCTCTAGTTCAGAATGCAAGACGAAGTCACACTATAAAGAATGATAAT
>Ga0209755_10009610_pt1 | contig 10220 bp, 5 predicted proteins | sample TergutCo191P1_FD_187301 | JGI IMG/M metagenome (GOLD analysis project Ga0209755, IMG submission 187301) | Cornitermes sp. P1 segment gut microbial communities from Petit-Saut dam, French Guiana - Co191P1 (SPAdes) (version 2) | ecosystem: Host-associated > Arthropoda: Insects > Digestive system >...
TTTTTTTTTTTTTTTGTGGGTAACACAAGTTAAATATTGTATTTTTCTTGGATCCTGTGATCATGCAATGTTGATATTGCAGGAATTAAGTTCTGCCTATGTGGACGAGACATTATCATAGTTCAGAGGGCCACTGTATTTTCAGGCTGTGACACACACACTGCTTGTACACAGAGCTGCAGCACATGATACAGCTGATAATAATTACGTAATTGTTATTTAATAATTTGTTTTCAGAGGAATGTTTAATGGATCTGTGTTGTTTAATTTTATGTTCTCTAAAATAACCATTCAGATATCTTATACTGATAGCCTTCAATAAATAAATGTATTTTATTCAGTGGATGAATTTATGTTATTCTGATTGCGTATGGATTGTTTGAGTCTGAGTTCTATAAGTTGTCATATCTATTTGTTTTAATTAGAATTGATATTCTACATTACATTATACTGTTTTTTTATTGTTTTAATGTTGATGTATTTTGAGTTGAGTTTTTGCGATATGTAACTTGTAAATGATTGTGACATGATATGTAAGTTGTAAATTGAATCTGACATATCGAATGTCACACGTGTGACTAAGTGGACTGAATGACCAGACTAAACAAAAATAAAATATTCTTCATTTTATGGACAAGATGGTACAAAAGTACGAAATGCAGTTGCAAAACTGAAATGTATACATTGTGTTCTGATACAATTCCTTTTGTGTCCATTTTCAGAAAACTGTGCATTACATTAACAGTGAACATTATGGCCTTGGGAGATGTAGTGAAGTGTGTTACAATAGAAGCACATTAATGTGCAAGTGGATTAACTCAATTCTTTATGTATGAGATGAAGAGACATACAGGTGATGGATTTCCTTTTTTTTGGCTTACTTTCCATTAATGCAGGTCAGTTGCAGTGAGAGTGGTATAAGGACAGTAATGATTTTCGTGTTGTAGACTGCAGTTCAAGTACTTTGATCTGTTAGGCCATTGTTCTGTGAGGTGAACGAAGTTGTGTCATTCAAGTCGAATGAAATGTTGGCACTCTTTTTGGAGTCCCCCCCCCTCCACCCCCCCAAAAAAAATAGTGGATATAAGTTTCTCAGTTCTACATTTTTCTCACAACCTGTTATGTAAAAGTTATTTTCTGTGCGTAATGTTGTTCATAGGGTGAAATGTGGTACAAAGAATAAAATTGTGTTTTTTCATAGAGTGCCATGATATCTAGGTGTCCAATGAACCTGAAATTGGAACTGCTGCTTTCAAGATATCATATTGTGTTTCTGTTTGGTAATGTGATCATATGGGAGCCAGGATAACTTGGTATAGTGATTAGGCAGTGGGTTGGCTGAGGAAATGCGATTGCTGGTAGCGGCAAGAGTCTTCACTTTTCTCCAAACTTTCTGTGTTTGCACTGGGTTCCAATGAAGCCTGCTATTGAGTACATACCAGGGTCTTTCCTGGGGCGTCAAAGTGGCTGGGGCACTACCGTCACTACTCACCTGTGTCTAACCCTGAGGTTAAAATTTGTGGAACTATATTTCCACTCCTTTGTATGCCTTCATGGTGTGTACAGGAGCAAATTCACATTCACCATTATCTTTTTTTATAAGTCAGAACTTGTGGATATCATTATGGTCTTGTTGGGGCAGAATGTTTGTACCACGGGTATTTTGAATGAGCATCTGGCTAAAACAGTTGTCATTCATATAGGTACAGACTTTTCCTTCTACCATAACATTTTTATTGTTACTTTGGGCCACGCAGTGACACAGTTGATGCACTGCGCTTCTGGCTGGAAGGTTGTGGATTCGATTTCTGATGGTGTCATTGGAATTTTTCATTGACATAATCCTTCGGCCAAACTATGGCCCTGGGGTCGACTCAGCTTCCAACAGAAATGAGTGCTAGGAACATTACCTTGGGTTAAAGGCTTGCTGGTGCATAGGGTTGACAACTCTACCGCCTTCATGTACCTATTGTTATGAAATCTGGGAGCCTCAACCTCCTGGAACCCTGTGGGTCTGTCTTCAGGCATGTACAGGGATTGCTTTATGTTTACCTTTTACTTTCAAACTACATTTTTCAATCAAAAACGATTATCATGCATTCTTTGACACAGTCTTGACAATGAAGGTAAAATGTTTTTATTTGCAACAACATTTTACCTGGATTTTTCAGATTGTGTAGAAGAAGGCCTGATGAAAATCATTTTTGATCAAAATTTGTAGCATTTGAAAGTAACAATAAAAGTGTTGTGTTAGATGGAAAATCTGTATTTATGTGAATCATGAGACACAATAGGATGGATTCCATTAAATAGATAACAGTTGCATTTGGAGCCAGGTTTTGTATGTTATTTACACAAAGTGATTAAGTGAGCACATGGTGGTAAGGTCATTCCTGCCTGCATGTTTTGTCACCCAAAACTTGGCATAACTGAATGTGATATTAGGTATCTTGACTGTTTTTGGAACCTCTTAATAACAGTTTTGACATACAAAATTAAAATGTCATCAGGTTCTGTGACTCATATTGGAAATATGTAGTTGACATGGAGTATATGGGACAAAACAGAAGTATGCCTCTGATGGAAAGTTAACTCCAGAAATAAAACCTGGCCAGTTATTGTAGTTGTTGCAAGGCAATTTCATCTGTATTCTGTCTTTATTAATGTACATGATGAGTCAAAATGAAATCTGAATTTTGAAAATTATAACTCTGAAATATACAAAACCACAAATATGATACAAACTCATTATAATGGTGCAGATTTCAAGTTTACAGTTTATAATTTTAAAAATGAACAGTATTTATGCTGTGTGTAATGTACGTAATGTGACGAATGCCCTGTTTGTATATAGCTGATCCCACATACCGGTAACTATATTGGCATCCTTGTATGTACCTGCTGCAGTAATCCTGACTGAATTCATCTGTGGTGGTCATCAGATGGGGTAAGTATAACTTATCTTTGTATCCCCATAGAAGAAAATCTGGTGACCTTGGGGAACCATGTTGTTAGACATGCTTGATTGATTCGGGCACTGGGGAACTTCATGTTGTGAAATGCCCTCAACTCTAAACGAAAATGGGGTGGTGCTTTGTCTTGCCTCATACAGAGTGGCATTCTCCTGCAGTGGGGGTGCGAGGAACTTTTGATGCATGTCCAAGTAAGAAATTCCTGTTACAGTCTTCTCATACAAGAAACACATCTGACAAAATTTTGTGCGGCCCATTGCACAAAACACATTTACCTTCTTAGTGTTGTATCAATTTTTCCACACCGCGTGTATGTGAGATGCTTATTGCTGTTGATTTGCGGTGTGGCATTGTCACTAAAAAACAATCATTGCCAGGAAGTTGTCTTCCAACATCATGTGCTGGCAAATGTTGCAGATGTATCCTCCAGTTTTGTCGCTTGTGGCCATTGCCTACAGTAACTGAAGTCTGTATGACTTTATTAGTTTTTTATAATGATGTGTCACATAATTTATTAAGGGATCTGCAGGTGTTTTACTTGCATACATATGTAGTGGACTTTCTTGGGCCACTCAAGAACTTACCCACACGTGTGACAATTGCCTTAGAAATAGATGTGAGGCATTGGCTGGAGTGATGGCATACCATACACTCAGTTGCAGTTAAATTTGCATGCCAAGGTACCATTGATTTATGTGCAGGATGCTGCTTTCTGTGTTCTCTTTGAAAATAACATTGCAGAGTAGTCTTGAACAAACTTGCACCAAACCACAACAAACATGCTGCCTGTCCACTGCTGATGGATATCTACCCATCATGTGGAAATGCTGGAAACCAACCTGGGTGATACAAAAATGTGAAGTTTGCACCAATGGTATGTGCTTTGTTTTGTATCCACCAGTTCATATCATATTTATAATTTGTTGAAACTGAGACCTGATCTTTAGTTATTCTGTATTGCTTAGTTGTATCTTGGTCTTTTTGTATATCAAGTTGCTGCATTCCTAGGAGATTATGTCAAAATTCTGTATATGTTCCTTGTCTTTGATATTGTAGCCTCATGCCCTGAACTTTCCATATTATAAGTGTTATGTCAATGTTTTCTAGAGCCCTTGGGTTAAAATGGTTGTAGTGCATGTTTTTGTATAAAGTAAGGGGCCATATTTCTCAACCATACTTGGGAAAATGTTTTATTTACACAGTTTTTCATATAGCTCAAGCTTCAGTGTGCTGGAAAATGGAATTTTGAATTTCTGAACTGGGTAATATAATTCTTACATGTGAATTCTTTTAATTTTTTTGTGAACTTGCATGTTTGTTACTTTTGTTCCTGGTTGTTTTTCAACACTGAGAAATGATCTGTTAGTAATTACATTATATTACTTCTATGTGGTATGATGGTTTCTCAAATCTAGAATTTTTGAATATATGTCTGTATTCTGTCAACATTAGATTTGTATCTGCAGTAAATTAACATAAACTGTGGAGGATGCAATGTCACAAATAATGAGTGTAAATTTTGCACTTTGCTTTTGTATTGCTTGTCATATTAATATTGACGTACATATCTGTGCATAAATGACCTAATTGTGGGTGTTCTGTTGGCCAGGATGGAGACCTTAGAAGAGTATGTGTGTCCATTTATTATTAGCTTGAAATTTGATCTGCTTATGACTGGAGGTGAGATGCAAGTCAGTATGCATGAGTTTGGAAACTTCAAAAAAATAAAATGTGCTATTACATAGGTAGGAATAAATATTTACAGAGCGGTGCAAAATTAACACTACAGTTGAAGTGAGGTTGTTAGTTATCAGGGAATAAAGTTGGCACTACTCTTAACACATGAGTAAGCAGTGTTGTTATACTGGTTGCCAGTCCATATCACCATCACCATCACCCTTTGTATGATAGACTCATTACATTCTTGTGTAAAATTAGAATGGCAATGTTGAAATATGACTAAAAATAATATTGGCAGTTTCTTCCCTCAGAAGTACTTGTTTCTGAGGAAGCAGCATCAGGATTCTTTACTGTAATAGTGACTCGATTTTGTGGGTTTGTTTATTCCACTTCAAAATATCTTAGTATTTCACAATTATTCTATGTTCATTAACATTACTAGCTGCACACTTCTTGTGCCCTACCTTTTTTGAATGGACAAATTTTATACTGAAATTGGTGTACTGCAGATTCTTGAGTAGTATATGCATTTGAATGTTTAGACTGTATTGCGGAATGATACATTCACACGTATTCAAAATCATCTGTCTTTTCCATTGCATTATTAGTTTCCCAATTCTGTTAAGAGCTATATCTGTTTTAGGTCATTATTGATCCCTAGGGCTTGTCCCAATCTGTTGGCACTGCGCATAACTGCTGCTTGGCATTGCTGAACTCTCATCACAGCATTTGCTTCCTTCCCAATTCCCTTATAACTTCCAGAAGATATAGCTTTTGTAAGATCATGGACAACTGCACATACAAGTACACAAGGAGATACAACTCCCATACAGCCACTCAGTACTGTGTGCAGTGTGTCACGTCCTGCCTGACTCAGTTTAGCTCCTGCTCCTGTCAGAGAGGGGTCTTGAGTTGCAAACACAGCTAGTGCATTGCATGCAGTGGTCAGGGCTTCGCCAAACACCTGGATTGGAAAAGAGCAATGCTTAATATTACTGGGATAGACATTCAAAATTTAGTTATATGGTGTGATTCTGTGGCTAGGAGTGTGTTTGACATGAACAAAGGCATTGCATGTATGTGTTATGTTCAGAATCTAAAGACCTGTTATATTAGTAATTTGACACTGTGATGACTTTATTTCAAACTGACAGAAAAATTGAATTAATATTTTTGTACACGATGGTAGATTTGTTCTGCAGTGTCAAACTGTGACTCCATGAAGGAGAATTTTTTTGAGAAGCTGGTGTTGTAATTACTTGGCTGGTGAAGAATTTCTCCATATTTATGGAACTTAAGAAATCTGTATGATGTCCACAAGGGCCTGCCTATGGTTCCTGTTTGTGCATATATACAACTAGATTGCAAATTACATTTTTATATGGAGACAGAATCACTGAAACTGTGTAATACAGACTGAATTATAAGCTTTCTAAGAAAATCTCTGTTCATTGATTATAAAGGAGCATTTATGTTATAAAATCAGAAAATGTAATTTCTTCATTTATAAACTTTTTGTGGCAGTTTGCTACTAGTTCACTTCATACACCACACACTTTGTGTTGTATAATTACACAGTAGAAAAAAGAGGTAAACAAAACAAATCATACATTGATGCGCTTAGTTACTGTTGCTGGTTCAAGGTATGGAAAAGGTTTACCCTGTCATACTCAGTAGTAAAGTTCAAATTTTGTTAATACCTGTAGCATCTAACACATGCTATGCTTCCCATACAAATATATAGTATTTGCATTTACCTTACGTAGTCTAATAATTCCATCATATAGTGAATTTAAGGGGTGTTCCAAAGGGTTAAAAGTTGTAGGAACTGCTTCAAACACTTGTGTAAGCAGCTCCCTGCCAGTCACTTTTCAATGGTGAAGCAGTCCAAGAGGAATAGCTATTTTTCTTGGACTTCTTGACTCTCGGATATGAAGGTGCCATATTCTGTTTAAATGTCAGAAACTACTGACCCGGTGACAGTGTTACATTCCAGAACACCTGAATCCTCAGGATATAATCTGCATACCTGGCAAGCCCTATAGTTGGTTTCTGTTGGTCTGTCTTTGAGAAACTTAATACTGCCACAGAATGTGTTGACAGCCGCTGCAACACTCTTGAGGCACAGACGGAATTGTTCTCTTAAGTTGTCCTCTGGAGCCTCATCTGCAGCTTTCAAGCACCCATCTGTCAGCACATTTGCTCCTTCAGTCACACTAATGCAGATGTCTGTAAGTTGCTACATGCAGAGATATGTTGAATTCATATTGCATTAACTAAACAACCTCTTTTTTTTAATACTTGTGACTGATTTAATCTCAGTTTATTTAAAGAGATAGTTCCATCTTCAGAGAATGTGCGTTGTCAAATTAATTGGGATTCAATCGTGTGGATTTGGAAGATGATGGTCATGGCCTATTTTAAGGTATGACCTCCCAACACCCCAACAGTTAAGAGAGACTGAGGAAAACCATTATAAAGTTAAATCAGAGCTAAAGCCACCACCCAAGACAACGTTTGAACCAGATATCTCCTGAACACAAGTTCACAAGTTTGCATTTTTCTGCTTCTCCAAACTCCTCAGTGTAGTGGTTGCTCACTAATGCAGTTACGCAAAGTATTTTGCTTGATCCTATGAATGAATGAATAAATCCAGTCCCACATCCAGCAACATATGTTGAAGAAAAATTAGGCATAAGAATTGTGTGTTTGTAGGTGTGGCATGCTACATTTTAGCTTGTACACAATGCAGTTTGAATTGTGTGAAAAAAGTAATGTTTTTGCTGTTGTTTGTTTCTTGATATTTATGTTGTGGTAGGGTGGGAACCTACTGTCTCTGACTGATTTTCTAATTAATCTTTATAAACAGTTCAAGTTACCAAGATAAAAGGGAAAACTAAATACAGATGTCTGTTGTCACCATGTTGTTTTAACTGAAAGAAAAGGAATTTCCATAAAGAAAGTTGGATATTCCTTGAAGCTGTGTTTACCTTGCAGTCTTAAGACCCTTCAATATTTGACACTAATGGTGCTGACATCTCAGATATGTTCAGGGTGATGTTGGTCTTATCGATGACACAAGATTGGAAGATGCAGAGATGTTGTCTCTAATGGTACTGTACAAGTTTTATGAAGGCCCATCATTTAGTTGAAGAATTATCAGGGTCAGACACAAGGAGTTACTTGTCTGAAAGTACAATTGTTTCCAAGGGTGAAGATGATTTAGCTTATATTTCACATACCAGAGCTGTGACAGTATGCAGTCGGTAGGTCCTCAACAGGCCTGTCTTGTGTTCAATTTCTGCTGCAGCTCTGCAGAGTTGATACTGATCAACTGGTCCAGGGGTCTCTGGGCTGCTGCCATCTTGAAGCACAGCCAGTAGATAGCCAGCATGTGCACAGCACTCTGTTAGTGACACTACCAGGTCACAGATCTCCTCAATGCACACTCGGATCTGTCATAGATAAAATCTTATACTCTAACGTAACGTTCAATAGCTATTCACTGATGGAGTGTGACAGTTCCTTGGTTACATTTTATTTACTTTTGATCTTTATGTTAACTGTACTCTTTTGTACAACATTTATCTGCCATGTGGGGTAATATCTTCCCATTCGTCAGATATAAGTATTTCATCATCATCATCAGTGTGTAGAGATGCGGTATTCATTCTGAAATTATGATTCACTACATTTACATGACTATATACACAATTCCAGTCATTTTAAATGTATTATAATGTACATGGACATAAGTACAAAAATATTCTTTTCCATAACTAAGCTCGAGGAATTGTGCACACTATTTTCTATAAATGCAGTTGCAGATGAGTTGGAGTTCTAATACAGTATGCAGTCAGAAGAACAAACTGAATTCTGATTTTCTCAGTATTTAGGAATATTCTGCATTTGTGAATTAGTAGTTTCACAATTTATATTGGTCACTAACAGGCATGTGCTGGATTGAAGATCCCAAACACTAGCAAGTTCTCTGATGATGTGAGATTTAGGGTCTCACAACAGTGTTGCTGTCTGGGATGTTACATCATGTTGAATGGTAAATATTTGTCATCAGTTTGAAGGCATTATGATCCTTCATGATGACAGTAACTATTAACCAGTCTAACAGCATAATATCTCAGAATACTTGAATTTGCAAACATGGTGTCAGCTTTGTTTATGACATTGCTGCCACAGAGTGAAGTGAAATACTTATTCGTTATGTTTCAAGACTGATGATAAAATTGTAGAAAAGGTTACATGAAGATATGGTTAAGAGATTATTGACCGACATGGATAGTGTATTCTGGTTAGGCACAAAGTGGTTGGAATTCCGTTAAAAACAGGTAAGGAGTCTGGAACTTGTATAGGCAAAATTTAAAAACAGGCGAAATATATTGAAATATGTTTGTCTTGTGGAAAAGAGTAGTATGAAACTGTACCTCTTGAATGCCTGTGGCAGTGTCACAATGAATTAGAGCTGCCAGGTCACGAAGCAGAACAGTAAGACCTCTGGTACGAGAAGCAACTGTCTCTCGACATCGAGCTACACTCTCTCCAAATACTGAGAGACTGGCTGTTCTTACTGGTCTTGTGTCACTTGAGATAAAAAAGATTCCCATTTGCTTCATTTCTCCAAATTATATCAAACATATTTGTTAGATATTACATGATGTCCCATCACTGCTGTTATCATAGAGTCCTATCACATAGGAAATGTGCATGCACTGGGAATTTAGAGTTTGTTTTTATCTGCAGTTTAACTTACCTTACTTCACAGAAGGGTCTAAAAATGTGGGCTCCTTATACAATACAGAGAAGGGTCTAAAAATGTGCGCTCCCTATACAGTACAGAGAAGGGTCTAAAAGTGTGGGCTCCTGTGCAATACATAGAAGGGTCTAAAAGTGTGCGCTTCCTATGCAGTACAGAGAAGGGTCTAAAAATGTGCACTCCCTATGCAGTACAGAGAAGGGTCTAAAAGTGTGGGCTCCCTGTGGAGTACAGAGAAGGGTCTAAAAGTGTGGGCTCCCTGTGGAGTACAGAGAAAGGTCTAAAAGTGTGGGCTCTCTGTGCATTACATAGAAGGGTCTAAAAATGTGGGCTCCCTGTGCAATACATAGAAGGGTCTAAAAGTGTGTGCTCCCTGTGCAATACATAGAAGGGTCTAAAAGTGTGCGCTCCCTGTGCAATACATAGAAGGGTCTAAAAGTGTGGGCTCCTGTGTAATACATAGAAGGGTCTAAAAGTGTGTGCTCCCTGTGCAATACATAGAAGGGTCTAAAAGTGTGGGCTCCATATGCAGTACAGAGAAGGGTCTAAAAATGTAGGCTCCTGTGCAATACATAGAAGGGTCTAAAAGTGTGGGCTCCCTATGCAGTACAGAGAAGGGTCTAAAAGTGTGGGCTCTTGTGCAATACATAGAAGGGTCTAAAAGTGTGGGGTCCCTATGCAGTACAGAGAAGGGTCTAAAAGTGTGGGCTCCTGTGCAATACATAGAAGGGTCTAAAAGTGTGGGCTCCCTATGCAGTACAGAGAAGGGTCTAAAAGTGTGGGCTCTTGTGCAGTAC
>Ga0209755_10009611_pt1 | contig 10219 bp, 12 predicted proteins | sample TergutCo191P1_FD_187301 | JGI IMG/M metagenome (GOLD analysis project Ga0209755, IMG submission 187301) | Cornitermes sp. P1 segment gut microbial communities from Petit-Saut dam, French Guiana - Co191P1 (SPAdes) (version 2) | ecosystem: Host-associated > Arthropoda: Insects > Digestive system...
CATCCTTCTAAGCTCCTTTTTGTCGGGGGCATCCATACCCTTGAAAATGCCGTGGAAATAATCAAGGCCGCCACTAAACCCGGCGGAATCGGCTTCCTTTGGCGCGGCCGCGTCGGAATTTGGAAAAACCAGAACCTTGACCGAGCTGGGGAGCGCGTCCTTGTACTGCGAAGGGATGGGGATAACCCCGTTCTCGACATACGAATCGAATTCAACCATCTGCATGTTTCGCTCCTTACCCCCAAGCATACCGCATTCGGCGGGCGGGCGCAATGCATTCGATTCGATGTGATATATTACTTGTTTTCGCTATATTTTGACACCGTTGCGACTACCGCTCAGAGCGACATGGCCTTTCCCTGTTTTTTAATGTAGCTTTTTTCCGCGACCGAAAGATTGGCGCGGCGTTGTTTCAGAAGACTTTTTTCTATCGCATCAATCCCCGGCGAGCGCAGGACGTTGCGTATCCTCGTTTTGTGCGCTATACAGGCGATGTGGAAAGCGTCCTTGGGAAAGCCGTCAACGCGGTACTTTGGAATGTGGGGGATTGCGTTATCCACGAACTTTGTGTATCCAGCGGCATCCTCGACCAATTCCAGACAGGAAAGCGCATCCGTGAAACCCTGCATGGCAAGCGTAAGACTGCCATGCGCGTCCTTGTCCGCCTTGTCGCAAAAGTGGAGTTCCTGGGATATGAAGGCTTGCTCGGCGCAGATAATCGTTCCCGGATCCGCGGAGGCTTTGGCCTCCAAAAAAGCCGACATAGCCATGTCTATGCCTTTTTCGTAGGAAATACGCCCCTTTTGTTCCCTCCCGCGGATGGCAAACCCCTTGCGGCCTAAATCGATGGCGGTGGTCGCCTCAAAAATACTAGTTATCAAGCCAGTTCGAACCAAATTCCGCCTCTGCTTCCGATAAATTCCAGCCGCCCTGCACCAGAAAATCAGCACCCATCAACTCCTTGGCAGTCTTCGCCAAATAAGGAGCCATGGGAACCGATCTTAGGGTACGGGAAAACCCCTCCTTGTCCCCCGCATCTCGCAGTTCGAAAGCCTTAATCGCCATGTCAAGTTTCTCATCTATTGTCATCGTCTCTTGCATCGGTCAGCCCCTTGCCGTAAAGCATACCGTATTTGGGGGGCGGGCACAATGAGTTCTATTTGATGTGATATATTACCTGTTTTTTGTGATATTTTCAGTTGAACTTCGCTTATGAACATAAGCCAGTCGCTATTCGAGGGCGGTTGTAGCTTGTTGCCTTAAAATATGAAACCGCAAACCCAGTAAAAAAAGGTTGACTATTTCGACTGCAAGCGACATAATACTAATAGCTTGAAAATTCTGTTAGCCTGTTTCGGCGGCGATGGGATATCTCGCCATAAACGGAAACACCTTTTCTGAATTGTATTCAGCAAGGAGATTTTATAGATATTCAATTCATCCTGTTTGTCGCCTACAGCAAATTTTTAATGCGCTGTGAAGATACGCCATTTTTGAAATGATTGAAGCTTCTAAACGAGGGTTGACATTTTTATATAAGCAAGGTAAGTATGATGTTTTATCTTGTTGCACTTATATTTCATGGAGTTCAAAAGTACTCTTAGAAAATTGAAGCCAATTTCATATAAATAAAAATTACTAGTAAAGCAATGAGAGTCATTGACAAATATAAGGAGTATATTCATAATTACCACATGAAATTTGGATTTTGTGATGAAATTTGCGATATCATAACCAAAAAAATCATAGTTGAATTTAAGAATTTAAGGGATGAGTATATTATAACGTCCCTTTTGGAAGAATTAAATCCATTTATTGTCAACAGGGATGAAAGCTTGGTCAGTAATTATTTAATTCATCAGGATGTTCATTACGAAAATAAATACGACTTTTATAAAAATTTGAATACAATTAAGGATAAAATAAGTAAAATTTTATACGGAGAACTGGTTTATAATGAAGGCTGGGTGGAATTACATGCTGCAGGTATTGAGTTTATGGGAAAAAATATATTGCTTGTAGGAAAAACGAAATCCGGTAAGAGTTCAACAGGATTTTATTTTATTGATAAGCATAATGGGGCTTTTATTGGTAATGATACAATTTTCATACATCCCGAAAAAAACTGGATGATCGGTTTTCCTGAAGGATTTGGTGTTTCCAAATACGTTGGGAACCTGCTTGGGCTTGATAAGAAAACGGTTATAACTCCGAATTATGATAATTATTGGTTTACTAATCAGCACATGAGAAATTTAGGCTATATGTTAAAGCCACTTGCCGTTATTAATTTGATATTTTTCCCCTGCTTTATAAACAAAGAATTACCTTTAAGAATAATAAAAATTGAACAAACCAAGGCGGAGATTTTGCCTATTGTCAGTACAGTAAATATAAAAAAAAGCAAAAGGCAATTAGATTATTTAAATAGCATTCCTTGTTACAAAATTGAAACAAATGGTATCCACAATGATTATATCCAAGCACTAGAGCTACTTGTGAAGCAAAACAGCGAAAAATTAAACTTTTGTGGGCATTCAGATGTATTATGGGAGAAATAAATGAAAATTGTATATATATCACCAAAATATAATGGTTTATATCAATATGCGAAGCCGTTCGTTCAGATGTTAAGGGAAAAAAGTAAAATGAATGTTTTTCATCTTGGTTTTGAAGACATTTGTTTTGACAATGAAAAAATATACAGAAGTACAACTGATATAGTTGATGAAATTTGTGGGATACAACCTGATTTGATTCATTATAATTATGGTACGTATGATGCAGAACAATTGCTACCTTATTTTTTAAAGGAAAAACTAAAGAAAACCAAGAGTATTTTAACAGTTCACTCGATTCAATTTGATTTATTTAAGAAAATAAAAAATACAAATTACGATATTAAGGCTAATGAATTTGCACGTAAAATGGATGGTTATGTTTTTTTTACCAATTATTCAAGAAAGATATTAAATATTCAAAATAAGCCCTATTGCATAAGTTTTCATCCAGCAATACATGGCCATATTAGCTTGAAAAAAAAGGATGAAATATCTATTTTAAATAATTATTCAGTTAATGAGAACAAGTTATTTATCTCTCTTTTAGGGTACGCTTCGCATTGGAAAAGTAGTATAGAATTTATTAAATTGGCACAAGAATATAAAAATACTCAATTCCTTATTGGTGGCCCTTTTTGGCTTGACAAAATAAACAAGGAAAATCATAATATTGAATTAGGTAAAATAAAAAACCTTATTATCATAGACAAAGAATTGAACGAAAAAGAGATTCTAACATTTATTCGAAGTAGCATAGGATTTTTCCCCTATTTTTTTTACAAGTCTTTTCAAGGTAGTGGAATGTTACCTAATTATTTGTATCACAGAAGAAACTGTGTAGTTAATGATTTTGAACCTCTATGTGAATATGCGGATAATACTTGTATTGTTGATTTTAAAGATTATGAAAAATTGAAAGAGGCAGTAGATATTTGTATGAAAAAACAATATATCAAAAAGAATGATAAATTTTCTTATAATAATCATTTAAAAAAAATAGAAGGGTTATATAAAAGGGTATTAGAGGGATGAAAATATTATTTGTTCATAAAGATATAACTCCTAATGAATCATCTGGCGGAATTAATACTGTCTATTTGGAACATATCAAAGAACTTTCCAGTATCAAAGGTATAGAAACGGCAGTGATAACAGGACGGAAAGAAGAATGGAATTTGGAAGCAAAATGTTCTATAACCAAAGAAATAGATGTCTTGAATAGACAAAAGGAAATAACGGAGGTTATTAATGAATATGACCCTGACATAGTAGATTGTTTTAGTTGGCACGCTGAAATATTAGATTATGTGAATAACCCTCATAGAGCAAAAACAGTCATGCGTGCTGATATACCGATGCATTATTATAAAAAATTCCCATGTATTGATGAAGAGTTAGCGTGTAAGGTTGATGCTGTTGTTGCAATCAGTAAATGGTGTATGAGAGAATGGGCTCCACTAACAAATAAAAAAATTATTGTTATACCACATGGTGGCAATGGTAAACTGAATAAAAAAATAAAAAAAAGCCCTAATTCTGTCTTGTGGGTGGGCAAGGAAACTGAAATGAAAGGCTTTGATAAGCTTTTTAATTTGGGGGACTTTTTTTATAGAGAATATAAATTAACATGTGTGGTTACAAAAACACGATTTACTAATGAAGCTCGTCTCAAAAATCTTAAAGATAAAGGGATTGTTGTGCTTCAAAATCTGTCAAGACAGGAATATGATGTTGTTTCTAGCTCTTCTCAATTCATTCTTTCAACTGCCAGAAAAGAAGGGTTTTGTATTGCTGTTTTAGAAGCAATGCAAAACGGCGCTATTCCCATTGTGCCATCTTATATTGGAGGTACTTTAGATTTTGTAAATAACAAAAATGGTATTATTTATAATTCTGAATCAGAAATTTACAATAAATTGAAGAGAATAAAAAATATTGAAAGAAAAGAATTTTTCTCAAAAAAATTCTCCGATATATATAGGTGGGATCTAATTGTAAAAAAAAGTCTTAATTTATACAAGGAACTCTTAAAATGAAAATTAGTGAAAATAATTTATCTATTATTGTGATCAACTATAATGGAGCTTCTTCTTTACAAGAATGCATTCAAAGCATTGCTGGACAATTAGAAAATGAAGACGAATTAATTTTAATTGACAACAATTCTGATGATAATTCAAAGATAATAATGATGCAAGAATTTAAAAATAATGATTGTATTCAACGGTTCTTTTTAGATGAAAATTTGGGCATCAGTAGAGGGAGAAATCTTGGAGCAAAAAAGGCCAGACACGATTTACTTATGTTCATAGATTCTGATTTAGTGCTAAATCCATATTCTGTTAAAAATGCACGTGAAACAATGAGCAAAAAAACAGATGCGATCACAGGCGAATATTTTGATATCGGAGAAGGGTATGCATGGTTTAACGAATTAAAAAGAAACGCATTTAGCAGAAAGCGAAAAAACACAAAGAACATTCAAATTTCTAATAGTAATTATTTTACTTTTAGTGGTGGCTTGTGTGTTATTAGGAAAGAAATATATTGCTTTTTCAATGGGTTTAATTGTGCTTTTGATAAAGGATCTGCAGAAGATATTGACTTTGAATTTAAATTATTAAATTCAAATAAAGTTATTTTATTAGAAAAGGATTTTCGTGGTATACACAAAAAAGGCCATGTATCTATTGAATCTGTAATAAAATCTGCAAAAAATAATGGCATAGGTGTTGCAAATCTACTAAAAAGTGCTAAAAAAAATAAATATATTGTTTCTTTTAATAGATACTATCCCAAAATTCCACTAATCCATATATTATTGTTATTGAGTATTATTTTTCTATTTATACATATTGCCATTTTTTATTTAGTTTTTGCCATTATTATATTCAGTTATTATTCACCGATTTTCATTGCAAAGGGAAAATTGAAACATAAATTTATGGCATTGTATATATTGCCCTTTACGGATACAATTTGGTTATATTTTATTTTGAAACAATTATCAGCTGTCAATAAAACTGGTAGGTTTTCATGATATCTGAAGAAAAATATCTATCAAAGGATTATATAACAAAGAACCCTACGTGGCACATAGAAGATTCTTTATGGAAAGCGAATAATATACTGAAGATCATTACTAGAAATGATTTAAATCCTAAATTAATTGGTGAAATAGGATGTGGCGCTGGAGGAATTTTACATCACTTATATTTAAAGATGGATAAAAATATTTCATTTGTCGGATATGAAATTTCTTCTGATGCTTTTGAGCTATGTAAGACAAGAATAAAGGAACGGTTGGTATATAAATTAGATGATATGCTAAATCATGATAATATATTTTATGATATTGTCATGGCAATAGATGTTATTGAACATATTGAGGATTATTTTGGTTTTTTGAGGCAGTTTCGCAAACGGGGTGAATACAAAATATTCCATGTGCCATTGGAAATGTCTGTTCCAAGATCATTATTTAAACATTACATATTAAACAGCAGAAAAAAATATGGGCATATTCAATATTTTAACAAAGAAACAATATTGGCAACCTTGAAAGAAACTGGATATGAAGTAATAGACTATTTTTATACATGTGGCTCATTAGAATGTATATCCGCAATGAATTTTGAAAATAGGTTATTAAAAATTCCAAGAAAAATATTTTTCAAATTTAATGAAGATATTACGGTAAAATTAATGGGAGGATATGCTTTATTAATTTTGGCAAAATGAATAATTCTGGTATTAAACATAGAATTAAAATGATTGTTACTGATTTAGATGGCACTTTACTAAAGACAGATAAAACCATATCAGAAAAAACAAAAGCTATTTTTAATAAATGTAGAAAATTGGGTATAAAAATAGTTTATGCTACTGGGCGAGGTGTAAATGCAGAAAAAAGAGCACCAGCTAAAATGTTTGATGGTAGAATTATTATGAATGGTGCTCTTGCTTGGATGGATGATATCGAAATTTATGCTAAAATAATTCCGCATCAAATGGCTCGACCATTATTAATGGCATGTGATCGACATTATTTAATGGTATCTTCGGAAATTAACGGTATGCATTATTCAAATTTTTTAGTTTCCGACATATGGCCTTTTATCAAAAATTTTCAAATTGTCAATTTTTCTCAACATCGTATAGATGCTCAAAGATTACATATACGAATAGAACAACCTAATGATATGATGTTAATAAAAAAATATCTTAGTGATGATTTGTACTTGATTGTAAATGGAGATGGATTTGGGCAAGTTATGCATAAGGATGCAAGAAAATCGAAGGCAATGGCTGTGCTTGCAAAAAAATGGGATATTAATCCTTGTGAAATTGTTGCATTTGGAGACAATTTAAATGATATTGATATGCTAGAATATGCAGGGATTGGAGTTGCTATGGAAAATGCAATTCGTGAAGTGAAAAATATAGCCGATTATATATGCCATAACAATGATGAAAATGGTATTGCAAGATGGATTGAGAAATATATCTAATAATATAGGAAAAGTAACCATGTGCTAACAAGAGCCTTTCTAAATTTGATGGCAAACTGATTTAACACCTGCCCCTATTCCCTAATCGGCATCATCAAATTTTTCGGCGTATTGCGAATCGCCAGATGTAGTATTTTGAATATAGCGTCATCGGTGTAGAATGTCGATTGGTTTTTTGTCACTTTTCTTAGCTAGTAATTAAACGATTCCACTGAATTCGTCGTGATCGCACAGCGAATCTCCAGTGAGTACTTGAAAAACTAACACGGCTGGAAAATAAGCAAGTATTTTGCTCACTATTTTTCGTCGAACTCCGCCAGTGCATCTAAGCTTGTGGGGCAACGGTGACAGGCGCTAAATTTCAATCCTTTCGAGAGGGATGACGGTCACTTTGTTACTACCGTAAGGTTATCAACACCACACAATCAGCCGCCTTCTGAAACGATTGATTTATCTTGCAAAATCATTTGTATCCCATTCCATCCTGGGGTAACCGTGGCCTGTGTCTGGAGGGTTGGGTATCCTAACTAGGGTTCTCACCGGAGGATCGGCCCTTGTGAAGTCTCCGGTCTGGAGTTACAATCCCCGCTATTGCCTCTGTAATCATAACGATATATAATCGCATGGGGCTTGTTCATGCAGGGGGGCTTTATGACGGAAAACGTGGAATACATTATCGAAAACATTGATTTTTCCATGAGAATGGAAGACATGCCGCTGACGGACGAGGATAAATTGTGACTGTTGCTCTGCCTTAACGGAAGCAGGGACATAAACGAGGTTTTGCAGGAAACCATACAAAAACACGCGATGCCAGCCACCGCATAACCATGGGAAAATACGACTATACCTATGGCGGTTCCGAAGACTACTGCTATCCAGGAACCAATATACTGATAAACAAACTCGGGATAAGGGACGAGCGGGCATTGACGGCGGCCGAAAAGGAAATCACGAGCTTGAAGCTGTTAATCCTTTTTGGCAAACCCGCGGCGAAAGAATACGACTTTGCCGTTTTGTGCGAGATACACAAAACGATATTCGGCGACCTGTACGAATGGGCTGGACAAATTAGGTGCGGTGATTTTTTCTCGAAAAGGGACTCCATTTTCTGCCGGGGTCAGTACATCGTGGAAAGTGCGGATAAAATAATGAGAGACCTCCGAAACGAAAATTTTTTGAAAGGATTGGGCAAAACAAGGTTCATCGAGCGAATGGCCTTTTATATGGGCGAGGTCAACGCTCTGCATCCGTTTCGCGAGGGGAACGGAAGAACCGCTCGGGAGTTTTTCAAGCAACTTTCATTAAATGCAAGTTATCTTTTGGACTTTGGCAAAACGGATAACGAAAAACTGTTAATCGCGGACATAGAAGCTTTCAACGGCAGATATGACGACTTGGTAAAAATACTGGAAACGGCGATAAACGAAAAATAGACAGGGTATGCGGCAAGGGCAAACCTTAGCCGCAACTAACCCTGAACCGAAATTATTTTTCCTTCCCTATTATTTTCAAATAACATCGATTGGCGGTTATTCGATGGCGGCAATGCCGGAAAGAACATATTCAACACAAGGCACCGCGACGCTGTTCCCCAAAGCCCTGTAGCGTTGTGTGTCCGAAATCCCTTCACCGTCAGCCCCCCAAGCCGTCCAATCGTCTGGAAAGCCCTGTATCCGCTCACATTCCGTGGGGGTTAGTCTGCGCAATCCAAAACTTCGCGCCAGATAAGCAACAATCGTTTCGCTACCACCGCCCAAGTCCCCACCGTTTGCTTTAAGCGTTCCTACCCCTTCCGCATACTGCCCAAAGCTGGTGGCCGTATAGGTGCAGACGACCGGCAGATTGCCGTGAGTTTCAGCCCACAAAGTCGGCGCAATATCGGCCTTCTCCACATTGATGCTGTCGCCGCCTTGGTCGTTCAGCACAATCAGGCGTGCAGGTCTTGACCCCCGCCCGCTCCTCCAGTGCCAGTCGTAACATAAGCGGAAGCGTTTTCCCGCGATTTTCCGACCGCCGTAGTATCCCGGCGCAGGCGTTCGGGCTTAAAAAGTATCTCGCTGGCGCGTTCGCCAGCAAAATCCGCGACAAGAAAGATTCTACGCCTACGCTGGGGCACTCCCCAGTATCGGGCATCCAACAACCGCCAAGCCAGCGATTGGCCTTCTCCCACGACCGCCCCGGCGTTAGGCCACCTCTTAGGTCTAATAACAGAAATTCCCGGCTCGGCAACGCGGGCGATTTCCTCCGCGACGGTGCGGAAGTCTTCGCCCTTGTTGCTGGTAAAGGCTCCGGGCACGTTTTCCCAAACAGCGAAAGTTGGGTATGCCCCACCGGTCGCCTCCCTCATTTCTTTTATTATCCGCACGGCCTCAAGAAACAGGCCGGAACGCCCGCCGCCTAGCCCGGCGCGTTTGCCGGCTACGCTCAAATCTTGGCACGGACTGCCAAATGTGATTACGTCCACCGGCACTATTTCACTGCCGCAGATTTTCGTTATATCGCCCAAGTGTCGCATTTCCGGAAAGTGCCTTTTCGTTATGCTCATTGGCACCGTTTCAATTTCGCTTGCCCATACCGGCCTTATTCCCACCCGCAAAGCCGCAAGTGGGAAACCGCCGATACCGTCAAACAGACTTCCAAGTGTCATTCTCAAGCCTTGGTTTTCAATATGACAATGTTGCCTTTCGGCCTTGTAACAAGAAAACCGTCCCGCTTGCGGAAGCGTAGGAACAACTCGCCATATTCCATGCTTTCTGTTGTCTGGTCGAACCGCTTAATTTCCACGCCCTTTCTGTCGCCGTGCTGAATTCTACGGGGATTCATGAAAACGGCGAAAGGCTGGTCTGTCTTTATGTCCGCAATCTGCGGCAATATCGAAACTTCGTGGTAGGGGTAAAGGTCGAGTTTGCCGGGCATGGCATCGGTCGGCCTTCTCCAGATAGGCCGGCCGCTTGTGTCCTCTATGTTGGCTATGTGGTTAAGCACCGTTTCGTTAAGGAACCAACAGCAATCTTTGTGTTCCTCCGCGGGTACCTTATACACAGCGTCCCGAAAGTCTTTCCAAGTCAAATCGTTTATTGTCGCGCCGGTTATCGGCACTTCAATTGCGCCCTCCGAGTTCATCGCCCCGGTGAAAGGGTCGTC
>Ga0209755_10009612_pt1 | contig 10217 bp, 8 predicted proteins | sample TergutCo191P1_FD_187301 | JGI IMG/M metagenome (GOLD analysis project Ga0209755, IMG submission 187301) | Cornitermes sp. P1 segment gut microbial communities from Petit-Saut dam, French Guiana - Co191P1 (SPAdes) (version 2) | ecosystem: Host-associated > Arthropoda: Insects > Digestive system >...
TTTTTTGTGCTCAATAAAGAGATTTCTTCTTCAACATTCTTTTTATTAAAATAGAACAGTATTTTAATTACAACAATAAATAAAATATTGGTCATAGTATAAATTTAGATCACTGGTATTGTTAGTTTATTATTTATTCTTATTCTTGTATGGTATTTTCTAATTAATTTATTGTACAAATAATACAAAATAGTATCTGCCTTTGACAATTATCTTCTACAGGTATATTGATGTATGATTATTTTTATTATTTTTACAATATGTAACTTTGTAGGACATTTTCTTTATCCTTATGATCACAGAAACTAAACTGGATCAGTGGAAAATAAATAAGAACTGTGAACTATGAACTGTCACTTACAGTTTTAGAGTGTTAATGGCCAAAAGTGTACCCATATGAGAGCAGATCAGAAAGTTCTGCATTTTTCTGTACAATATGTAGGCAAAGAATGTACATTTTGTTAGGTCGTATGAAAATAGGGATTTTAAATTCTCATTGGTATGATTTGGCAGCTGTATTGTAATTCTGGAGTATCTGTCATCTGGAAACGGGGACATTTTAAATCTCCTGAGGCTGGCAGCCATATTTTAAATATGGAGTACCAGCAACCTGTACTGTGCATGCTGTCAGTAATGCAACACATTGCCACTTAATGGTGAACGTCACATGCTTGCATCATAGCAAGGTGGAAAGTACTGTTATGTCAGCTGTACAAAGTTCCACTACCCACAGCTCTGGAAGGATATGCACAATTAAGTGACATGACTATGAGAAGTACTCTACATAATTACATAATATCACAAAAGCATTTACTCTGATTGTGTAAAATGTGATACCGGCCGACAGTATTTGCTGCACTGGGTTGCAGGTTGCTTGAGAAGAGGGTCTGGGTGTTTTGTCAGTTAACCAGAGAAATTAGAATTGCCTGGCAACAGATAGTAGGGTGCAGGAATATTAAGAGACCAGTCTTTGCGCATTACTGTTTATTCTTTAACATCATAATGGGAATCAGTTTAAATTCTCAAAGTAAAAACATTTTACAGTGTTGTAATTGTTATTATGATTCATTGAATTGCGCCATAATCTGTTTGAAAATTCAGCTTCACTATGTAGATAGTTGTAGATTATATTGCTCACTAATGAAAACTTGCACATTCCAAGAACAATGAACTGTATAGATATCCCACTGAAGGATGTAAAGCATTGTGCTAGTGGGTAAGGAGAGCCATTGTCAAGGTTGGTTTCACAATCAGACCATTAACCCTAAGAAGATTAAAAATGTATAGAATCAGAAACATGTTGTATGGACAAACTGTACACAGCAGTTTGGTGTAGGTGTTCAGCCATCAGTACTTTCTCAAGATCTATCAAAAGAGTAAAGTGTATATGGGTCTTGTGCATTTTGCAGACCCCGGAGACATCGAGAAAACAGTGAGGGTTTTTTTGGGAAGTACTTTGGCTGGCGTTCTGGTCCTACTGAAAATGCCACCTCCCAACTTCATCCTCCTACCTCTACACGTAGCGTGATTAGGTGAGGGCAGTTGTAATTTAATACAAACCTAATACTTTCCAAAATACCTTATTTATATAAAGTATGATTTGGAGCTTCTGTTTTGGTAAATTAAGCTGAGGCTGCTGTGTTGAAAATAGAATCCACATATAGTTATGAAGTTACCGAGCTGGTAGATGCATGTTTGTGAGGGCAGTATATGGTGATATGTTTTTAGGATAATTGGTTACTGTACTGAGTGTCATAAGGGATTGGTGGGTGACAATTGCACTGTAGCACTGTCATTCTGTGAGATCTGAATTTGTCATTGTCAGTGAGACTTCACTCGCAGTACTGCGTATTTCCTCACCTGAGGTCACTAGCTTGTGGGGTATTTGGTTTGTTAAAGTGAGATGTGTGTTGAGCGAGGAAAATATGTACTGGAATTCTGTTGCTACATATACTTCATATGATCAGTTTCACAATACTCATGATATTACAGTGTGTGAGAAATATTAGAAAAATCAGTCTTGCAGTTCTCTCTGCCTCTGTGTGAGACATCATCACTGACACGCTGTCTTGTTTGATTCTGATTGTAGTTAAATCTCAGCAGTTTTTCTGACAGCCAGAAGCCCCTCTTTTTATTGTTGTTGTTATATAAAATGTGTTACTCTGCAGTGCAAATGCTAGGATCTACGAAGTCTGTCCATGATACTGAACAGTTTAAATCGTTTTCTCACTCCCTTTGGAGCTGTTGGACTCTGTCCCCTTTGAAGCACTCTCCTCCACTTTTTATACATTGCTCCCAGTGTTTCTTCCAGTTTTGGAAGTATTCCTGGAATGCCTCTTTTGGAATACTGCATAAATCAGCCAGTGAATTTTCTTTAATCTCCTCAACAGACTCAAATCGTCCTTTCAGTATGGATTTCTGCTTGGTGCAAAGCGTGGCAAGTACGGAGGCTGGGATACAAGTGTCACCTCATGTTTTGTCAGAAAATCACAAATCAGAAGGGAGAAATGCGCCAGAGCACGTCATGTTGGAGCGACCATTTTTTTTCCCCCCTCCACAAATCAGGCCTTTTTCTCTTCACTGCCTTCAGATAATATTCCTTGTTCACCACCTGGCCACGAGGTAGAAATTCATGATAAATTACTCCCTGACAATACAAAAACACAGCATCACTTCCACATTGGACTGAACTTTCTGTTCTTTTTTGGGTGTGGGTGACATTGTTGACACCCATTGCGAAGACTGGGCTTTTGTTTCGATATCATAGCCATAAACCCAAGTTTCATCACCTATGACGATGTTGTTTTCAAGTTTTCTTCAGCATATACACAGTTGACAAGCTCTTTACTGACATCAAAACGATTTTGTTTCTGATCTTCACTCGGCAGGCATGGCACCAATTTGAATGCAAAATAATGCATGCCCAAATTTTTAGTGAGAATCTCATCTTATGTGGTTTTTGAAATTCCAGCTGCCTCTGCTACTTCATGAACACTCAAATGACAAGTGGAGGAAATCACTTTCCAAACTTTTTGGATGTTTTCTTCACTTTTTGATGTTGAAGGTTGTCCTGAACGTCCATTATCCTCAGCTAAGTTCAGCCCTCTTTAAAATGTTTGTACCACTGCTTGGGTTTGTGTTCCACTCATGGCTTAGTCCCCAGACACTTGTACATTTCAGAAGTCTCCTACAACATTATCTCTAATTTGAAACAAAGTTTCACACAAACATGTTGCTTATGAAAATCACCCATTCTTAATCACTGAAAAATTTGCACAGCAAGCAAGGTGTGTTCACTCTAGTAGGCACAGTACAATGACTAAGCAAACTAGAATTATCTGGAGATCGTGGCATTCGCCTTAGGAAACTCACTCCTTCGCAGCGCAACCAGTGGGACCTTGCTCCACCTTTGCATTGGCACACTAATTCAAATTTTGGATACTTTATGGAGTGACTTCCTATTTTCTCTAATTTGTAGTGCAATGTTCATACATCTGATGTTGGATTCACTAGTAACCTTGTGTCATTGCATCATATTTGTACCATTCTTTCAGTATTGTGACACTAATTTCATCCATGGGCAAGGTATGTAGCATACTTATGCAATGTAATGCATGCAAAATCATTCTGAGAAAACCATACGAGAGGTGACAGCTTTGAAGTGTAGATGGAAGGATTATATTAAAGTTATGGTGTTGGTATGGGCACACTGAGTTAATGTGGGCATCATGCACAGTAATAATCAACATATTCTATGAAAGCCAGGAATTTCTGAAACAGCTGAGGAAGTAAACTTGTTTATTCCCCCAGGCCAGATCCGCAGAGTAACAGTGTATTAAACAGTCTGGTTTGGAGAGTATCACTGCTTGAAAAATATCAGCATGAAAGGGTTAGTTTAAATATCAGGAGTATGGAATGATGGTAAGGAAAGTACATGTCTCATTTGGGAAGGGAGGTTATTCCTTGGGAACAGGCAAATGTTTTGTGTATGAGATTACAGGTTCTGACCGGTGGTTATATCAAGATAAAAGTCTTGTGACATGTGACAGATAGAAGATTACCTGAAACATGGAGGCAGCATTTCCAGCAAAATGTTGGTATTTGTCTACCAGACTACATGGTTTCACATCTCAGAAGACTGTAATGTTACATATTTACTGTTTGTGTTTATTAGCTTATGAACGGTAGGTTTGAGTGCTGACGGGATTGCCTCTGTGGTCACAGTTAATACCGCTATTCAGCGTCTGATCACTTGTGGTCATAGAAACGTTTGGTTATGCCAGTGTTGAGATCTGTCTGCACTGTTAGTGAACTTGTCACTTTGGTTGCTGATTTTTAATGTTATTATATACAAGACTTTAAGTAGAGTGGCAGTTGCTTAGTGACAAGGTAACAAAATTACACTTGTTTTTCAGGTATGCTGGACGACCAACTGCTGCTTCACCAGCTACTGGAAGCAAAATGCAGCACTTGCGCGAGTTAAAAGCGTTGTTGGATGATGCTATGGCTGTCTAAGGAAAGCTGCCATTGTAATGATAGTTTAGTGGTGATAATATACTATATGCTGCTGGTCAGACAGGCTACTACTGTAGTCTTAATGTATTCTCCCACTGCTTGAACACTGTGTTGCAGATGATTAGCATCGTAAACAAATAAGATAACCATCCCCATATCACAGCTCACGCCAGACACTTCAGTTAGATATTAATGACAAAGCCATGTCTCAGAGGTTGTTATGTGTATGTGCCATGATATGTAACCTGAGTTGGAAACTACAGCTGGAATTATGCTGTGTCTCCAGGCATTGAAATTGTCCTTGGCAGAGCTATATATTTTTTGTATGCTGCACAGAAAAGCATATTTTATTGCCTGGTGGATTGAAGGTCCTTTGTCTTGACCACAATTGTCAGCTGCATACAAGCAAGGCGTGTAATGCTGTATAAAGATGCAATGAATTGATTTATCTACATTACACACATGGTATTGATATTATGAGTTTAATATTATATTGTAGAACTGTAAATATTTTAATCATGTGAAATATCTAGAAATGACCATTCTTATTCCAGCTGCATGTTATAATGTACAGCTAAGTACTTAACGCTGATGTTATGTGACACAACCATACCAATTCCTTTTTGGCACTGATTAAATGCTTAAATTTTATATCAATCATCAAGCGTGTTGGCCATGTGCTGGAATTATGGACTGATAATCAGAAGTATCACAAATTTAGTATAATAGTATATAGAGATGTATGCTGTAACTTATCAGCTCTATGGAATCCACTCAGAGATGCCCTTTATTCTTTTGTGTGTTTTAAGGCTATGTACATATTAATTATTTACGAGCTGAAGCTCTTAAGTGTAATTATTCTATGCAAAGAAGTTACTACCAAAACAGCTTATTACTCTGTACAGTTCTCCATTATTATTAGCAGGAATGTTAAATCATAATTTTACCTCCCAACATATATTAAAATAATTATTTTAAACAACTTGTTATTTTAACATTAGAAAATATTCTGACAGAAATTATTTAAGTGAACAGAAGTTGCTACTGAAATCCACACATCTCATACAAATGTTATGCATATTTCATTGTCTCACAAATTCTTTTAAGAAGAAAAATTATTCCAGAAGGTTTAAACTATCAGATCATGGATGTGGAAAGAGAAATTATTGAAACAGTACTATAAATGTTACATCTACATACATATACAATTGGGGTGTTGGAGGGGGAATGGGGTTGTTTATGAGGCTACAGGATCATGATATTTATTTTCCGCTATTAAATTGTGTGAATGTGTTTGTTATTATGTTAAAAATTGTGTATTGAATTGGTTGAAGTTGTGCATATGAAAATACAATTTATGAATAACTAAAGTATTGTGCTTTCTTGGTTTTTCCATTTTTTGGTGAAGTGCAGGATCAGTATACCCCTTGAACATGGTACAGGCCTTCTTCCATAAAACATAGGAAATTATTTCTTATTCATGGTATGACTGGTACTGTTCAGCATTCACTTGGTGCAAAGCAAGGGTGCAGCACAGTTCTGGTGGCATTCATGCTGCAGAACGTGTTCCCTGCAGTCTGTTCATGACCTCTTATTCACATTGTTTGTTTGTTAACCTTTAATCCAAACATACCATAGTGATGATAAATGAAGTATAATGAAGTAGTCCATCATTCAGAACTAAAACCTTGTATTATTAGATATTGAGTGTACTTAAGACATGTTTCAGTCAAGTTGACCAAAACATGGCATAGCGTATACTAAATATCTGATAAGAATAAAAAGTTCTTGTTGTGACAGTTACTTCATTATACTTCATGTGTTTGTTATTGGCTTCCTGTGTTCATTAAGTGTATAACTGCTGCTTGTGATTGAAAAGTATACATGGATTAAAGTGCTGAGGCAAGTGATATATAAAGGTGTTTATGGGCATTGGAAGGCAGATTGGGATAATGGCCTGTAATCTTGGAATCTGTAGTGCACATGGTGTGAAACATAATTCATTTGTTTGTTTATTGAGAACACTGATGTTATTCAAGAGGCAGGTGTACTGAAACACTGCTGCAGTTATAGTCCTTTATAGGGAGTACTGATCATGCAACATTTGATTAACCAGCTTCTACCATAGTGGTTCAAATGTGGTTTATCTAGTTGTCAGTGATAGGTTGAAGATTATATTGTAACATATCTACTGGCATCAGCCACCATAACCCATTTGGAAACATCTGCCTGTCTTCACCATGGTAATGTCAGTAGACAATAAAACAGTCAACCCCTAAATGACCACAGACATCAGGAAAATGAACATGGCCACCTTGTATCAAGCACTAGCAGGTGGGAGCACTGCTCTTAAAAAAAAATAAAGGATATAAGATATCCAAAACTAAATTATACACTGCAGGCAACTGAACAAATAAAAAAAAATAAAGGATATAAGATATCCAAAACTAAATTATACACTGCAGGCAACTGAACAAATAAAATCTTTGTCATAGACGAAGATGGACGAAAGGGAAGTGAACCAGTGATTTCACATACAGTGTTACTAGCACAGAAGCTTCATACTTTAGGCACTGCAATGCACCACCACAACAGTAGAGTCACAAGCTATCAAAACTGTATAAAGGTGCACAATGCTTACAGAGTCCTGCTGAAAGCAAGTTCTTACCCAAGGCTGAAGGAAGATGGCAGAATTTAGGGTAGGCCCTGTCCTAGTGCTAAAGCCAAGTAGTGAGGCAGCAAATAAATGGTTTGAGAAACAAGAAAAGCCAATCCAAGTGGTAGGAATATGGGCGTGGCTGTTCAACACAAATACATGAGGTGGGATGAATACTGCAATCTTGGAAGAACTTGAATGAAATACAGTGAAATGCAAATACCACAGGCACACACAGGAATAGTGCTTGAAAACATTATGTACAATCTTTTTTCAAAACTTGACAAAAGTAGATGAACTGCACATACCATACTTGTGATTTAGATATGGATGTGGCAGAACAGTCATCCTGACTAAACAACTTTCTTATTGGTGTGGAGGGGAGTTAGAATATTTAAAAGGGATATTTTATACTGTTTTCACAGTTTCTTTTGACTTTGTATGCAGATCATTTTTTGCCCAAGAACTTACGCTGGTATGAGGCCATAAAAGTACCCAATATGTGAGAACAAGCATTGTGGTGCATAAATAAATTGTAGTGCAAAATGTTAGTATATCAAATAGGTTTGTCTGACAATGAAGTCCCGCAGAAAGAGACAGAGAAGTTATTTAAACCTTCAATGACATGGGTTTAAACTCCACTTTTGCCAAGGATGGAGGGGTCTTAAATTTCCAGTACCCATAAATATATTCACAGCCTATGGTACACTGAGTCTGTCAATTGCTAAAATTACATGGTGTCAGTAGTAGATTAAAGAAATGTGTGTCTACAGCACTAGCCTCCTAGTGAAAGGCTGGCATTTGAAGTGATCCATTCAACTACCTATGTGTAAAACGGCAACTTTAGATGTGGTATGGGATATTCAGAATCTAAATAGCTGATCACAAGGCTGTTGAAAGAAGTGCATGAAATGTTTGGTACAATGAACATCAGAATAAATGAATGAATACAAAACAGTTCAAATGGTTTTCAGATAATAATGGAAATTTCATGCACACATTTGAAGGGCAAAAGCCTATAAGAGGAAAGCTAGTTCTGACACCTGGAAATCCATCACTAAATCTTGGATAAAACTTTTGAATTTTACACATAACAGGAGAATAACAGCTGCCTTCAGAGCTGTGAATGATGGAAGGGCATGAACTGGATTCATCTGGCTCAGGATTGGAAAACTGTGACACTTGTGAACACAGTAATGAACCTTCAAATTCCATTAAAAAGTTGGCAATGTGGCATATCACCACACGTTTCGCCATGCATGATCTGTGCCATGGTATCTCCAAGTTTTGACAGCCTCTGACAGGGACTGGTGTATGAGTACTACCGATTAAGTCTAACATATAACACTTGCTTAAATTTGGTAAAAACTAGAGTTAATACATTGTCAAGAAAAGCGAGCACTGATTTATGGTTATAAACTTCGTGAATCTGCATTAACCCCCACTGACTATCAAAGCCTGGAAGTTCATGTATCATAGATTTGAAACTATATTTTTATGGTCGTATTGATTACATTATTAAGCTGCTGTGTCATATTTGCACTGTAACCTTTCCCTCCTCTTCTCTGGATTTCTTCATTGATGTTGTATTTTACCTCAGACCGAAATTAGAACATACCTCTGTTGTCTAGAATTCTGTTACTGTATATCACCTGATGCTAGCAAATAGCAGGTCTGCAGGACTCTGCAAGAACCTCCTCTTTACCCATGACCCTCGTACTTATGGTAATGCAGTATAGTGCCTAAAACTGAATATCGTGTGATAGAAGGTATCATCTGAATGACATTTTTTAACATTACCTTGGCCTCATTTTGGACAAAACATGTGTTCTACGTAAAATTAATTATGGTCTTTGGATCGCCTTAGCCTTTCAAATGAGAACCAGGCATATTTTCTATGGGGTTACGCCGGCCAGTGCGAACGGCTGAAAAAATTACCACCTTCATGTACCGACTGTCTGCAAATCTGAGAGCCTCAACCTCCTGGAACCCTTAGGGCCTGTCCAGGTCGTTCAGGAATTGTTTAAAGGGAACTGCATTGCATACGATTATTTTATGTTTTGTTCCTGTGGTTACTCTTTTCTTGCATGTATGTGGTCGGACAATAAAGTTCGCGAACTCATCGCGGTACAAGTGCTACATACCTCATTGCTGAATACCACTGTGGTCGCCTTCAAAGCACTCCTCTTGGGAAGCTATGCACCGATGCCAGCGCCTAGTCCACCCTTCAAAACAATTTTGGAACTGGTTTTGTGGAATGGCCTTCAGAGCTGCCGTTGTAGTACTCCTGTTATCATCAAAATTCCTTCCTTTCAATTTTTCCTTATCTTCGGGAACAGAAAAAAGTCATTGGGGGCTAGATCCGGTGAATAGGCAGGGTGTTCCAACACAATTATTTGTTTAGTAACTAAAACTCCCTCACAGACAGTGCCGTGTGAGCAAGTGCATTTTCGTGATGCAAGATGCGTGAGTTTTTGGCAAAAAGTTGGGGTCGTTTTCGTCTAAGTTTTTCACGCAGCCTTTCCAGTACTTCCAAACAGTAAACTTGGTTGACTGTCCAGTTGATACAAATTCATAATTAACAATCCCTCTAATGTAAAAAAAAGGTCAGCAACATTGTTTTGGCTCTTGATTTGGACCGAAGGTTTTTTTTTCCGTGGGGGAATTGGCAGTCTTCCATTGTGCACTTTGCCGCTTCGTTTCAGGGTCGTCTTGGTAGACCCACGTTTCATCACCTGTGATGACATGGCCCAAAATATCATCTTGCCTCTCCAAAATGTCTTGGCAAATTGTGACTCTTCTTTGCTTTTGTTCTTCGGTGAGCTCCTTTGCGACCATTTTTGCACACACCTTCCTCATGTCAAGATCTTCAGTTAAGATTCTGAGATTTGCCATCCCCGTTGTGTGTAGAAAGGCTAATGGTGAAGTAAATATCAGCCATGAAAACACAACTATGGCAGTATGAATTTATGATGGTGTTTAATAGCAAAAAATAACTACATATTTCGGCCAATAGCGGCCATCTTCAGGTTATTACAATTTTGCT
>Ga0209755_10009613_pt1 | contig 10216 bp, 6 predicted proteins | sample TergutCo191P1_FD_187301 | JGI IMG/M metagenome (GOLD analysis project Ga0209755, IMG submission 187301) | Cornitermes sp. P1 segment gut microbial communities from Petit-Saut dam, French Guiana - Co191P1 (SPAdes) (version 2) | ecosystem: Host-associated > Arthropoda: Insects > Digestive system >...
CTTGGGGTTGACGTAATCCGTCTTCCTATAAGGATGCACAGCATGACTGGCGGTTCCCCCGACTATATCCTTGACCCGCTCTTTCTTAGGCTCTTGGATCAGGTTATCGACTGGGCGGAACGGCATGAAATCTATCTGATTCTGGACAACCACTCGTTTGATCCCAGGGCCCATACTTCCCCCGACATTTACAGGATACTTATACCCGTGTGGAGGCAGATAGCCGAGCGTTACAGGGATCGTAGCGAGTTTATAATCTACGAGATTCTCAACGAGCCTCACGGCATTGATGCGGTTGTATGGGCCGACATTCAGGGCAGGGTAATCGAGGCCATACGGGAGATTGACGCAATGCGCTATATCATAGTTGGTGGGGTGGACTTCAACTCAATCGATCGGCTCTTCGACCTGCCAACATATCCCTTTGACAACATAATTTATACGTTTCATTTTTACGATCCGTATCTCTTTACGCATCAGGGGGAAACCTGGGCATCTCCTCCCAACCTGGTAAACCTTAGGTATCTGCCTTTTCCCTCGGATCGCCGCCCGATGCCGCCGATTCCCCGAGATCTAAGGGGAACGTGGGTGGAAAGTTCCCTTAGGCATTCATACAGGCAGGCCGCCACCGTCGAGGCTCTGGCAAGGCAACTGGATAGGGCCGTGCAGTTTTCGCGGGAACGTGGGGACGTTCCAATTTTCTGCGGCGAGTTCGGCGTTTTTATTCCCAACACCCTGCCCGAAGATCGGCTGCGCTGGTACAAGGCCGTGGTAAGAATGCTGGACGATCGTAACATTCCTTGGACAAGTTGGGACTATTACGGGGGCTTTGGCATATTCAGAACAATGGACGGGAGCTGTTTCGAGAGCGAGCTGAATGTCGAACTGCTTAGGGTGATGGGTTTTACGCCGCCCCCGCAGAGGCCGCCGGAAATGATTCGCAATGCCTTTACACTGTTTGACAGTTATCCGAATTCCAGGATGGCCAGGTTTCAACATTGGGGAGGCCAGATGGATCTGTATTACCCAAACGGGCAAACATTTGCGCTTGGCTGGAGCAACGCCGACAGGTATGGCACATTCATTTTTCACTTTAGGCGAACAGCCGACTGGGAATATTTGGCGGCGCAGGGGTATGCGATAACCTTTACGGCAAGAACGGACAGGTTCGCCCGCATTGATGTGCGTCTTATTAACCGTGAGGATGCCGACAGTATTCCCTGGCGGCTTAACGCAGGCGTGGATCTTGTGCCAGATGGAAACTGGCATACCTTGCAGGTTCCCCTGTCTTCATTGCAGGAACAGGGGGCATGGATGAGTGCAACCCAGGAATGGCTTGTCCCGCAGGGATTGTTTTCATGGGACAGCGTCGTCAGTCTGGCATTTGTGGCAGAGGATCACGCACTTCACGGAACCACAATCATTTTTGACACAATCAGTGTGGAGCCGTTGCTGGGCGAGTAGCAATGGATGCGGTTTCATGTCCATTGCTAGGCTCGAAGTTGCGAACAGACCTTGTCGTAAGAAGCACCGTTGTCATTTAGCATGTTAAGTGCCCACACCACCGCCCCCGTTACGGGAGGCATGTCAAGGATTTTATACCTGATCCGGTGGTTTGGGTTTCTTGCATTTAGGGCTTCCTTAAGGGAGTCGAAAATCAGGGGATGTTCGCTTTTCACGAAAACGGAACCTGCAAGCACTACATGCACATCCTCGTCTTGATCAAAGCCCATCTCGTCAATCATGCAGGAAATCCCGCCAGCATAACTTGCGCCAATATCGCGAAGAATTTTTGCCGCAGGTTTGTCGTTTTCAATGACCGCATCAATCAGCATCTTGGCACATGCGGAGATGTTAAGGCTCCCGTCGTCAAGTTTCTCTAAAACTTTTTCAACAAAATCATACTTGTCTGAAACACCGAGTTTTTTCAACAAAACGGGAGTCATGCAGGTAGGTTCGCCCTTGCGGAAAAGTTCGCTGTACACGGAGGAAATAACGATCTTTCCCATCATCCCTCCGCCGCCGTAATCGGCGGATACAAATCCCACACCGCCAATCTGAAGCATTTTGCCTTCCCTGTTGATTCCAGCCAATGTGGAGCCTGTTCCGTTTATTGCGCAAATTCCGATCCCTTCGGGATTTCCCGCAGGGATCCCAAGATAAGCGTCGTTTGTCAGCGTAAATTTCCCGAATCCAAGTCTTTTCAATATTTCCGAAACAATCACGTACTGTAGCTTGGTATCGACGCCGGCGATGCCCAACACGGAATACGATATCTGCTTAATAGTTAAGCTGTATTTGACCAAGGTCCGCCCGACAAATTGCCCAAGCTCGTCTTCAAATTGGGCAAATGAACCGGGAAGAACCTCGTGGTTTAAAGGCCCCCAATGGTCAAAATCAATGAGTACTCCGTCTGTATCAAAAAGAGCGAGATGGCTCTTTGTCGAGCCAGTGTCTATGCCTATTACATAACCACTCAACTTTAAACCCTCCTGACTGCATTACCCCTACCCATCTTATTGCGGGAATTAGGCAATGTCAAGGAAATATTTTTTTCTAGTTTTGGAAAAGGCTCATCCAATTAAATTGTAGATTAGCATCGAAAAATGAGAATATATTACAAAAAAATACATAAGAACTCACTGACTAAAGAAAATTTGCTGAATGAATGAGGTTTTGGTAATTTATGGGTTGACAGAAATATAAAAGTGTGTGGTAATTAGAAGTATCTGGGAGTTTTTGGAGGCTCCAAAAAATAATTAAGGCAGGGACTCTTATGGCAAATTTGAGAAACAACGGACAATTTAATTTCAACCTGGAAAATGAAGTAATAATTAAGGAAAAATACGGAGATATGACCCGTGAGCCGTGGCTTATGCTTTTGGCAAGAAGGAATAAAAAACCGACCGATACGCTTTGCTGGGGTATGACAAATAACGGAACATCTTTTGCGAGAATCGGAACACAGGAAGGCGATATTCTTAACGGTTTTGTCCATGAGGATCCGTACAAAACGCGCTTGCTGGGTACTTATGCATATTTTCGTACCGAAGACGGTAAATATTTCTCCAACGCCTGGTATCCGGTGCTTAACAAGGAACAAGAACTGGAAACAACCTTTGGTTTTGGGTATTTAAAATTTAAAACAGAATATAACAACTTTGATGTTGTATCACTGCATTTTGTTCCCAACGGTTATGATGCGATGGTGCAGATTATTAAGATCAAAAATAATGACGGCAAAGACCGTAAAGTTTCAATGTTCAATGTAAACCCTGTCAATATCGGGGATGCGCGCGATATTCAGTTCAGCGGTTTTAATACGCTTATGATGGGTGGTTCGGCGATCGACAAAACGCTGAACGCTGTTGTCTGGAGAAACGGCTTTGGGCGTAATTTTGACAGTGACGGAGATAAAGTAGTGGGGATGTTTGGGAAAGTAATTGTCCATACAACCTCTCTTGCGAATAACCAGTTTGCGACACGCTATGATGAATTTGTCGGGCACCATACAAACACGATGGGTAACCCTGCCGCCGTTGTCGAAAATTGGGATTTGCCGAGCCGTGATGCGCATGAAAATTGCTCGGCGCTTTCTTCTATTAAGAATTCATTTGTAATTAAGGCAGGCGAGACAAAAGAAATTGTGGTTGTCAGTGCGACATCATCTACAGAAGACTACTATTGCGATAATAAGAAGTCTGTAAAAAAATTCCTGGACGAAGTTTTGGTTCCCGCAAATGCGCAGAAAATGCTTGATGAAGTAAAGGCCGAGTGGAAAAAAGAGCTAGGGAAGTTGTCGGTTAATGTTGACGGTGTCGATGAAATTCTTAACCCTTCATACAAATGGCTTCAGTACCAGTGTGCGATGGTTGCACTTCTTAACAGAATGAAATCGCGTTTTCATTCTGGCTTTGAATACGGCTATGGTTTCCGCGACATATTGCAGGATATTCTGGCGCTTCTTCCTTATGATCCCAAGCCTGCAAAGGAATTGATTAAATTTACAGCACAACAGATGTTCTCCGATGGATTTGTGTATCATAATTTTTATGTGTCGGCGGCTGGTAACAAACATTTTGTTACTTGCGACGACCCCTTGTGGCTGGTTTACGCTGTCGTGGAATATATTAAGGAAAGCGGTGATTTTGCAATTTTGGACGAAGTTGTCCCTTATTGTGACGAAAAGGAAGAGTTGCCACCAAAAGAAGGCACGATGCTCGATCATTTAAAAGTTGCAATCGCAAAAGTCTGGAAACAAAGCGATAACGGTTTGCCGTATATGTTAATGGCGGACTGGAACGATGATTTGTCTGGCAACTTTACAAGCGTGTCGACAATGGCCGCTCAGCAATTGTATAAGGCACTTAACGACATGATCGAACTCTTTAACGCAAAAGGCATCGAGACGGAACTGGCGGCAGATTATGCTGAAAAAGCAAAAATCGTTAAAGCCGAAGTGGAAAAAAAATGCATTGACAAGGATGGAAACTATATCCGTGCGGTTGCAGCAAAAGATCACAAAGCGGTTTTCAAGAGTATGTCTTTTGGAAACACTGGGGTCGATGTAAGTTACATAGGAGAAGAAGATGGGCCTGTTGATTTAGGAAGTAGCAAAACGGACGGGCTTGTTTTCTTTGAACCGATCGCATGGGCAGGTTTTAGCGGAATTGCGGGCAAGGAAAGATTTGACGCATGTAAAAAGATCTGCGAGAAGGAACTTGATGACAAATATGGAATTGCTATTTGTCAGGGCGATAAAACAATGACACAGGGAAAATTACCTATCGATTATCAAGGCTGGAAGCGCAATGCTCCGGGTAAAAAAGAAAACGGTGGGGAATTCAGACATCTGGAGTCATGGTATATTGCCTCGCTTTGTATTTTTGGGTACGGAAAAGAAGCGCACGACATTTATATAAAAACGCTTCCGGCAATAGCAAGCAAGGACGACCCGTATTTGTATGCCGTAGAACGTTTTGTTTATCCCGAATACGTTTCGGGACCAGCATCAAACGATCATGGAAAAGCTGGGCATACATGGCTAACAGGAACCGCTCCGACTCGTTTGAATGTGCTAATCGACTGGATTTTCGGTGTTCGCAGAAAATATGATGGGCTTTTAATCGACCCTTGTGTTTCCTGTGAGTGGAAAAAATTCTCTGCGGTAAGGACGTTCAGGAACACCACGTTTAACATAAATTACAGCAACCCAAGTGGTGTTCAAAAAGGGGTTAAGTCGGTTAAAGTCGATGGAAAAGAAATTGAGGGAAATATCATACCTCTTTCTTTTGCAAACGGTGGCAATGTTAATGTTGAAGTTGTGATGGGGTAATATGTTTAGGTATTGCCCATCCTGCGCTTCCCTAAAAATCACTTTTAATGAAGGCAAGGTCTTTCTTTGTCCCGATTGTGGTTTTAAGTACTTCCACAATATCGCCGCCGCAAATGGTTGCTTGATCATTGTCCCAGGTACCGGGAACGAAAGCGAACGGTTGGTATTTCTGGTTCGTGGCAAAGAGCCAGGCTTGGGTAAACTCGATCTTCCTGGCGGTTTTGTCGATATAGGAGAAGGCGTTTTGGATGGGCTTTGCCGCGAATTGCAGGAAGAAATCGGCTGGAATCCACCTATCCCCCAGGGTAAAACAAAGAGTGATGTTTTCCGTTTATTTGGCTCTTTTTCCAATGTCTATGAATACAAGGGCGTAAAGTATAACACATGTGACATGTACTTTTCAGTTTATGCCCCTGGTCTAAAAATGGAAGATCTGGAATTGGAAAAGAATGAAAATACGGCCGTCCGTTTTCTAAAGCTGGAGGAAATTGATTTTTCCGAGTTTGCTTTTACCTCTACGGTGCAGGCTGTTAAAGCTTACTTAAGTAGTAAATAAAATTATGGATAAGTTTTTACCATCACAAATACCTCCGAATAATTTGGATGTCAAAAGAATTCCGTTGTTTGTTACAATAGGATTCGATGACAACGATAAGAGTGGTTTTACTTCGCAGAAAGGAATAGAGGGTATGAAATGGGCGGTTGATTCATTTGTTAGCCGCAAAAACCCTGACGGTTCAAATTGTTCATGCGCATTTTATAATACTACATCGTACATAACAGAAGGAGAATCGAGAGAAGCGCCGCATCTTGTAAGAAAATCCTGGAAATACGCACTTGACAATGGCTTTGAAATTGGCTGTCATTCACATTCTCATCCTGACGGTACTAAATTCAGCGTTGAAGAATGGCTTTTTGAAATGAACAAATGTATTGACATTATGTGCAGACCTTACAAAGAAGGAAGCGACAGTAATGATACAGGAATAGGAATACTAAGAAGCGAGATTAAATCCTTTAGGGCACCTTTTTTGTGCTACAACACAAATATGCTTAGAGCTGTTGAAAAAATGGGTTTTGTATATGATTGTTCTTTGGAAGAAGGGGAGCAGAATGATCAAGACGGAACAAATTTTTATTTTCCATATACGCTTGATGAGGGAAGCCCAGGAAACAAATACACTCACGGTTATAATCCAGAGCGTGAAGTGATTGGTAGCCATCCAGGTGTTTGGGAAATCCCAATCCATGCTGTAATTGTTCCTCCGGACAACCTCTGCGAAAAGTATGGCATCGAAAAAGGGCTTAGAAAAAAATGTTTTTTGCAGCGGGATTATTTTTCACAAGACAGCGGAAAAATAACAGGCCTTGATTACAATTGCCTCGTGGAATTTCAAATGACGGGTGAAGAATTTCTGGCAACTCTAAAGTATACGTTCGATTTACGGTTGCAGGGAAATCGTGCTCCTTTTGTTTTTGGGGCGCACACTGGAATTTATTCGATGGAATATGAAAGTGAACCTGAAATAAAAATCCCGGAGACGGAGCGCAGAAAAGCAATCGAAAATTTTTTGGATTATGCGCTAAGCAAGCCGGAAGTCTGTATTGTTTCCCCGATAAAAATAATTGAATGGATGAAGAATCCAAAAGAACTGTGACAGGAGGTTTTCCATGGCAGAATACGGAAAATTTAATGACAGGGACGAGTTTGAAATTTTTAATCCTCGTACACCTGAACCGTGGTTGCATTATTTGATTAGGCCCGATCAGCCAGGTACGCAGACCTTTTGTTCGGGGGTCAGTTATGCGGGTGGCGGATTTGATGTTCGGGGGACTCACGAAAATACATTTGTGGATACGCAATTACATCTCAACGATGCCGATAATAAAGGACGCTATTGCTATATTGTGGATGCGAAAACCCGTGATTATTTCAGTACCACTTGGCAGCCAGTCAAAAAGGAAGGGCAAGAGTTCAGGACGACTTTGGGTTTTGGTTATATAAAATTTAGTTCCGAGTATAAAGGGATAAAAACTGAAAAAACTATGTTTGTTCCGAAAGAATTTGACGGCTGGATTCAAAACATTGTTATAGAAAACACAGCAGACGAAACAAAAGAACTGGAAATTTATCCGTTCGTCCCAATTCATATGGGCGATGCGTTGGTTCGCTTGCTTGCGGGTGATAACGATGGTTTCTTCGGCGGCGCAAACTGGGATAAAGACCTAAATGCTATTGTTTTTCGCAGAAATCACGGTACAAGTGTCAATGACGACAAGGTTGAAATAAGCGGTATGCTTGGAAATGTAGCGGCGTTTGTTTCGACATTAAATACGGCAAACACCGAGTACGAAACCAACGAGGAACGCTTTATGGGCGACAGGTTTCATTCTCTTGCCAATCCGCTCAGAGTTATCGATGCGAAGCCGCTTTCTAGTACGGATCAGGCATATTTGCGCAGAACTTGTGGTGTTTTTAGGAACAAAATCACGTTAAAAGCAGGCGAAAAGGTCGAATTTGCGATTGCCTTGATTGCGAGCTCCACGAGAGATTATTATTTGAACAAGAAAACGCACCTTAAAGAGATGGTCGAGGCAATTAAAAGCGTGGATTCCCGTGAAAGAATGCTTGCAGAAGTCAAAAAATGGTGGGGCGATATGATGTCGCAGTTTGAAATTTCGACCCCCAGCGAAAAAATAAACCGTGCTTTCAAGTGGTTGCAATATCAGTGCTGTGTTGTATATGTTCTTAACAGGATGAAGTCTCGCTACCATACGGGATACGAGTATGGTTGGGGTTTTCGTGATATCTTACAGGACGTAAATTTCAATTTGCCGTATTCTGCCGAGACGGTTAAGACGGCACTCAAACATATATCGACGCAAATGTTTTCTACGGGCGTTTCGTATCATAATTTCTTTATCGACCAGCCGGGAAACAAAAATATTCAGGCTAGTGACGACCCGATTTGGCTTCCAATGGCGATAATTAAATATGTGAAGGAGACGGGCGATTTTGCGTTCCTAAACGAAAAAGTCGCTTATGCCGAAGTTCATGAAAAGGAGGGAGAAATTTATGGCACAATTTTGGAGCATATTCAAAAGGCGATTGATAGAGTTTGGATAGACCGAAGCGATCGTGATCTGCCTTATTTAAAAGATTGTGACTGGAATGACGACCTAAACGAATTGCGTATAGGCGATGATTGGAATAAAGACGTAGAGAGCATTATGGTTGCTCAACAATTGTACAAAGTTTTGATTGATGCGGCAGATCTGCTTAGAGCGGCAAACAAAGAGACTGCTCTTGCTGACGATTATTCTGCACGTGCCAAAAAGATCTATGACGCAATTGAAAAACATGCGATAGACAAGGAAGGTTATTATATACGTGCGCTTTCGAGAGTGCCGAATAAAAAAGATTTGGGGAGAAGCGAAAATCCTGAGGCGAAAATTTTCCTTGAACCGCAGACGTTCGGAATCAACTGCGAAACGGCAGACGAAAATCGTGCTAAAATCGTTATCAAAAAGGTCGAAGAATATTTGGACAGCGAATTTGGCGCACAAATTTGTTTTCCGGTATATAGCGGACTTGCGCAGCGCGAGGAGTTACCGAGCAGAACGTGGAATATCGAAAAAGAGCCGCCTGCTATGAAAGAAAACGGCTCAATATTTATGCATCTAAACGCTTGGCTTGTGCAGAGTTATGCGATCTTGAACAGAGGAACAGACGCAGTAAATTTCTACGAGAAGTGCCTTCCCGAAAACCTGGCAAGTGACCAGGACCGCTACAAAAGCGAGCCTTACGTTTATCCCGAATACGTTAGAGGAAGAGGCGGCTTTGGTTTTGGACAAGGTGGGCATACGTGGCTTACGGGAACCGCACCGACAATGCACCAGTCGCTGACTGAGTGGGTTTTGGGCCTACAACCCGACTATGATGGGCTAAAGATTAACCCCAAAATCTCAAAGAACTGGAAGGAATTCTCGGTAAAGCGAAATTTCAGGGGTGCAACCTACGAAATCCTTGTAAAGAACCCAAACGGCATTGAATGCGGTGTTAAGTCAATTACGGTTGACGGGGCGCAAATTCAGGGGAATTTGATCAAGGCGCACGGTGACGGAAGAGTGCATAAGGTTGAGGTGTTACTGGGTTAGTTTTATAGTTGGGTGGGAGCCTATCCTAAAAACTGTGTAGATGGCCATAATGAGGTAGAAATACCGAAGGAGAAAAGATGGTCATGGCACGAAAGAAAACAGCAAAGGAAAAAGACGCACTGGACCAACTGCTGGACAACATCGACTTCCGAGGGCTGACCCAGGATGAGGTGGTCGGCAAGGACGGGCTGATCAAGCATCTGACTGGCCAGATACTCTGGTGCGCACTGGAAGCGGAGATGACGGAACACCTCGGGTACGAGAAAAACTCCAGCGCCGGGGACAACAGCGGGAACAGCCGCAACGGGCACGGTGAAAAAAAAGTGCTTCCTGAAAACCAAAGTGCGATGATCTGTGTCCCCTGCGACCAGGCTAAACTTGTGGTCTTTGCCCGATTATGTAAACATTGTTAAGCGACCCTACCCAAATTAAAGACATCCGGAGCGACAAAGTCAATAGCCGAATGTGCGCAAACGCAGTTGTAATACGTCTCGATGTACATGAACACCGACTGCCGCACCTCTGCCGCCGAACGCCTCCCGTCAAGGCCGTCAAGCTCCCGCTTCAGCGTCGCGAAAAAAGACTCCGCACACGCATTGTGATAGCCAAGACTTGATCTGACACTCGAGGAAACTCACGCATCCTGTCCGTCAGATTCGTCGTGCCCAAAAAGCCTCTCCTTGGCCAGCGGAATCGAATCCACGAACGTTCGCATCGGCGTCT
>Ga0209755_10009614_pt1 | contig 10216 bp, 7 predicted proteins | sample TergutCo191P1_FD_187301 | JGI IMG/M metagenome (GOLD analysis project Ga0209755, IMG submission 187301) | Cornitermes sp. P1 segment gut microbial communities from Petit-Saut dam, French Guiana - Co191P1 (SPAdes) (version 2) | ecosystem: Host-associated > Arthropoda: Insects > Digestive system >...
TTAAGGTAAGATTGGATTGGATATTTGAAAAGCTTAGACATTCCTAAATATTTTGTTTTAAGTTTCATCGAAATCCAACCACTATTAACAAAACTACATTATTTTGAATAGACTCCTGCACAATTTAGCTCAAAATTTAAATACCCCGTAGAAAAACCTTCCCACATCACAGTATGAACTGGGGTTTAAATGCCCCCACACTGAAGGGTTAAGTCACATTTAACACAGAAGACCTGGCAAGGATTCTGCAAATATAATGAAAACATACACCAAGAAACAACACTAGGAAAGAGACAGGGTCATTTCAGGCCATATATACAACCTCATTATAGACCTCAATCCTGACAGTGGTAGTAATGATGATACTGCATATGAAAACAGTGACATCCAGGCATCACAGTGATCGCTCACCAGATAGCAGCTGCCAACCCACTCTCTCCCATACAAAAACATATCCCATGCTACAATTTATTCCAAGTTTCAAGTTAATCCATTCTAAACTACATATACAGCAACATTAATTTAATCCAACTTCCAATAATTTGGAAATCCTGATAATCTGGCACCTGGGAGAAGTCCCATAACTGAAAGTCCTGCCAACTGTAATTTCCAGCATGTGTACTGATTCCGTTACTTTAACTTGGGTTACTTGGATGTTATGCTGCTAGTACAAACATTCCTCTCCAAACAGGATACAGTAATACCCTGCTCAATGCTGCCTGTTTAGCACTGTTTGCTTATAGTACACTTACGCCAATGATCGACAATTCTTGAGTGGCCATTACTGCACAATTGCTAACGTTCATTTAGTTATTCAAAACTCTTCATATGGAATACACATGCTAAGATGTAGTGTACAGTGTGTACATTGTTTGGCACACATTTATTTTCTAGTGCTCCTCACTCATTGGGTCTGTGAAAAAGCCTGCAAATGATATTTGTGCATCTAAGATGCAAAGAAACCATAAATCCTTTAGAAGTGGTTTACCATCCACCTAACACCATTTCATGTGCAACCAGTGGATCAGGAGATAATACTGAATTTTAAGGCCAACCACCTCTAATGCATATACAAGCAACTTGGGACAGAAAACAGATGGTGAAAATAAATAACCCACTAGGCAATTCTGGGAATACAACATCATTATGAATGCCACACATAATATCTGACCATCCTGGAATGAAGTGACCCAAAACAGCTTGAATAGAGTGTGGAAAAAGCCATGGCCAAAAGCATGCAGCAACTTGGAGGAAGTTGCAGACAAAATGATCATCGAACCAAAACCTTGTCGAACTGGCCAATGAAGCAGGACTGGAGGCATTTATGGGGACAATGTTGAGGAATTACTGCAGTCCCTTGGCAAAAGTCTTACCAATGATGAGCTTCAAGAATTAGCTGAGAAATGTATCCAGAGTAAATTTACAGTGACAGAACTTTCTACAGAACTCCTCAGTAACAGCATCACTGCGATCATGTAAATCACGGACCAGTTCATTGGTAACGTCCCTGATATTTAGTGGAGCTCTAAGGCAACACAAGGTGTTCTTGAAATTATATCTTACTAGCGAGACTGCGTCATGCAAGACAACTCAAGAAAAGGTGATCAACTCTTGACGCCTACACCATGACAAGCCCAGGTTTACAGAAGACCCACAGCCCAGTCCCTGATCTGGTGTATGATTAGGGGTAGTGACTTTCATTAAAAACAATGCTCAGTATGTATAATATCACTGTATGCTCAATAAATGTTCACTGTGTTGTTACATTTGTACATACTGTAGTGGCTTTCATAAAAAATCTTCATAAACATTCAACACTGTTACATTTTTATTTGTATTTTCCCCTATCCCCATTAATGTAAGATTAAAATGACCCCATTCAGCGGTTGCAGTTGGCATGCCACATTCTGTGAACATATCTTGAGTGTTAAGAGTGGTGTTCTTGTACTTTACATTTTCATCAGTTGGTATCATCCTGCACCCCCTGGTGATATCACAAGCAACTAGTGGTTCACCATTTGTGTGGTCATACCACTTGTTTCCAGTCCATAGCGTAACTGTAAATTACATTTCCATTGTGCTATTTAGTCTTTGTACCAGCTAATACAACGGCTTCAAAAGATCCACAAATGAGTAAACAAAGTACTGTTGGTAAGGGGAAATATGGAACATCAACAATTCCACAGAAACTGAAAATAATCAGAAGGCTTGAAAGTGCCAAAATTGGAAGGACATTGGCTTCATGTTACGTTGGATCATCAACTATGCACGATAAAGAGAAACAGAAGGACCATCTACAACTGTTTATGGCATCAAGTAAAAGTGAGTAGGACCTTTTCAAGCGACACACATCGAAGAGAGCCGAAATTAGCTCCAGTATAGGAGCAGTGACAAAAAACTTACATCTAAGAAATTAGACCAATAACACGTACAATCCAAAAAAACTGTAACATCCAACAATCAAGCACATGTACAGTCCTGTGCATGCCACATTATTGAAATTTTACTGTGTGATTAAATTATTACTGAATGTGCAATTACAAACGCTACTTCATTTGTGGCTTTTCAGACAAAAGATAGTGAAAGCACCAGAACTGTTAAGTGTACATTGCCATCTTGTTTAAATTTCATGCCTGTTTTTGAATGTATTAAGACACATATTTTAAGTGTGGAGAAACAGCAAATTTAATCATTCTGTAGTAGTTTGTAAGAACAACCAGATTTCTTCTGCTCAAATAATTTTTCACAATGCCTTATCTTGAAATGTCATGCTTCGGGCACCTCGAATTTTTAGGTACTTCCTAGATTTTTGGAAAATCAGTACACCCCCAAAATATTCCACCATTAAAACAACGTTTGTGTAATGATACCATTTTCACCATGCTTCAGCATGGTAGAGCATGGAGGAGTGTTGTTGAAGCTCCATGCATTCTAATCACTGACACTGTACGAAACCAGCGTTATTTTTTCAAACAGTTTTATCAGCACCAATGGTGGACAACTGAATAGCCTAAAATTCACATGGCAAGTTTTAGATTAAGTGTCTGTCTAGGAGACTGAGTTATTTACAGACAGATCCCACTATACTCTTATGAACAGCCAAAACAAGTTGCTTCAAACTTTCCCTACAAACATTGCTGTAATTACTCATTGATGCTGTAATACCAAGTTAATGCATATTATGAATATTTATATTTGGTCTCGTTGTTAGCCAAGGTGCATTTAAATAAGAGGTGAATGAGATACACTGCCTGCCTTGAATGCAACACCTCCTTGAAAAAAATCTTTGTACCTGAAGTTAATTTTATACAAAAAAACATACTTGGTTTCCATCCTGGGTTGGAGCTTTAAATATAGCTTTCACAGCCCCTTGGCTATTGATGCCTGAAGTAACCAGTTGTGGTTTTGTTGGTGTTGTATGAACAACTTTGATGACTTGTCCTGAAACAGGAAAAAGATTCTGTATGAGTACTAAACACACAGACTTAAATCTTACAACAAGACTGATCCAGGAGTTTTTAACTTCAGCATTTTTCAGAAATGTACAAAAAATGAGCTATGCATAAATGTAACACACACCTGGCAAATGTGGCATATCAGAAATTATAATGACATAACAGATTGGTGGATCTCTCACATCATGACAAGTTTGTAATCAGACATAAATAAATTTCATTTTGTTTGAATCCACACCTAACATTACATCAAGCAATGTAAATGATATAACACCTATTAATGAAAATTCACTTGATCTGGCACTAACATTTAACACACAATATTATATAGCTCCTGTGATGTGTCACTCATCACAATATTGGGTGACAGTCCTATGTTGTAGTCAAAATTGCTGGTTAATTCAGAAGCTGTAAAAAATGAGCAATGATGTAGGACTATGTGTATATATGGGTACGTTCTTATACATACATTTGGATATTAACAAATTACTCTAATTTCTTAAATGGTCCTAAGCCCCATTCAAAGAAATAAGCGACAACTATCACAATAAAGGTTCAACATGCAACAAACATTAGAATAATGTGATCTGTCAGCCAATCGAAGGATGAGGGAACTGGTTACTGGGAATCAGAAGTCTATGGTTTATATCCAACAGACTCACACTGAACTTTGATAGAACAAACATAATGAAGTTTGTTACAATGTATAAGACATGCAGACCTATTAGTTTCTGGATAGTCAACAACAAAACTAAGCAGAAGTGAATTCTTTGGCCCACAGACTGATTACAACTTCATTAGGAAGAAACACCCTGGATACAATACCCCTTAACTACACTCTGCAGACTTTGCTAAGAGGAAAAATCACACCACTCATGAAAATAAGATACCTTAAAACAAGGCAAAGTGACTTATGACAAAGCTGCAAAATTTAAAATGTCTACTCATGATACATTGTCCTGTGGTATATCTTTATATCTTGCATTGACTTACTCATGTATTTCAAAAACAACATATCCTCAACAGAGCAAAATTTCTTTAGTGACATATCAATTGATAGAAAACATCACAGTGTGAAGCTTCAAATGAAAATAACAAGAAATATGTGGAAGAGGATAAAGTAAAGAACTTAAGTAAAAGATTTTTTGTCAATGAAAACAGTACTGCAATGTGCATGACAAAATTTGATACTGCTGCCTGGCCAACAGGTATGGAGCTATGGGAACATCCCACCAACACCAAAACGGATCCTGTTCAAACAACCGCACAGTGAGTGCTGACCAACCAACCAACCAACCAACCAACAACCAAAGAGCTAAGGGTGGAAACAAGATCTTTGCACAAGTCTCTGCCTATGTCTTGCGGTCTGATTAGCCATTCCTGCGTCTGACCACAATGTTGGGCTCAGAAACAGACACCTGTAACTATAACTGAGGATTGTGCTTATGCTAGTGAATTTCCCAACGCGACTGAGGACCTGGACATGGCCAAACTACGGACCACTGCTCAAGCTGCAATAGGCCTTTATGAGTGGGGTGGAATATCTCTGGGTGGAAGGGTTTCTGGGATTTGAATCCAGAGTGATCAGGTCTAAGAGGACAGCAGGCCATGCCCTGTCTTTATGTGTTATACCCTGGCATTCTCCTTACAACTGAGGAAAAAGCATGGAAAAACCTCAGTCAGGGCTATGTTGACGTGGTCACTTTTCACAGGCAGCCTCAACAAGTCTGTTCATTTCGGTCTCCCTTGGATTGCTCTGGAGACCTGGGTCAACCTTTGTACAGCATATCTGCCAAGTTGCCAAATTATGGGGTTCCCCACACCAGCTTTGAATTGAATCTCTTGGTTAAAGTTCTGATGTGATCAGCAAAGAATGGAACTCTTAATCCTTGTGAATGTGTATGTCACCAAGGTGCAATGGTGGCAAGGCAAAGACACTTGAACTGATGCACCTCCTTCTTCTTGATATGGGTGTCAGCAGCCAACCCGCAGATGACGCACGCATAGTCCATCACTAGACAGATGAGTTGCTTACACAGCAGAAGTCCGTTTGTGATGGAGACCACTCCAAGTCTTTCAGCCACTTTCTTCCTCACCTGATCGACATGAGACATACAGGTCAGCTGTGTATCAAGGGTCACCCCCATGAATGGGCTGTGTTGACCCAGTGAATTGGCTCCCTGAAGTGATGTACTAGTTGGGGTTTGGGGATGCGCCTACCAACCTTTGCAAACAGCATCGCAGGGCCCTTTGAGACAATGGGGATCCTCCATTCTTTCACTTCCTGTTCTAGGTCGGTGAGATATGACTCCAGGTAGCTGACAAGCTGCGCTGGCTTGTTGGACGTGGCCATGATGGCTGTGTCGTCTGTGTAAAGAGCTAACTCGAAGTGGCGGGATGGCGTAGGCATGTCGCTGACATACAGACTGGAAAGGATGTGGGAAACGATTCCACTCTGAGTCACGCCAGCCCAAATGCCACAGCGCGTGAATGTGACTGTTTGGAAAGACGCAGGTGGGAAGAAATGGTTTTTACAAGGTATGAGGGGAAATTAAGGACTGTTAGCTTGTAGAGGAGAACAATGACCCATACTGCATATGGGGGCCTTAGCCACATCTAGGGAAACCGTGCCTGTTAGCCACTTCTTACCACATTTCTTGTCAACAAAACCACATTCTACTGCCACATCTAGGGAAACCATGCCTGTTAGCCTCTTCTTGTCACACTTCTCACCAACAAAACATATTCTGTATCTTCAAAGTAAAACAATAATACAAATTTCCAAGGATTATTAAAAAAATCAGTTGACTATATATGAAGATTACATCCCACATATTACATATCTGAAGATATATTCTACAACAGTAATTCCTTCATCCAGTATAAACTCAAAATAAGAAAAATGAAATCCACAAATATACCCCACAAAATCATCATACAGTAATATTATACACCATAATTGAGCACCCTACTAAATATAACCTAAAACTGACAGAGACAGAACTCCATACAGCTGCAACAGCTGACACTCAGGATTTTTTCTACAATATAACCTTACTTCATGTAAAAAATTAGATCTCATTTGTTTTTATAATACTTTATGTTCATAATATCCTCCAATATATTTCGTACACAGCAGCACCTGAAGAGGGCCAAATTGCCAAAACATGTTGTAAAACATATTAATTCTCTGAAAATAAATTTTTTTGTTGTGATTGACAATTCACTTATAGGTCTGTGGTCCCCAACCCTCCTTACTCCCCTGATTTCCCTCACTGTAATTTGTTTCCAAGAACAAAAACCCAGCTATGACAGCACTGTTTCCAGGGTGTCCCTGATATTCAGGAACAATTGCCAGTAATCCTACATGTGATTCCAAAAATGTCAGTGCCAACAAGGCTGCCAGCAGTGGCATGAATGTTGGTCCTGTTTCCATAAACTTGGAAATAGACTAATTTGAATTGGAAAACAATGACCAAGGATGGCATATTCATTACAGATTTAGTCAGGGAACTTCTGGATACACCCTCATATGGCAGAATTACAAATCTTCTTTTTTATATGGTGTCAACAATCAGTTATTGGACTGGCCACAATCTGACAGCACCACAATGAGAAAAAACTCCTCTGCTATTTAACGGTACAACAAAATCTGCTGAACCAATTTCAGTTCTTTTTAAAGCTGTGGCCTGTGTTCCTCTAAAAACATAAAGATTAAGATATACAGAACTATAATTTTGTATCTTGTTTTGTATGGGTGTGAAACCTGGTATCGTACATTGAGGGAGGAACATAGGCTTTGGGTAATCAGCAAGAGGGTGCGAAGGAAGATACTTGGGTATAAGAAGGATGAGGTATCAGGGAAGGAGACTACATGAGGAGCTTCATGACATGTACTAACCGAATATTATTTGGGGGATCACATCAACAAGAATAAGTAAGGCCAGGCATGTGGCACATTTGGGAGACATGAGAGGTGCACACGGGATTTTGGTAGGGAGACCTGAGGGAAGCGATCACTCGGAAGATCCAGGTGTAGATGGAAGGATAACATTAAAATGGATCTTCTGGAAGTGGGATGGGGAGGCAATGACATGACTGATCGAGCTCAGGATAGAGATATGTGGCACGCACTTGTGAATGTGGTAATGAACCTTTGGGTTCTACAACATATGGGAAATTTCTTGACTAGCTGATGAACTGTTAGCTTCTCAGGATAGACTCTGCTCCCTGGAATTAGTAAGTTAGCGAGTTAGCTAGCTTGCTAGTTAGCCTGTGTCCCTAGTGACAATCTGTAGTCAGGCTGTGTTGTATTCTCTGTGGTTTGTGTTTTCATCAGAAGATGGCTGTTTTCAAAGAACAGTGTCAACACCAAGTCATACTTCAGCAAACTACTACACAAACCTATGAGATGTTAATACTTACCCATGGCAACAAAACAACAAAAATTATAAATCCTCTCTTTTCCAGTGTTCAAAGGTGAAGTGACATCAATTAACGACGCTAGGTGTTCAGGACATAAATCAGAACAAAATTTTGCCCATATTAAGTAATTATTTTATGCAAACATATGTGTTGCTATCTATCACTTGATTAGCAGGATAGAAATCTCTTTTTGAATATGCAAAAAAGTTTCTTGACAAAAAATCTAACATGCACCTGACTGTTGAAAAATGTGTGTGTCCGATGACTCAAAAGCACATGTCAATGTGTGTCACAACAGACTCCACAAAGAGAACTGTAATTTTTTTGCTGGTCAACACATGGAAATGGATCATGGGTTTATGGGTATGACCCAGAAATGTTGTAGCAGTGTCCCAGTGCAACAGCTCCTCATCTTTGACCCCAAAAGAAGGCAATACAAATCTATGCCCCCCAAAAAATACCCAGTCTGACATTCATTGAAATATGCATTATGGATCTGACCTGCAGAGATAAACTGTGAACAAAAATTTCTATTCTGTTGCTCTGTGACATTTACAGAAAGATGCACAGAAAAATATCCCCAAAAATGGTGGGTGGACTTTCCATTACAGCAATGCTCCTGCTCATTATGCTCTGGCCTTGAAAAAATTTGTGGCTAAAAATGGAAGAACCAATGTCCCACATCCTAATCCGCAATCCTTCAGTGCCAAACTTCTTCTAAATGCACAATTCAAGCTGGCACTAAAGAAGACTATCTCGTACTGTGTTGTCAAGAACAATCACAGGCTGCAAATGTAGAGTTAAAAACACTGGACTTCACCAAATATCTCCATTTATGGCATAATCACTGGAATCACTACACCAAGGCATGAAGAAACTACTCTGTGGAAGACCATAGGGAGAAATTTCTGAATTTTTTATAGACAAAAAATGCACTCCATTAATTGTGTGATAACACCAAGTACCTTAGCACAATTTCTTTTTGGTTATATACATTTGTAAACTTTTGGATCTGAATGTTACAAATTAGTACTGCGTAGTGTGGTGCTGCAAATGCTGAACACTAACTACTACTGATGACAGATTATGGCTGCTCTTCTGCAGCAAATTCTGGTATGCTGCGATCTTCTGCAGACTGCAATGGCCATTTAATTCGGGTGAAAAAGGGTTAATACACTATCACATGACCTACTATGTCTGGTAATTAACAAACCTGAAAAACAAACCTCCAGACATCAACCTGATGCAAAACATAACGAACTGTTCACTCATTCTCTCTACAGTTTTGACCTAGTAACACTGAATTATAACCTTTTCTCCAGCACTGCAGTCACGTACAAGTTAACTCCATGCACTTAGCCAAAAAATTTCAACACTGACTACCAGCTAGTCAAGCTATGCAAAAACTGAAACATGTAAACATTTGGGAGTTTTTGGAATGCCAACTGTGTGCAAGGCATTTAAAAAGTATTCAGACGTAACAGTTTTTTTTTTTTTTGAGTTGTGTTTTCCTGGAATTTCTTACTCCCACTACAATGTTCTATCTTTGAAGCACAGAGCCCATTGCCAGTATGCTGTAATAATCTAGTGGTGTTACATAACTTTTAAACAGATCTAAAATAACTGTGTATGAAATGATTTCCATTAACACAATTCTGTATAAAACACTGATTCAAGTACAGTGCATGACTTGTGGACAAAATGAAAAGAAAGTTATCCTATAAATCCCCAACTAGCTGGCATTTCTAAAAGTGGCTGTACCTCTACAGTAACTGAAGTATGGTTACTGACTGCACAGAGTACTTTTTGTAGAACGTGAAGGATTAATCATGCACAGTACCTGTTGGATTAATCATGCACAGTACCTGTCGTATGTACATTCAGTCAACTAGGACGCCTACGAAGAAATCTATAACTGACCACATCTTACTAGATTCCAAAGCAATCACACTCACACCTTCATGGAATACATTTTTGTAAACAGTTTCTCTTTAGGCAGCACTTAGATCACCCCCAGCTAAAATAATTTATTTCCCTGAAAATCATGTTTTGTAATCTTAAAGCACAAAACATTCACATTTTACTTTTCCACCTGTGTTGCTTCTCATCCCCTATTATCAAACAGCATCTACAAAAACTATCTAACAAAAAATGTGGAGTAATTGAACCAAATTTTTGTCCAAAAGAAAGTTGTGATTAAATATCAAACTTTGGAGGCAGACTAAGTAAGAACTTAGAACTGTAAGGAACAAAGATGCAATTAGTGCAAAGTCTGATAGACAGTGGGTTAACAATTTTCACAGTGGTTACATTTTCCCAATAATTTTCAATGACAC
>Ga0209755_10009615_pt1 | contig 10216 bp, 8 predicted proteins | sample TergutCo191P1_FD_187301 | JGI IMG/M metagenome (GOLD analysis project Ga0209755, IMG submission 187301) | Cornitermes sp. P1 segment gut microbial communities from Petit-Saut dam, French Guiana - Co191P1 (SPAdes) (version 2) | ecosystem: Host-associated > Arthropoda: Insects > Digestive system >...
GCTGTCGGCGAAAAGAAGCTTATGTTGGAGATTGGCAGAAATGATGCCGATTATTTTGATATTATTGATTGGGCTAAAGTGACCGAGACATGTAAGGGCTGCGGCATTTGTACATATCTATGCCCCACATGTTATTGCTTTGATTTTCGGGATATCACTAAAAACGGGCAGGCAAAGCGTTATAAATGCTGGGATAGCTGCATGTATCCCAAGTTCACACTCCATGCATCCGGTCATAATCCCCGCGATAAACGCCATGAGCGGTACAGGCAGCGCGTACTGCACAAGTATAAGTATGTTCCCGAAATTTTTGACGGCAATGTGGCATGTACCGGCTGCGGGCGGTGCATAAGAAGCTGTCCGGTGGGCATCAATATCAGGGAAATCGCTAAAAAGGTCTTGGAGGCGTCTGTATGAATACCAGTTCAAATCCGTATTTACCTGTGAAAGCTGAAATTGAGGAAGTTATTCAGGAAACGACTTCTGCTGATTTGGATGTCAAAACTTTCAGAATCAAGCTGCAGAGCGGCGAGGCTTTTGACTTCATGCCGGGACAGTTTGTGGAATTTTCGATACCCGGCATGGGCGAGTGCCCTTTCGGGTTTGCCTCGATGCCCATGCAGGACGGGCGCTTTGACTTGACTATCAAGCGCACAGGCAAGGTTACAAACAGGATACATGCTCTGGATGCGGGTTCTCCGGTCTGGATTCGCGGTCCTTTCGGAAATACGTTTCCTCTCGAGCTCATGGAAGGCAGTGATTTACTGATTGTTGCCGGCGGAATAGGGCTTGCGCCCCTCAGACCGCTTATTCAATATGTGCTCAAAGATGACCGGCGTGCAAAGTACGGAAAAGTAGACATGCTGCTCGCGGCACGCAGCGCGGCAGACCACTGTTTTACATATGATTACGATGCATGGCAACGTTCCGGCGACACCACTGTTTCACAAACGATTGACAGTGACCAGCCCGGCTGGAACGGACTGGTCGGCTTTCCGCATAACTTAATCAAAGATATTGCCTTAGATTTTACGAATCTCTATGCAGTTTTATGCGGTCCGCCAATCATGATAAAAGCTGTGCAGGGAGTCTTGACCGAAATGGGTATGCCGCCTCATAGGATTTACACTACTTTGGAAATGCGCATGACATGCGGCGTAGGCAAATGCGCAAAGTGCAATATAGGTCATCAATACATATGCATCGACGGCCCTGTATTTTCAATGGCAGAGCTATCCGCCATGCCGGATGAGTATTAGTAGTCTATTTCCCAAACACCTACACTAATCGTGCCTATGTCATCAGCAACACCGGATAAAATCTCGGTAAAATAACAGAACTTTTTCCTTGAGTTTTTGCTGGTTTTGTGATATTGTAAGTTCAATTTGGGGTCGCAAATTTGGTTTACGCCTTGCGACAATATGAAATTTTGGAGGAATCTTATGGAGATGAAAGTACAAACGAAAAGAAGACTAATGGCAATTTTCCTGGCTCTAACAATGATGTTATCATCGATGTTTGCGCTCGGTATAGGCGCAACAGCCCTCGCGGTAAACGACGGCGATGATGATGTAGGCGTTCCCGTGTATGACGATACGGATTCACCCGCATTCGTCGGTTCCGAAAGCGATACCGGATCATTTGTATTTTTTGTAGTGGCACTGGATGATTTAGGTAACGATGATTGTGAGCTTGACTTCTGCGATTGTCTCGACACTTTAGACAATGATGCCGATAACTCCGCCAATTCAGACGAAGTTTTTGACGACAGCATTAGTGATTTTGAAGACCTCCTGGCTATTGCGGCAGTTGCGGCAGGCACAGACATCACCGCCGACTTTGTAGATCCGATTTTTGCACAAGCTGTTCGTCAGGTCATTGGCATTGGCGACAATGATCCAATTTACTTAGAAGATGTGTTGGGCATTACTGATTTGCAATTATACAATAGGGGTATTTCCAATCTTTCCGGAATTAGAAACTTCACAGAACTATTGATTCTAAATGTCTTGGAAAACAATTTAACATCACTTGATGTGAGTAATAACACTAAGCTTATTGCTCTTGACGTTGGCTATAATATGCTGACGTCGCTTGATGTCAGCAAAAATACAGCTCTTGTGCTTTTATGGGTTGATGGTAATCAATTGACATCACTTGATGTAAGCAATAATACAGCTCTCGAGTCGCTGTGGGTCTTTATCAACCAATTAACAACACTTGATGTAAGCAATAATACCAACTTAATAGATCTTAACGCCAGCTACAATCAGCTCACATCAATTGATGTGAGCAATAATACAGCTCTCGAAAGCCTAGTCCTCCGGGACAATCAGTTGACAACATTGGATATTAGCAAGAATACCGCATTGATATCGCTTGATGTCGCTTATAATCAGTTAACAACACTTGATGTGAGCAATAATGTGGATTTAATGTATCTTTATGTGGACAATAACAGAATGGCTTCTATTGCCTCTATTATCGGCTTGGCAAATACAAGTGTAGACACCGCAGACCCTGACGCTTTTGTTTTCTATCCGCAAATTCAAATGCCTCAAGTTGGAGGGGCGAGCAATGTCCCGCAAACGGGCATCACAGGTCAAATGATACTGCCGATGCTGCTGATCGCACTAGGACTTATTCTGGTTGTCGGCGCGGAGACTTTCCGCAGAAGCAAAAAAAATGCTGAGCAGTAATTTACAGGACGCCGCTGTGTAAGAGGACTAAGAGGTGGGGGATAATAACCCCCGCCTCATTATTTAGAAGGGATTGTCATAATTTGAAGCTCTTGGTAGCCGAAAAAAGCAAAACAAAAAAAACGCAAAGCCCGCAAGAGAAAAAGAAGCGGATTATTTACTGGTCAGTGCTTGGAGTTGGTGCGGTGCTCATTATTGCGGCGATGGCGATATTCGTGTTCAGAGCAGATGAAGAAACCTCAGCCCGAAGCGAGTATGAGTCTGTCAGGGATGCATTCTTTTACATCGCAAATCCTGCATACCACGATACAAGCGGCGGCATGCCGAATGAATCTGAGCCGATTGCCGATTCAGAAGATGCGCCGGGTGGGGATTTGGGTGACATTATAGATGAGGCGCAACAACGACGGCTTGCTATGGCTAATCTTTTGGAGATAAACAGTGATTTTATTGGATGGATAAGTATTGAGGGCTTAATAGAATATCCTGTTGTGCGTGGTAGCGATAATTCTAAGTATCTAAATACAACATTCAAGGGTCAGCGTAATTCTGCCGGTACAATCTTCATGGATTACCGCCATAGTCTTGGTTTCGATGAATCCATATGCATACTGTATGGGCATTTAACACGGGATGGAACAATGTTCTCAGAGCTGCACCGATTCCGTGATTCTGAATTTCTGCAAGAAAACCCATATATCAAAGTAACAACTTTAGATGGCGAACTTTTGACATACCGGGTATTCGCCGCAAAAATCACAGATGTTTGGAATTCAGCATACACTTTATCCATAACTAACACTACAAGAGCTATAGCCGACTTCCCAAACACACCGAGAGACGCAAGCCGTTTTCTGCTTTTATCGACTTGTACACCGGGATTAAACGATGATGAACGTCTGCTGGTTTTCGCAGCGCTGGCGTAATATCTCGGCGGTTAGATTATTCTTACGGCATCTATTTCCGCCGAACTTGTGTCTTTGCCCCGGTAGTTCAAGTTTCTAAATACCCACACTATTCCGGTTACTGCCCGAATGCAAGCGCAGGGCAATTTTGCTATTTTTTGAATTATTTATTAACAAAAGTATTGCAAAAAAACACAAACTGTTGTATACTGAATCGAATTATTTACAAAATGTAGCGAATTTGCGGCATTATCAGAATCGAGAGGTGAGCCTGTGACAAAGTATGTCATAAACGGTGGCAAACCATTACACGGTGAAGTAGAGATAAGCGGAGCAAAAAATGCTGCCGTTGCCATAATTCCGGCGGCCCTCATGGTTGACGGTGTTTGCAGGGTCGAAAATCTACCGGATATTTCAGACGTAAAAGCACTGTTACACATTTTAAAAGAGATGGGCGCGAAGATACGCGTCGTCAACAAAAGGACTCTTGATATCGACTGCTCGCGTATCGGTACCTCGCATGCCACTTTTGACTTGATGCGCCGCATAAGAGCTTCGTACTATATCATTGGAGCACTGCTTGGACGCTTCGGCAGAGCCGATGTTGCTATGCCCGGCGGCTGTAATTTCGGTGGTGTGCGTCCTATAGATCAACACATCAAGGGCTTTACGGCTTTGGGCGCCTCCGTAGAAGTCAGAAACGGTATAGTTTCTGCTGTGACAGAAGATGGGCTGCGCGGTTCGACCGTGTATCTTGATGTTGTGTCTGTCGGTGCAACTATAAACGTGATGCTTGGAGCTACCCTTGCTTCAGGCACTACTATTATTGAAAACGCAGCAAGAGAGCCGCATATTGTTGACCTTGCAAACTTCCTCAATTCCATGGGCGCGGATATACGCGGCGCCGGAACACATGAGATAAAAATCCGCGGTGTCAGACGCATGACAGGTGGATTTTATTCAATTATTCCCGACCAAATCGAAGCGGGAACATATATGACGGCTGTTGCGGGCGCGGGCGGGAGAGTTGTGATAAAGGATGTAATACCCAAGCATCTTGAGTGCATATCCGGCAAGCTGCGTGAAATGGGTGTTACAATTGTCGATTTGGAAGATTCTATTATCGTCCAAAGAGACGGGCCGCTGACCAAAACTCATATAAAAACAATGCCTTACCCCGGCTTCCCGACAGATATGCAGCCTCAAATTTCAACCGTGTTATGCCTTGCCGAAGGCACAAGCACCGTCACAGAAGGCGTATGGGACAACAGATTTAAGTATGTCGATGAGCTTGCAAAAATGGGCAGTTCTATACGCGTTGACGGGAGGACAGCAATAATTGAAGGCGTTCCGTATCTAACCGGTGCGCCAATTAAAGCCAGCGACTTGCGGGCAGGCGCCGCACTTGTCATAGCCGGTCTGGCTGCGCATGGCACAACAGTTATTGAAGGCGTCAGTTACATCGAGCGCGGATATGAAAAAATGATACAAAAGATGACCGCTCTCGGTGCTGATATTAAAATCGTCTTTGAGCGCAACGAACCCAGATTCAGAAAGAAAATCGTATAGAGTGCAATTATTATGAGCTTCACGCTACCTCGCAAAGAGAGTCCGGCTAAGTAGCCGGACTTACATCATGCACCTCTTGAAAAACTTGCCAAGATATTTGTATATTACAGCCTCCCAGGCAAGTACTCTCTTCTCATGGTCGTTTTGTGTCTAAGATTTAACGAAAGAGATGGTCATTACTATGAAAGATAAAAGACATCTGTCAATATTTATTCTTGTAACTATGTGCTTGCTTGTTGCCGTAATTTTGGGGGCATGTAGTATTGGTCAAAACGATGAGCCGGAGCTTTCACCCGAGCCTTTAGACATCCCCACCCCTACTCCGACACAGGATCCCGCAGATACCCCCCCACCGCCGCCCGAGCCGACTCCTGTGCTCGATAATGATCTTGTTGAGTGGGTCGGAGATGTTGAACATTTATTTTTCCATGAAACCATCGCCTATCCGGATTTGGCGTTTCCCGGGCGTACCGACACAAACAGACTTGACGACTATATGATAACCGCCCATGAATTTAAATTGATTTTGGAAAGTCTGTACCGTAAGAATTTTATTCTCGTTGATATTCATGATGTATGGTCTGAGTATACAGATGCGCAAGGCCAGCAGAGAATGCAGCGCAGTACACTTCTGATTCCCGACGGCAAGACGCCGATCATACTATCCTTTGACGATCTTACATTCCATTTAGAGCCGTATAATGCATTCATGCACAGATATATTATCGGTTCCGACGGAGAGATTTGGGCCGAAGGCATTGACCCTGACGGCAATCCAATAGTCACGCAGGATTTGACTGCCATAACGATACTGGATAAGTTTATACGGGAAAATCCCGGGTTTTCAAATAACGGAGCCAAAGGTATCATTGCGCAGACCGGCCTTTTTGGGATTTTAGGATATCGGACACAGAGTAATATAAATGATAATTCTGATGAGTTCAGGCTCAACCGCATGCAAGAAATTGCTCGCGCAAAGCCTGTCATACAAAGGCTGAGTGAAACGGGTTGGAAGTGGGCTACCCACAGTTGGGGACATATAAGAAATGAACGCGCCTCACTCGAGCAAATAAAGAGCGACGCCGAACGCTGGATGAGTGAAGTCGGTTCGCTTATAGGGGAGACTGACATTTATATCTTCGCGCATGGAGAGAGACTTGATGGCTGTGATTGGCGTTGCACGACCGCATGCGGCCCGGCTATGCTCTTCTACTTTGATTTGGGCTTTCGCTTTTTTGCGTCGGTTGGTTCAAGTCCGCACTACCAAATCAAAACTGATATAGCGGCCGTTTCAATGGACAGGATGGCCTCTGACGGCATAACCCTCAGAGGCAGACGCGAGCAGTTTATGAGATTCTACGATGCCATGGACGTGTTTGACCCTCTGCGCCCCGATTTAGGTACGATGTGGTAGATTAAAGCCGATGGCCGGCTTGAGTGTATTTCAACATGTTTCCGTTAAGTAACTCTCCGGATAGGTTTCTTTTAATCGACTGTACGCGTTTTTCGCATTTCCCCTGTTTTCGAACAGACCGAAAACAGAGGGCCCTGACCCTGTCATTACCGATCCGATAGCACCATAATCGAGCATTGTACTTTTTATGTTTTCAATATCGCTTTTCCCTCGCGGTATAACATCTTCAAACACATTAAACATACGTCTTGCAAGGGCGCTTAGATCGCCTTTTTCAAGCGCGCCTATAAGACCATCTGTGTCCGGACGAGCCCGTATTTTTTCGCATCTGATATGTTTGAATAATTCGGGAGTTGAAAATGAAAACGGGGGTTTGCATATCACAACATGACAATGCGGTATACTTTGAATATCTGTCAGTTGCTCTCCCCTGCCCTTTGCCAACTTCGTGCCTCCGTTTATACAAAACGGCATGTCTGAACCAATGGTATTGGCTAAGGCTTCAAGCGAGCCGCGCTCTATCTTGGTTTTGAACATTTTATCAAGCATACGTAGCACACATGCCCCGTCTGCACTGCCGCCGCCAAGTCCGGCACATACAGGTATGTTCTTTTTTATATTGATTATCGCGCTGTACCCTTTGATGCCCGCATAGTCGAAAAACGCAAGTGCCGCCTTGTGGGCGGTATTGCGCTCATCCTTCGGCAAAAATGATAGATCGGTGAAAACCTTCACACAAGAGTGGTGACCGTCTCCTGTTTCCTCACTGCATTCAACTGATATTTCATCACTGAGACCCACAGTCTGCATCACACTTATGATATCATGATATCCGTCTTTCCTCTTTGATACTATATCAAGGGATAGATTTATTTTTGCGTGTGCAAGTGATGTGTCTTTCATGCTGATATTATTACTCAATACAAAAAATCCTCAAATTACTAAAAGCCCTCAATGCGCTTCACAATTCTCAAACAGCAGGCTCATCAGCTTTGTGCCGTCGGCGATTTGTTTACCTTCGTTTGCCCCGGCCTCGCAGAATTTTTGCCCTGTTTTTTTATCTTTTCGGCTGTCGTATATGACAAAGGGTACCGCCCCGCTGTCATGCCCTCTTGTGGAGGTCAGTGTCCTGTGGTCGGACAGCACAAGCATTCTGAAGTTTTCACCGCTCGCATCCATGCGCTTCATGAGCGGAGCGATTATCCTGGAGTCAATCCACTCGATAGCTTGCAGCTTTCCTTTTAAGTCCCCGTTATGCGTACACTCATCCGGCGCTTCTATGTGGACTGTGACAAAATCTTTTGTTTTAAGAGCTTCTATAGCTGCCTCAACCTTACCCTCGTAGTTTGTGTTGAGTTCTCCGGTGGCGCCTTCTACATAGATTTTTTCAAGCCCTAACAGAACCCCGATTCCCTGACACAGTGGTACAGCGGATATTACGCTGCCGCTTTTTTTGTATTTTTGCGTGAAATCCGGCAAGCTTACCGCAGTTCCATTTGCCCAAAACCAAATACAGTTCGCGGGAAGCTTTCCTGTTTTGCGTCTTTTTATGTTAATGGGATGGTTGTCGAGAAAGCTATTCGATATCCGCATCAATTTTTCAAGCACGGCAGCTCTTTTACTGCCTTGCGGCAGATACTGCCCCAGCGTTTCATCCAAATGGTCATGCGGCGGAGTCAGCTCTATGGGTTGAGACACATCCCCGCCCGCTTTTGCTTGCTCTTGAACCGCAATGTGTCTGAATGACGAGCCGGGATAGATTGTTATCCCCGCCTCTTCTGCGACTTTTGCAAACTCAGGGTTTTCAAACAGCTCTGCGGCAAGCGAGTCTGATTCATCACCGCTGATCGCTCCCGCTGAATGTGAGAGTATTTTCTTCTCCTCAAATGGGATATTCCCGTCTTCAATAGTCACCATATTCATGCGGTAGGCTATATCACCGGGCGACAGTTCGATTCCCATTGCCGCAGCTTCGAGTGGCGCCCGACCGGCATAGAAGCCGCGCGGGTCACAGCCGAATATTGAGAGTATTGCAGTGTCGCTGCCTGCTTGCATACCCTCCGGCACAGTTATAGCATGGCAAAGCTCTCCTGCGTCCGCCAGCTTGTCCAGTGCCGGTGTGTCGGCGTATTGTATTGGCGTTTTTCCGTCAAGATCCGGTATCGGGTCATCCGCCATACCATCCCCGATAACTAAAATATATTTCATAATGAGCCTACGAACTTTTCCATCTTTTCAAGAGCTATAGAGATTTTTTCCATTGACGAGGCATAGCAAATACGGACAAATCCCTCGCCGCCCTGACCAAAAGCGCTGCCCGGAATCACGGCGACCTTTTCTTCCCGCAAGAATTTTTCACAAAATTCAATCGATGACAAGCCTGTGCTCTTTATGCATGGAAACATGTAAAATGCGCCTAGCGGCTCAAAACACTCGAGACCAATACCGCGTAAGCCTGATAACAAGTATCTGCGGCGCTGGTCATATTCCCGTTTCATGTTTGCCACATCTCCGTCGCCGTTTCGCATGGCTGTTATTGCTGCGTATTGACTCGTGGTCGGCGAAGACATCACAGCATACTGATGTATCTTGAGCATCTGGCTGATAACTTCAACAGGCCCGCAGGCATACCCCATGCGCCATCCTGTCATTGCATGGCTTTTTGAAAACCCTCCGACATAAACCGTACGCCGGTGCATATCCTCAACTCCGGCAATCGAAACATGCTTCTGCCCATATGTCAGTTCCGCGTAAATCTCATCCGTAATTATCATAATATCTGTATCCCTGATTACGCTTGCAATCGCATCAAGATCTTCTTTGTGCATAATCGCTCCGGTGGGATTGCAGGGATACGGCAGTATTAGGGCTTTTGTTTTTGGCGTTATCGCGGCTTTGAGCTGGTCTGCAGTGAGTCGAAATTCATCTTCTGCTTTCGTCTCAATGAATACAGGCTTTCCGCCTGCCAGCACTGTAATCGGCCCATAACATACAAAGGATGGAACAGGCACTATCACTTCATCGCCGGGATTGACGAGTGCGCGCACAGCAAGATCGATGGCCTCACTGCCACCTACCGTAACTATTATTTGGTTTGCATAGCTATAGGTCAGTCCGAATCGTCTTTGCAGATATTTTGATATCTCGGTACGCAATTGCGAGAGGCCTGCATTGCCTGTGTATTTTGTAAAGCCTTTTTCAAGTGATTTTATTCCGGCATCCCTGATATGCCATGGCGTGACAAAGTCCGGCTCGCCTACTCCGAGCGATATTGCGTCAGTCATTTCCTCAAGTATGTCGAAAAATTTTCTGATTCCGGACGGAGCAAGAGATTTTACACTGTCTGATAATACTGAGTTATAATCTATCATAAGAAGCCAATCCTCTCTTCCTGCTCCGGATTTTTAACAAATATACAGTTTTGCTCCTTATATTTTTTCATTATAAAGCGCGTTGATGTTGCCGTTACACCCGATATCGGCGCAAGATGCTCATAAACGAACGCGGCTGCCGCTTTCATTGTTTTTGCCGTCACTGTGACCAGCAAATCATACGTCCCGGTCATCAGATATAACGAATCGACTTCGGCATACTCGTATATCCGCCCGGCAATTCTGTCATACCCCTCT
>Ga0209755_10009616_pt1 | contig 10214 bp, 4 predicted proteins | sample TergutCo191P1_FD_187301 | JGI IMG/M metagenome (GOLD analysis project Ga0209755, IMG submission 187301) | Cornitermes sp. P1 segment gut microbial communities from Petit-Saut dam, French Guiana - Co191P1 (SPAdes) (version 2) | ecosystem: Host-associated > Arthropoda: Insects > Digestive system >...
CTATCAAAGATCATTACTAATGAGTAATCTTGGGTCTTTGCCTATGATCCTGAGACAAAAAATCTGTTTTCTGATGGCACCAACACATCACAAAATATGAGCAGAAGGTCATGCTGATCACATCTTTAATAACTTTGGGTTGGTGCATCTAAAATATGTCCCTGTAGGAAGGCAGTGAATTCCACTTTTTTATCAAAGCTCTGAAGCATTTGAGGAATACCATTTGGCAGACAAGGCTGGAAAAATGGGAAAATAATTGGATTCTGGACCATGACAATGTGTCTTGTTACATCTCCCTTGCAGTGCAGCAGTTTTTACTGAATAACCAAATACCAACCATCATCCAGCCACCATATTCTTCAGGTTTCACTCCTTATAGCTTTTGGCTCTACCTGAGACCCAAGAATGGGCTGAAAGGTAGCTGTTTTCATGTGCGGAAACATTCCACAGAATGTAATGGCAGGTTTCACAGTCATGCAATGTGCCTAAATCAATGGCAGGGCTGGAGCAAGTTGAGTGCATGTGAGTCTGTGTGTGTGTGTGCATGCGCGTGCGTTTGTGCGTGCGTGTGTGCAAAAGAATCAGAACTCTGCATTTCAGTCTGCATACTTAGTATCCCATCCCAATGACAGAAGCATAATTTTATATGTTGAGTTAAAAGTTTTCTTCAGATGTACAGAAGAAAGCCAGAATAAGAGGGACAACGACAGAGTTTGGATGTTGAGTTAAAAGTTTGCTTCAGATGTACAGAAGAAAACCAGAATAAGACGGACAAGGACACAGTTTGGATGTCAGTGAATGAATTAGAATACTGGGGTCCTCAGAAACCTGTCTGACAAAATAAACTGTATCCCAGTGGTCATTGAGAGACTGAATCAATTAGTGAAGTTATCATTATGTAGTAACTTCAAGATCGTCTCAGGAGACTGTAATTTCTGGAAGTACAGTACAGCCACTTCTCTGTGGATTATTTTATGATGCAGTCAGTACTGGTATCCAAGATTAAAGAAAAGAGTTAATGGAATAATTAGTGAATATACTGGGTATGGTCTGATCAGGATACTGAGGAATACCACAAACACTTCCTGTCAGCAACCTAATCCCCAGTTTAACTAGACATCTCCTAAATGCAAGTATAGATGTTACTGCTGCATCGACCTGCTGGGTGGCACTTTCATTACTTGTAGTCTTGTGTCTTGTTAAACATGGATGTGCTTGCCTTAATTGACATTCAGTGTGTTCTGATTTGCAGAGTTATCAATTTAGTGGTGCCTCCAGAACAAGTAATTGACACAGTACTTCTTTTCCATCTGCCGCACCATCGCATGGTTTCCCTTCGCTTTTTAGCTTGGCATTTTCTTGGTAAGTATTTCATAACAATATGTGTTTGTATGGGCTGTGATTACATAATTAGAACAGTTAAATGTATTCATAATATTAGGCATTTAAACCTACTTCTTTATAAGATATTAACATATTGATTTATTTCTTTTTGATAGTCTAAACAGGTGCATGTTGGGATTTGTTTCTTCTGAGATATGATGCTGTGGCTCTGGAAAATTGGTTCTGGACATTTTGAGACATTATAATGGTCCCATCTTCAAAGATCAGTATATTCATGGAGAAGATGAGACCACTATGTAGTCTTGGAATGTCAGGAACCAATTATGTAGTAACACAGAGTCATATCCCAGAAGAATGGAAATATCACTGACACCACCGCTAAAACCTAAAAACTTGCATGATGCTTGTTACATGTACATGTCTAGTGATAAAAACTAAAAGTGGTATAAAGTACTATCTTTTATCTATTTATCTATGTATGGTTTATCTAGTGACACTATCAGTAACTGGGATTTATAATGTCAAGGGATTGGTTGATTAATGAATTGTAGAGTATGTGGAAGGAAGCATCATGACTAAATATGAGGTACTACCATGGGATCATCCCATGTACTATTCTTGTATTATTGCTATGGTGATTAAATCAAGGAGAATAATACGGTAAGGAATGAGTGAAGTGATCGGGTGTGAAGCACTCCTACTTCAGTTCTGGGAGATCTGGGATCTAGGTTTAAATCTTGGCCTAGAGAGCAGTTACACTGATTGAGATTTTTGGTTGTTTTTTTTTTTTTAGTAACTCTAAGAAATTGGAGGAATAGGGCCTTAAATTGGACTGAAACCACTTGCATAATCTTCCCAATTCACTACTCACTGATCATCTTAAAAGTCAGTGTTATACAGTTGGAACAATTAAAAATGTCATCAACCAGACTAAAAATTGATGGGGCACAATTTTTTGTAATAAAATATGAAGAATATGTATTGCATAGGAGACCTAGATCTAGATGGCAGGACAATATTAAAATGGATCTTAGAAATACATGATATGTTTATGTAGACTGAATTCAACTGGCTCATTTATGATTCCTTGGCAGGACTCTGTAAAGATAGTAATGAACCTTTGATTTCCCAACAGCAGGGAATTTCTTGGCCAGCTGATCAACTGTAAACTTTTCAGTGTTGTTCCTTGACCATAATATAAGATTATTGGTTGATTAGTTGGTACTTCATGGTCTCTGGTATAATATCATATTTACCCGAATTTAAGATGTTCCTACATATATGAGCACGAAATTTAAGGAATAAACTCACTCGAGTAAGTATGGTATGTTAGTTGATTATAGGTAGACCAACTGATGTCACTTGCTTTATTTTTTGCTCAATGTGTTTCAAATGCTAGTACATTCATCTTCAGGAGCTTGCAACTGTGTGTGGGTAAACAGCTGTGGTTCGCTGTGTGTTGGCGTTACAGTGTGGTTCAGCTGGGGTGATGTGGTATCCTTATGCAGGCCTCAGTCTGCATAAGGATACCACATCACCCCAGCGGAACCACACCGTAACGCCAACACACATCAAACCAGAGCAGTATACCCACACACAGTCGCAAGCTCCTGAAGATGAATGTACTAGCATTCGAAACATATTGAACAAAAAATAAAGCAAGTGACATCAGTTGGTCTACCTTTATTCAACTATCAAGATGATGCACAGTCCAATAAACATATGGTATGTTAGTCTGAATGGTGTATGTGATAAGTTATTTTCTTTTAGGATTAAAAATTCAGTCGGTCACTCATGATTCCATTGAGGATGCTCGGACAGCCCTCCAGTTATATCATCGTTATCGGGAAATTGAAATAAAAGGCAATGTGACTGCCACGTTGAAAGAACTGTATGAAGTTGGTGAGAGGTTACAATGGCAGGTACCAATGGGTAATGATACTTAAGATATTCTGGCATATGGGTTATTAAACCCAAAGACAGTTTTACTTCTTGTGAAGGAGATACTTTGTAAGCAATCTTTTTCTTGACAGAACTGGCCAAGAAATGAATATGCAAACCATTCAAGGGACATGGTGAATCTGTAAAATGAGATGTTAATGTTCCTTTTTTTTTCAAATGGTTAGTGTCTTATGAAATCATGAATATACTATTTATTTTTGTATTTTAAATATTAGTACTTTGCTAAAATTAGTAAATACATTCTGTATGAATAGTTTTGTTCACAATCTTTTTAACACTGTATGAGTGGGTATATGCATTTTGTGTAGGAATTTAAACATATAATTGTATGTATTTCTTTAACGAAGTTATATAATTTCATGTCAGTGTTTAATTCCCTTGCTTGTTCTATCGAAAGGTAAGGTTAAATGCTCATTCCGTAACTCCATTACAGGTGTAGTTGAATTTTGTATACTTCTAGTATCTTTTAGCAGATATTTAAATGAGCTGAATATGTAGCATTTGTTAGTTCACATGTAAACTAGTGCAGTCAGTGAATGTGTCTTTAATTTTATGCAACGAAAGTTTAGGGCATTCTTGTTACTTTTTGTTCAGTTGTTCATTATTTTTAACTGATACACAGCTTACTTATGCCACATTCAAATCATTGGATATGTAAGTATGATACACGTTAAGTTTTTTCCTTGCACAACAATATTCAAGTATATTATTATGCTGAACTTCTTCCAGCTCTTTTTGATGTTATGTTGTGTTCAGCACCATAACTAAAGAGCTTACATAAATTGTTTTAAGGAGCAGAATGGATACACGTATATATTTAAAAATACGCGTTTACTACTTTGGTTTTTTTTTACCACCTCCACTCCTCCCCCCAACTACCAATGTTTCAGGTAAATTCCAAAAATTAAAAGACAGTTACATTTCTGTTTTATTATCAAAATTAAACACTGCATATTATTTCCGTCTGTACAATAAAATTATAGCTAGCGCAGAACATGCTAGTTGCAGGCAGTACCTAATTCTCCCAGTAGGTGAATCTGCCAACATTGTCTAATTTTTTTGTCCCTAAATCTCCAAAATGATGGGAAGGAAAGGTGAGGAGAGGGAAGATATTAAATTGAATTGAAGAATGAGAATGACAGGTATGGTAGCCCCACACAAAGGTGGGGGAATGGAGAGGGTAAGTGAGCATCTGGAGCAGGTGAGGAGCTGTTAGTTAAAGTCATAAATTCTTCAGCCAAAAATTAGTTTTAGAAAGAGGATGATTTCAGGCTTTGACTGTGAAGTAGATGAGAAGTGCATCCTTCTGGATTATTGCACAGTGAGTAGAAGTAATTTCTTACCAAAATTTCAGGATAACCTGTCGATCCTATCTTCAGGGTTCCGCGGTCCCATCGTCAAGGTTCAAATTCTTGAACCCTGAAGATGCAACCAATAGGTTGTTCCGAAACGTTGGTAAGAAATAACCACTACCTGCTGTGTAATAACACACAAGAGCACAGTGCTTAGAGGATCTATTTCAAAATTATTCATATCTTGGAAGATAGTTTGGAAGTAAGGTGTAAAAATAACTGATGTGGTGGTCACAGGAAGTTTATATTTATTATTACTATGGCACTCTAGTGACTTGTCAGTCAGAAGGCAAGTTCACATGACTGTGTGAACTTTTAAGGTTGTAGATGGCAAGTTGCACACCATTAGAATTTGTGCTAGTGGAAATTATGCCCAGCACTGAATTGTAACAATATTGAGAATCTTATAAGAGTAGTCTGTGGTTCTTGTTTGCCCATGGGCTGAAGCATTTGAATGAAGGTAGATATTGTAATATTTTTCCCACAGATCAATAGATTAGTTTATAATGCTTCAAACCCTTCACAGCTGACATGTTTATCATGCCAAGCTCCTACACCTTTTATTAATGAACTTTGTTATAATGTTATGGGATGTCATGTAAGTGGGGAAATACCTTCCAGCTTAGAGTACAAACTGGTTTTAATATAATGTGTGTGTGTATGTATATATATATATATATATATATATATATATATATCTTCTTTATCGTCATCATCATCATTATTATCATCATCATCATCTTCGACTGGCTGGTGCTAAGGCATCAATAGCTGTATGGATATATTTTGGCCCATTTATTATTGGGGATGGAATTGTTTTGCAATTTGATCTTTTCTTTGAGAAATTCTGCAGCAAGAAAGAAGTGAAAAAATCAGCATTTTGGATAAATAGCTTTTTGTTTTAAATAAATCGGACAGGTGAAGGTGTGAAGTACTGCAGCAATATTCATAGTGTAAGAATAGAGTTATTCCTGGCGAACACTCTTCATTGGAATAATAGTGAGAGGGTTACTGTAACTAAACGAGGTGTCAAAACCGTCCAGGTGCCTCCACACATTAAACGTAACTTATGCATGTGTTGAAAACTGCCCTGTGGAAGCAATACTGCCAGAAGATTTGGTCAGTACACTGTGCTTCATTTGCACCAGTGGAATGTTGTTTAAAGACAGCTTTCAAATATAAGTTACATTTACAAAGGTACTGTAATTACATTCTTACTGTATTTATAGTGTATGTAAAGTATTTGGTGTAATTTTATACAACACTGCTTTTTAAGTGTGATATTCAATTACTTGTTTGTACTGTTCCGTAATACATTTGATAATTTTAATTTTGTTTGGTGGTTTGGTTGTAATGGTAGATTATATCACAGGTGGTGTAGAATTGCTCAGTACAATAGGTTTATTTTTTGCAGTCATATCATACTGTAATATGTTTCTACCTGTATCACTTACTGGTATTGCTATGTAAGTTGACCAAGAGAATGAAGTAGGTACCATTCCACTTGATACATAATCTTCCACTTAATTCACAGTCTGTAACTTAATTTTAATCAGGGTATAAATAACTTCAAAACGTGTAACCTATTGTGAGAGGATATTCTATTTTTTTTTAGATTACTTTTTTACACTTCAGAGACAGTGTTCAAATTGATGGATCATGTTTGTTCTTCTTTATGATGTCAATTTGAACGTCATGATCGTATTTTTTGGCTCGATATATCATCATGTATGTTGTAACACACACAGAAATTTATGGTTCCATAAGAAAAGTGAGTTAAATATTAGTATGTCATATTGACAGATCAAATTCTGCTATTGAATACCTGCCATTCTGAGAATTGACATCCATAATCTGTTGCATTTATCAAGTATAAACACTTCTTAATGCATTCATTGCAGGTTGTTTTTAGTGTTTTACTGTGTCAAAAGAAGTAGAAAGGTGTTCCATTCTTTTGAAGGACAGACTGCTCCCTTCTTCAGGGTCAAAGTAGTAGGTCTTCCAAGTGATTGGAATCTTTTCAGCACGCCACAACACTGTAAGTCTGCAGTAGCTGTGAACCACCGTGAATCAATTTAATGTAACTTCTCAAGTTAATATTTGCATTTAGTGTGACTTATTTTATGACTAGGTGTGGGGTTTGTTCTTGTATTTTAATCAAGAAACAAAGACGTATAGTGTTTTAGATACACGAACTAAGACAAGCAGTTTAGAAATATTTGCTAAAACTTAAAGAGTGACTGTTGACAGTATCTGAAAGTGTTTAGAATTACTCATATTCTGAACTCTGTTCATTAGTTTTTATTCAGCAAAGAACACAGTATTTCAGAAATTGGTTCTGTTTCCATCTTCTGTTGGAAATGTGAGGAGAGACATACTCAGTTGGGTCTAGTCAAAACAGCAATTTTCAGTTACCACTAGACAATGTATAAACTATGTCAGTCATTACCACTGTATATGCACCTAGGTTTTGCCCATGGGAGGTAATGGGAAATATGCAATATAAATTATGGAAGATACAAAACTTTTAATTTCCACAGCATGTTTGTTGAGGATATAGATCTTTGGGGATTTGATGCAATGCCATGTCACTGGGTTGTTTCCCACAGTTTGAAGGAATGTATTGTCTTTGTCTACAGTGCTTGAAGATGAAGGCATGACATTACATCAAAACATTAGAAGACACTAACCCAGCAATATAGCTTCACATCCCAGAAGACCTGAATCCTCAAAAACTATGCAAATACCTATAAAGGCCTAAATATAATACATCGATATTTCCCTTTCACAAAACCTGAACGTAGGTGCATATATACATGTAGTTAACTGTTATAGGTTGTTCAGTGATGATAGTAGCTTTTTTTTTGTCATTATATATCTTGAAGCTTTTGTGGCAACAAAATTGACACAGATGCTCTAAGTTTGACAGTCATGCCAGGATGTTCAAATCCACCACCATGTCAGAGACTGACAGTGTCTCCATTGTCACATCTCTAATGATAGAGACAGAGTTGGTCTGTCAAACAGGTGAATTGATTTTTCTCCACATTTTTACCTGAAATTGGAATCATTGGACCTTTGCAGAATGCATGATGATGGACAAAGATGACACCAAGTAATGGTAAGTGTAAAGTCTCATCATCAGAACTGTTAAGAATGGAATCTGAATGTGTATGTGTGCGTGCGTGCGTGAACATGTGTGTTCATATGTGTGCTCTAATTAATCCTTCTATTACAAACTTGTAGACATCATTTTAGTTCTGTTATTCTTCAACATGTCATTGTTGGGCATTTGACTTTGTAAATGTCTGGTAATTCAAAATGTGATTAAAAGATTTTTTGAAATTTCATACCATTCAGTATTTTAAGGCAGTATGTTGATACATTCATGTAATAAAAAAACTGATGAGGAATGAAAGAATGCATTCACTTCTTGCTGTGGTTAGAAAATTGTCTTATCTTTCTTTCAAATGTGTGATATATGTATGAGTGATATCAATTTTTTTACTGTGGGTGAGTGTGATGTGGGTCCTGATCGTGGGTAATGGCACTACTATAGATATGGGCTGTGTTGCCAGTGTGTCACAGGGCCTTTGTCCTTCTTGATTGAGAAATGATTACACCATGGCCCTTGCCTGTAGTTGCAGGTAGCTGGTGTAATGCCACTGGAATAACTGCAAGTGCCAGGGATCTACCATTTTGGGGGCCCCCAGGTGACAGGTTAATCACTGAAAAATAGATTTAAAAGCAAGTGTAGTCACTTTAGATGTGACATAAAATAATTTCCATTGGCCTTTGTACCAAAAATTTATTTTAGTATAGGGCAGTTATACCAAATATCCATTTCTGGAATTTTTGGAATGTCATTACCGAACACTTAATCATGTATTTCTGAAACAAGCAACTTCAGCTGTGTAGTTTAAGGTTTGCAGTAGCAATATTTGCAACACCAAAAGCAAGAGCAGTAAAATGTTAAGGTGAGTTATGTAGCAAATTGCAGTAGTATGCTTAAGAGTGTCAAAATATTACTTTTATTATGCCATTTTTGTTGTATTTTATCAGGTAACACAAATATAGTTCTGTGTACATTTTATCACATCACAGTTTGAGTCTTACCACATTTATGTCTTAAACCAGACCTGCTTGAAGTCACAACTACCATTTTGTCAAGTGATAGCCAGTATGTGGTGGGATGGAAAGGCTGGATCAGTCTCTCATTGGGAACAAAGAGGTGTTGTGTGGGAAAACCGTTTGGAAAACGTTGATCAATGGGGAAATGAAATGGAAAAATATAAAGAAAAGCAATGGGAGGGTTAAGAAATAATATCATTAAGCTCTGTGAACTGTTCTCGTTCAAACTTCAGAAAGAGTAAATCTTTCAGGCATTATGAGGCACAGCTTAGAAAAACATGGACATATTTCCATGCCCCATGTGTGCTGTAAATCCATGACTCCATTGTTCAAGGGATCCTAGACCATATGCAACTTACGACACACACTCAAAATGAATTTTTACAGTAATTAAATATAATGAATCATATTTAGGCACAAATGATTTTTGACAAAGCTTAAAGCTTTGTGAATACTGAAGGTCATTCATACACTTGTAAATTCAAGTTGGAATGTGAAATAATTGTATTTGTTATGTCAAACCCCACACTTATTAGTGTACGTAATCAGTTCTCTTATTTATACCAAATTAAATTTTAACAACTTGTATGTTTTAGTGACCAAAGACAGACTACATGAGGAAGAAAGAACTCTTATGTGTGCAGATAGAGTACTGCATGCTTATTAGTCATGCCATAGCTTGCAGCTAAGTTTAGAATACTGGGGTCTTTGTTCAGCATGAATATATAGTGATTGTATGTTGTTTATTTACAACACTATTTCAAAAGTTATAGTGTGAATTCTCATTGAAATTAAAACAAAATGTATAGAAGAAAATATTTTTATATTTAAAATACTATGAAATCATTAACTTAAACTTTATGTATTGTATTTGATGTTCAAAATTTTACTACAGTAGGATTTCTTTACTCTGGGACCCACAGGACACAACAGGTACCTGATTTTCAGACATTATGTATACCGACATGTCTTCACAGGTACTTTTTCATTACTGCTCCTAAAATTTGGCTGCATAACAACTGAGTGAATTATTCCATTTGGATATCTCCTTCACCTGCTGGTCTTGTAAAACTTTGTGACCTGCACTCAGAGAACGTACACTTGTTAGTTATTTTAATTTCATCATTAAAAACACTTAGCTTTTTCAATTATCATAGGCCTAGTTATGGGTTTGCCATCAAAATGCATTGCTATAAACCACTTACACAAGCACCTGTCTCATTCTACTAATTGAGGCTCTGCAGTGTCTGTCACTTTAAAAGTCCCTTCACACTTTCACTTGATGCCATAAACAGTTATAATTGGCCTTTCTGTTTCCCTAAATCATAGATACAATCCAGTGCTGTATGAATCCATAACCACACTTTGGCTTTCACCATTTTCGAGCCTTCTAAGTATTTCAAGTTGCTGAGTAATTGTTAAAGC
>Ga0209755_10009617_pt1 | contig 10214 bp, 11 predicted proteins | sample TergutCo191P1_FD_187301 | JGI IMG/M metagenome (GOLD analysis project Ga0209755, IMG submission 187301) | Cornitermes sp. P1 segment gut microbial communities from Petit-Saut dam, French Guiana - Co191P1 (SPAdes) (version 2) | ecosystem: Host-associated > Arthropoda: Insects > Digestive system...
CCCGACACAACCGACACCCGAACCGGAACACGAGATAATCCCCCCGACACCCAAGCCGGAAACCATCCCGGAAACCGAGGATAAATTAATTCCAACCGACGCCACCCCGACTCAACTCGCCACGTTCGAAGGGACAGAGGATTTTGACAAATGCTTTGTTATTGACAACCTTGGCGTTAGCGTACCCCTTGGCGGCGTTATAACCGAAAACGAACATGAATCTTTCACGGTAATTGAAACCACGTCGGTTCCCTTAGGCAATATGCCGCAAACCGGGCTTGCGGACATCGGATTAATTATGGCTTCGGGACTGCTGGCGACATCAATAGCGGCGGCAGCTGTAATAAGATGGATTGTGAAGCTTAAAAAAGAAAATTAGCATAATTGCGGGTTGCGTCAAATACCGAAAAGCGGCGGGCGACCTGTGGTCGCCCGCCCTTTGAAACGATACAACCCGCATATTTAAACAAACACAAAACACCCGACAGAAGGGGTATCCATGAAAAAACCAACAAACCGCAATGCGGTGAAAATAAAAATCCTCCTCATTACACTCGTGCTGATTTTCGCGCTGATGGGCGGGTTTACCGTGGCGCTTATTCGGGATATGTACACAATGAATAAAGGTCAGTCTTTCTATGACTCCGTTGCCGCCACATACTACAGCCCGCAAAACCAAACCGCACAAAAAGTCGAGGAAACTACAACCATCATTACACCCCCAACCGACGCGCCACCCCCTGTTTTTGAAGCCGCCCTTGATTTCAACGCCCTGCGCGAATTCTTCCCCGATATAACAGGATGGCTAAAAGCCGAAAACACAGTGATAAATTACCCCATTGTCCAAGGGGTTAACAATGAATACTACCTCGACCGTCTCCCCGACGGCACACAAAACAAAATGGGCTCAATCTTCCTTGACTTCCGCAACTCAGCGGATTTTTCCGACGACAATATTTTCATCTACGGCCACCACATGCGTTCGGGGGATAAATTCGGCACATTCAGGCAATACAAACAGCAGGATTATTTTGAAAACCACAGCACAATGTCCCTATACACCTCAACGGACAATTTCACAATAGACTTGTTCGCCGCATATATCCTTGACTCCGCAAATGAAATCCCCCCAATGCGCTTTATTAATCAAACCGATTTTGAACTGTATATGAACCATGTAAAAGAACGCTCATTTTTTTCATCGGATACACAAGTCAGTTTCGGCGACAAACTGATATTCCTCTGCACCTGCAACGACAGCGGCAACAAAAACGAACGATTGATTCTTGTGGGCAAAATTAAAAGTACGCAGTAGCTATACTATGCACGGGCAGGAACTTCATCTGCCAATGCGACTTGCGGTTGCTGTAACCCCATCTTGTCATCGTCAAACGCACCGATAATTCGGGCGATTTCGTCGGGGGACGGAAGCAACGCCCTCAAATCATCGGGCAAGCTGTCTTGCGTTGAATAAGTCGCCACGCCGATAGGAGTATTTGATGTTCGCAAGGTGTATTCAACTCTCGTGCGGTGCTTGGATTTGCAAATAATAATGCCGATAGACGGATTTTCGTCGGGCAGTTTTACTGTTTCGTCAAGCGACGTTAAGTAAAACTGCATCTTGCCTATATACTCCGGCTTAAACTCGCCAATCTTTAATTCTATGGCAATAAGAGAACGTAGCCGCCTGTGGAACAAGAGCAAATCTATATGGTAATCCTCGTCCGTTACATCGAGATAATATTGGTCACGCACAAACGTAAAATAACCGCCCATTTCGATTAAAAATTTGCGGAGGTTTTTCATAATGGCGGCTTCCAGTTCCGCTTCGCTGTGTTCTTCGCCTACTTCCAGGAAGCCAAAATTGTACTCGTCTTTTACGGCGAGTTTTGCCTGCAATCGGTATTTTTCAGATATGGTTTCATCAAAATTCGTTTGGTTTGTAAGATACCGCTCGTAGGCTTTAACGTCAATATTGTGGATAAGTACGTCATACGTCCAACCAAAGCGACGTGTAGCTTTGATGTAAAAAATGCGCGCCATTGGGTCTTTGCATTTTTCGATTATTGCGTAATTCTTCGTCCAGCTTATTTCTGCCAACAGTGGTGGCAGATTTGCAATTTCTAATTCTGCCAATGATGTTGGCAGAATTTCGGCGCCAGCACCAACAGCACTTTTGTCAGCAATTTTTGAAACCGGTTTTTGCAAATTTGCTTCCATAATTTCTCGCACAGCGGGTTCGAGATTTGAATATTCAAGATAAAAATTACGCATACGCCAAAGATTGCGAGTCGAGTAACCTCTATCGCCGGGAAATTCTTTCTGAAGTTCTTTTGCCAAAAGTTCAACAACGGACTTACCCCAACCTTGCTCCCGCTGTCTGAAATCAATCCTGTGTCCAATTTTCCAATATAGCGTAAGCAACTCAATATTGACCTTCTTCATCGCCTCATATTGATGACGATAAATAAGTTCCTTTATTTCTTTTATGAACGGCGCATATAACGCAAGCTCGTTACTCACTCTTGTTTGTCCTCCTCTCGCATTTTTGATATATGGTGATGATAAAGCCCCTGAATAAATGCAAGCGGCGGCGGATTTTATCAGCCCTTAAACAATCCCCCCACATCAAACCCCCTACCCCGCAAGTAATCCCCTGCGGGCAGCCTTTTTCCGTTCAGGGCTTGCAGTTCCGTTACCCTGACACAACCGTCCCCCGCTTTTACAATCAAGCCATCCCCCGCCGACGCACAAAGGATTGTCCCCGCGCCGACATCGCCGTCAAACGCAAACGACGCTTCCTCCACGCCCCAAATCTTTACCGCTTGTTCGCGGTAGTACGTATAAGGTCCGGGCGAGGGGTCAAAGGCACGGGTTAGGTTTTTTATTTCACGCACGGAAAGCGACCAGTTAATCAGCGCGTCGCTTTTTTTTATCATCGGCGCGTAAGTGGACAGCGAATCATCCTGAGGGGTGCGGATGGCTTTGCCGTTGTTTATATCCTCAAGCGCGGACAGCAGCAACCCGCCGCCAAGCTCCGCCAAGCGGTCATGCAACGAGGTAAAGCGCTCATCCTGTAAAATCTTTATTTTCCCGACAGAAATAATATCCCCCGTGTCTATACCGGAATCCATTTGCATTATCGTTATCCCCGTCTCGTCGTCGCCGCCAAGCAGTGCGGAATGTATGGGGGAAGCCCCGCGGTACCTCGGAAGCACGGACGCGTGGACATTGACGCAACCATATTGCGGCATATTTAAAACCCCCGTGGGAAGCAGAAGCCCGTAAGCCGCGACAACAAAAATATCCGCGCCGAGTTTTTTTAAATGAGCGCGGATTTCCCTTGATTCCGCCAGACGCAACGTATTGGGCTGAAGGACGGGAATATTGTTTTTTTCGGCAAGTTGTTTTATCAGGCTTGGCATAAGCTTATGCCCACGCCCGGCGGGTCGGTCGGGCTGGGTCAACACAGCCAAAACATCATGGTTTTTTATAAGCGCATCCAACGACGGCAACGCAAACGCGGGCGTACCCATAAAAATCACTTTCATTTTCGTTTTCGCGCCTTTCTGCGTTCTTCCAACTGTTCTTGGGTGATAAATTGGACATTTGTAGCCTTGTCAAGGAACAGCACCCCGTCCAAATGGTCAAGTTCATGACAAAAAGCGGACGCCATAAAATCATCCACAGAAACGGTGTACTCTTGCCCGTCCCTGTTAAGCGCCTGCACTGTAAGCTTGTACGGGCGGTCAACATCCCCGCACCTGCCCGGCACGGACAAACAAGCCTCGTTTGCCACCTGATTGCCGTCCGACTCCACAATCTCGGGGTTTATAAGCTCGTAAAAATCGTCCTCATGCTCAACAACAATAATGCGCTTCAGCACACCCACCTGCGGCGCGGCAAGCCCGACACCGTTGATTGAACGCAAGGTTTCTATCATGTCGTCAATAAGCGCGACGGTTTGAGGGGTTATTTCTTTCACCGACTTGGACTTTTTCCGTAAAATTTCATCGCCCTCTTTGCGAATTTGCCGTAATCCCATTATAAATTCACTCCATCATTATCGGGTTAAGGGTTAAATGAACAGAAAGACCCGTGAGAGGGTCATTCTCTCTCAGCTTCTTTATACAGTATAACACAAAAGCCACCAAAGGCGACTCACGAACGCATTTTACAAGCAATTTCCACCGAAATTGTTTTTTTATCATCGAAACAAAAGCGGGGGAAAGCCCAATTAACTCAAATGTATTACTCTTGCTGCGTTTGGCGCTGTACTCCATTATCGCCGCAAGCTTCCTAAGGGCGTTAATAACATCAATTTCCTTGGGGCCCGTAATCATTACCGCAAAAACATGTGAAAACGGCGGATAACACAGCGCGCGCCTTATTGTCATTTCATGGGCGTAAAACCCGTCAAAATTATTTTCCCGCGCAAAAGTAATGGCATAATGCTCGGGGTTGTAGGTTTGGATAAACACGCGCCCCGGGTCTTTCGCGCGCCCCGCCCGCCCGGAGACTTGGGTCAAAAGCTGGAATGTATATTCGCCCGCGCGGAAATCGCCGGTAAAAAGCGAATTGTCCGCGGCAATAACCCCCACCATCGTAACCTTTGGGAAATCCAACCCCTTCGCCACCATTTGTGTCCCTATAAGCACCTGCGCTTTTTCCTCTCGGAAAGCGTCCAGAATCTTCGCGTGCCCGTACTTACCCTTTGTTGTGTCCATATCCATGCGAAGCGCCGTTACATGCGGAAAAAGCTTGCTTACTTCCTCCTCCACCTTTTGCGTCCCCGTCCCCGTGCGGTGGATATACATGGAATCGCAAGCGGGGCAATTTGACGGCATGGCCATGCCCTTGCCGCAGTAGTGGCAAAGCAGGCGGTGCTTGTCCGCGTGGTATGTATAATTTACACGGCAATGGTCGCAGGACAAAACATTACCACACCATCTGCAAGACACAAATGAAGAATGCCCTCGGCGGTTGAGGAACAAAATAGCCTGCCGCCCCGCCTCGATTGTTTCGCCCAGCGCGTCTTGAAGTTCCGCGGCAAACATGGACAAATTACCCCGCGCCATTTCCCGCCGCATATCCAACACGGTGATTTCAGGCAAGGTTTTGTTCACCCGTTCGGAAAGCTTCGCAATCGCGTATTCCCCGCCGCTTACATTAATTTGCTTGGAATAATCGGCATATTCCTCCTGCGTGCGGAAAAATGTCTCCAAACCGGGCGTCGCGGAACCCAGCACCACCAGCGCGCCGGAAAGTTCCGCCCGTTTTATCGCCACCGTCCGCGTGTCGTACTTTGGCGCGGTTTCGGAATGGTAGGAATGCTCATGCTCCTCGTCTATCACAATCAAGCCAAGGTTTTCAAAAGGAGTAAAAACAGCGGAACGCGGCCCGATTATAAGTTCCAACTCCCCGTCAACGGCGCGTTTCCAAATGCGAAAGCGCTCCGCGGGGGACATACGGCTGTGCGTAACGGCAACCCCGTCGCCGAAACGCGCGGTAAATAACCCCACCATCTGCGGCGTAAGCGCTATCTCGGGAACCAGCACAACAGCTTGCTTGCCCAGTGCCAGCACTTTTTCTATCGCCCGCAGATAAACCTCCGTTTTGCCGCTTCCCGTTACGCCGTACAATAAAACGGGAGGGCTTGCCTCCCGGGATAGTCCGTCTGTTATTTGCGCAAGCGCGCTCTCTTGTTCCGATGTCAAAATTATTGCGTCGGAATCAGGGACAAAACTTGTTTCAAACGTTTTTCGCGCCGCTCTTTTTGTAATATGAAAACCCCCGTCCGCTTTCACCCCGGGGATTATTGTACGAATACACGCGGCAAGGGTTGTGTAGTACTTATCCCTCATCCACCGCGCCAACTCCAAAGTGTCCGCCCGCAAAACGGGAAAATCCTCGCATACACTGTGGATGGATTTTATTTTCTCAAACGGAACATCCTCGGGCAACACATGGGTTAACTCTGTCACATACCCGATAATAACTTTGTCGCCCTGACCAAAAGGAACCCGCACGCGCTTCCCCACGGAAACCTCGTCCAACAAATGCTCGGGAAGGGCATAATGAAACAATCTGTCTACATGCCCATGCAAAACATCAACGGCGATGAGGGCGAAATTATTCGTCAAAGTCTACCGCCTCATCAAGCCCCGGTTCCGTAAACAAGTCAAAATCGTCTTTTTCCATATTATCGTCTTCGCTGATTTCTTGCGCGGCATACGGGTCGGGTTGAAAAATACCGTCGTCGCTGTCCATGTCATAGTGGTCGGGGGCGTAGTTGTCTTTTAAGTCCTCGCGCAAATCGTCCTTGGAAAGTCCCGTCATTCCGCGGTAACGGTACTGGTCTTTAAGCATACGCTCATAACTTCCATCCAGAAGGTCCTCTTGAACCTTGACCCTCAGCTTGCCCTCGCTCATTTCCTTTATTGCGATGGAAACCGCCCTGTCTGCCGGGGCATATGTCAACGGGTTTGCGCCGTCCGTGATTTGCCTTGCGCGCTTTGCCGCGGCAAGCACAACCGTGTAACGGCTTGTAACGCGGCTGTCCAGCTTTTCACCCGCTTTTATTGCTTCCATTAAATCCGAATATGATGGTCGTAACATATAAACTCCTTTTATATCATGGTGCAAAAGAATGGGGCTCTGCGCTTAATTTTCCTCACTGTTCTCGGAAAACCCGCGGATAGCGGCGGCCAAGCGCCATGGCTTCAAGCGCTCGGCCGCAACAATCGCATTTATTTTGTTTACTGCAAATGACACATCGTCATTAATGACCAAATAGTTATACCTATCTATAAGAGGAACTTCCTCAACGGCTTTTTTTAACCTCGCCTCAATGGTGACGGCGTCTTCCGTCCCGCGCTCTGTCAGGCGGTTGGATAATTCTTTCAAAGTGGGGGGCAAAAGGAAAATAAGGACAGCTTCGGGGAATTTTTCTTTTACTTGCAGCGCGCCGTACACATCAATTTCGAGAACAACAACTTTGCCTTTATTTATTTGTTCCCGCACATATTGTTTTGGCGTGCCGTAGTAATTGCCGACATAAACGGCATGTTCCAAAAGCTCGTTTTCTTCCCTCATCCTGTGAAAGTCATCTTCGGTGGTAAAAAAATAGTCGCGCCCGTCCGCCTCGCCAACCCTCGGTCGGCGTGTTGTAACGGAAATGGAAAGGGCATATCCCTCTGCCGGGTCAAGGCGCTTGACCACTGTTCCCTTTCCCGACCCGGAAGGACCGGAAATGATGACTAACATGCCCTCCATAAATATTATTCTTCAGATGTTATTGGTTCTTCTCCGGGCGCGAACCTCCCGGCTATTGTTTCCGGCTGAAGCGCGGACAAAACCAAATGGCCGCTGTCTGTATATATGACCGCACGGGTCTTACGTCCTTGTGTCGCGTCTATCAACATTTGTTTCTCCTTGGCTTCGCCAACACTGCGTTTTACCGGCAGCGAATCGTTTCCTATAATGGCTACAACGCGACCCGCGGGTACGGTGTTGCCGAATCCTATATTAATTAGTTTGAAGTGAGCAGTACTCATTGCTATCTCTCCCTTTTAAAATACATAGTCCTATTCGATATTTTGGACCTGTTCACGAATTTTTTCTATAACGCTTTTTAATTCAACCACCATTTTGGTCAGCGTTACGTCGGTGGATTTAGAGCCTATCGTGTTGGCTTCACGATTCATCTCTTGCACAAGGAAGTCCATTTTTCTTCCCACGGCTCCCTGCTCTGCGAGTATTGCCGCCAATTGTTTAAAATGGCTTTCTAATCGGGTAAGTTCCTCGTCTATGTCACCCTTATCCGCAAGTATGGCAATCTCCGTCAGAAGCCGACCTTCTTCAGGTTTTCCATCAAGTTTGGTTAGTATATCACCTATTTTTTCCTTTAGTCTCTTTGCCTGTGCCAGAGACGCGCTCGGCAAATAAGCGCGCATTTCCGTAATCAATGAACAGGCGCGTTCGTATTTCATCTCAATGTCCTTACCCAGTGCTTCACCTTCGGTTTCCCGCATATTATTAAACTGAGCAAGAGCCTGGTCCATTGCTTCAAGGAGCGTCTCCAAAATCTCATCACGGGCATCTTCCGATCGTAGCGCGGATTCATACTTGTCGAAAACTATAATGTCCTGCACTTTCGCCAGAAGCTCCAAGGCTGTGCCGAGAGGCACTTCACCAAGGTTAAACCTGCTTGAAAGCTCTCTTAAAGCGTCCATATAAGCGTCAGCATACACGGTGTTAACCTGAACGGTAACATCCTTGGCTGTGAAGCTTTCAAAGCCCACCCACAAGTCCACCTTGCCCCTTGTGATATCTTTCGCAAGGCGTTGGCGGATTTTATCCTCAAACGGGTTAAGGACACGGGGAACCTTGATTGTGAAGTCGCTGAAGCGGTGATTGATTGATTTCATCTCGACTTTGATTCGCCTGTTAAATCTTAGGCACTCCCCGCGACCAAAGCCAGTCATACTTTTTAGCATACATCACTTCCTATTCGTACCTACTATTTTGTCATATGATTACAAAAGACGCCGCCACAAACACGTCGATGGCGTAAGCGGTGGGGAAATCACGCATTTTGGGCTGCAAGGAAAAAAATGCCGAAGTGGTCTTAACCCAAGTATACCAAATTTTCTTACGATTGCAAGATAATGTACGTTCGTTTTTTTTCTTTTCTGCAATTTAACCAATGAAATGGGTGTATTGTTGTCTCTAAAATGTTATAATGCACTCAAATGGCTTATTTTTTGCCCGCGCAAAGGAGAAACTTCCACCAAATACACCCTTTATTTTTCCTTGGCGCTGTTCCATAAATCTATCCGCGAAAGGAGTTTTACTTTAATGCGCGATTTTTTCAGCTTGGACGGTTCGTTCAACAGATACGGCGGCTTTGTCGCCGATACACTGATACTCAGCCTGATTTGGATATTTTTCAGTATCCCCATTTTCACGATAGGCGCGGCGACCTCCGCCATGTTTTATGTCTCCACCCGCCGCATAGCCAATCGCGAGGGTTATATTACCTCCGACTTTTGGCAGGCGTTTAAGACAAACTTCAAGCGCGCCACGTTGCTTTGGCTGATTATACTCGGGTTTGCGCTGCTTTTGATTTTCAACATATTCAACATCGAACATGTGGGGGGCATGGCGGCGATTTTGTTACCCGCCCAAATAATTTTCCTTGTAGAAATCCTGTTTATCTCCGTTTACGTTTTCCCCGTCACCGCCCGTTTTGACATGAGCTTGTGGCAAACCATCAAAAGCTGTTTTTTTATGGCAAACAGACATCTGCTTACCTCGCTGACCTGTTCCGTAATACTTATCGCGCTTTTTTTAGGCTCGTGGATTATGCCGCTGATATTTTTCGCCGCGCCGGGCGTGTACGCAATCCTTGCGTCTTATATGCTCATGCGGATTTTCAAAAAATATCGCCCCGAAATGGACAGGGACCCCATTTTGGAACTTCAGGAGTTGGAAGCGAAAAGGGCAGAGGAACGCCGCTGGTCGGATATCGGCAGCTTGGAGGAAGGCGACGAAAGCTTTACAGCGTCGGATGATGACAATATAATTAATACGGACTCGGACTCGGAAGTGGTTGCTTCCGATACCGAAAATAATAATGACACAGAGGGAGGAATTTAAATGAAAAAATTTGTTTGTACCGTGTGCGGTTATGAGTATGACGAAGCGTCTGAGGGCGGCGTAACTTTCGCGTCCCTTGCGGACGACTGGGCTTGCCCTGTATGCGGTGTCGGTAAGGACCAATTTAAGGAGGACTGACAATGGCAATCTCCACCTACAGCTTAACTAACAACAGCGGTGTGAAAATAACCGTCTCAAACCTTGGTTGCGCAATCATTTCTTTGGTTATCCCTGCAAAAGGCGGCGCAAAGGATATTGTGCTGGGACTGGATACGGCCGAGGATTATAAAAAAACCCACCCGTTTTTCGGCGTGGTGTGCGGGCGTGTCGCAAACCGTATCGGATACGGGAAGTTCACGCTTGAAGGTAAGGCATATCAATTGGAAACAAACGAAGGCACCCACCACCTGCACGGCGGAAGCAACGGTTTTGACAAAAAGGAATGGAATGTCGAACATTCCGACAGCGGCAAAATAGTTTTTACGCTGGATTGCCCCGACGGGGACAGCGGATACCCCGGCAACCTTTTTGTCCGTGTGACATACACCCTTACG
>Ga0209755_10009618_pt1 | contig 10213 bp, 10 predicted proteins | sample TergutCo191P1_FD_187301 | JGI IMG/M metagenome (GOLD analysis project Ga0209755, IMG submission 187301) | Cornitermes sp. P1 segment gut microbial communities from Petit-Saut dam, French Guiana - Co191P1 (SPAdes) (version 2) | ecosystem: Host-associated > Arthropoda: Insects > Digestive system...
CTCCTAGGGAAGGCTCTGAAATGTCTTCGCTTTTATCATCAACAGGATAATATGTGAGCGCTTTTTCGCGCAGAATTCCGGGATAAAATACAACGTCTTTTAAAATTATAGTTCCGTTTGACAATCTTATTCGCACAGCATGCTGTTGTCCGTCTGTCGGCACTACAGGTTCGTCAGTATCGATGCCAACGCAGATGCCGTCAGCGTATATAATTCCCTTAATTCTGCCCTGCACGGATCCTGTAAGAGCGATATCTCCCGCGTATTGTATCCAGTCGCCTTTGTTGCACAACAAATATTCCAAGTCGACTTCAATCGAATGAACAAAAGGACGGTTTTTTAAACAGGCGTAATTATACATACCGATGCGCCGCGCCTGTTTGGAATCCGTGATTCCCCAGAGGTCAGCCTTTTGAATCGTTTGAATCGTATCGAGGTCGTCATTGCGGTTGCCATTGGGCGTGTTGTAGACTGACAACTCGCTTTGAGCAAAACCGGATTTTTCATCAATGTAGCGTAATGAAATCGAATCCGGTACATCCGCTTGAAACATAGTAATACTGTAACCGATTGAATTCTTCGGAGTGAATAATTGTACGGGAGCCGGGCGTTCAATATCCTGCACGACTGAAATTTTTGAATCGATGCGCAGGATATCGGCTCTTGAAGTGTTTCCGATCATTTTAATCAGCTGGGCAATGGTTACGGATTCAGAAAGATACGCGTTACACGCATATTTATAATCTCCATCCTCATCTTTTTGATCGCACCAGGCGTAAAACTCTTCGATCGACGCCCAGTCTATATCGTTATCGTCGACATGCTGCTGGGATGCTCTTCCCCGCAGAGCGTATATAAGCATTGCGGCAGGATTCTGCGTTTTTGCGGCATTAAGCCAGTAAAGAGGGCCGCAGCCTTCCCGGGTATGAACCGGAATAGTTGACGTCGCCACATAATTAAAACTGTCGAGTACGTTGTTAAGTTTATCTGTTGCCATCACGCGAAGAGCGATGATAGTCAAATCTTTCTGCCGCTCTGCGCGGATCGGACGGACAGGATTACCGTCCTTATCTGTAGTTTTATACGATCTTATGGAACCGATATGAACCTGATCAATTATTTTACTGTCATTTGAATCTTCGCTGCGGCGCTCGATTTTAATAGTATACTGACCCGGAGTTAACCCTGATTTTGTCGTTTGATATCGTTTAGTTTTCAACTCGTTTCCGGATATTTCAAAAGCTGTAAGAAATGTATATTTCTCATCTTTAATATTTTTATAAGAAACCCAAACTTCAACGGTCCTTGTTTTTAATTTTCCATCTTTATCGTATTCTCCGATTCCGTTATGAAGAAAAAGGTCAATGTTAAACTTATCCGTATTGTCAGGCGTGGTGCGTTCTATTTCACCTGATATCTTGTTACCGTCGCCGTCTTCTATCTGGTTTTGTAACGGCGCGTTAATAACGTCTTCATGAACCGGATGCGGATATATCCTTGACGTTTCACCGTTTTGTAATATTTCCATATCGATAACAGGATCCGTGCCGGATAAAATCGCGTTAATATTTTTAGTCTTTGAAAATTTTATTAATGAAGTTTCACCCAATTTGAAACTGTCAAAATCGATTTCATAGTCTTTGTAACCGCCGCAAAATAATTGCACTAAGTACTGCTGGTTCCCTGAAATTTCCGTATAAGAATTCGCGGCAAGGTCAGGATATATCCGGTGTCTTCCAAAAAGTACAGGTATTCTTCCGTGCGGCCGCGCCTGATTCTTGGCGCCGCGGATAGAAGGATCGGCATCAGGCTTTTCTTTGTCTTTAAGACTTGGTATGTTCATGTTTAAAAGAACAGTTCCGCCTAAAGTCATGCCAAGCCCTGTGCCAAAAAGCGCGGTGCCTGCGAATAATCCAATGCCTGTCCATGAAGTAGCAATGCCGACAGCAACGCCTGCAATCATCATTGCCCAGCCGCCGATTTTCATCCCGACGCCAGCTTCTTCATTTGTTCCGTATGGCACGAATTTGATCCACAGAGTGTCGCCGTCATTTGCTGTTAATGTAAAATCTTTTATAATTTCACCGTTACGGCAAACACGCGCCTGAGAGTTAGGAAATCCTGAATTTAAATCATTTAGAATTTCTTCAATCGACTTTGAGCTGGACATAATTTTAATGCGGCTTGATCTTAACGGATGCAATTGCGCGATTATTTTAACTGACACGATAATAACCCTCTATACGGCTGCGAAGGCCGGGATGAGATTCTTTTTGGCAGACACTTCCGGTTTTTATACCTGTGTGCAGAATATAACCGCTGCCGGCTACAATTCCGATATGCGCAGGAACGCCATGCTCCGTAATAACGACAACCGCCTTTTCTTCAGGTTTAAATAATTTTTCTGACGCAAGTATTGGGCGCCTTTCTGCGAATAATTTTACGGTTTCTTTTATATTTAAAGCGTTGGAATAATCGTTTGATAACTCCGGCAGATACTTGTCGTATTCATTTTGTAACACCAAACGTATAAGGCCGTAACAGTCGCAGCCTTCCATCGTGCGGCCGTTGGAAACAAAAGGGATGCCGATATAGTTTTTAACCCATTTGTATATCATCAGAAAAACAACCCCTCAAAATCTTCCGGCGTATACGTGTCTTTTGGAAACTTGCGATCGGTAAGATAAAAATCATGAACATCCCCTTCGATTGTTTCTTTATTAGCCCGGACATTACGCAGCTTGTATTTAAGCGGCCCTCTCTCGTAAACATCAGGAGTATCCGCCATAATCACGCAAACCGTCACAGATATTTCCTTCCCTACAGCCTTTTTTATTTCGGAAAAAATTGAAAGATCGGTATTGTCAATAGCAAGGCGGCACGGCCGAGGCGCATTATCGGTTTGTTCGGGAAGAATAATCGTGAAACTGGCGCCCATGTATTCTTCACCGCGCGATGTAACATTTTGATTATTGTCTGCAAACCGCAGTACTGCGCCGTTATCTGAAACTTCTATTTTAATAAGATGTAAAAAAACTTTTTCTGTTTCAGTGGCAAGCGCCGCCTCTGTTGCGCTTTTAGAAAGCTTACTCATGACATTTTTTCCAGAGACATTGATATTTCAAACTTGCCGTCTACAGAGTTTTCCGTATAGTCTTCGGTAAAACGGAATTCAGCTGTTTCCAGAGTCTGCGGATCTGTAAAATTGAAACGCAAGACTCCGTCAGCCAACACTGTTTGATAAAAACGTTCCAGCTCGAATCTTTGACTTTCATCCAGAAATAATTTGCCTTTAATAATTTTTGTTGATGCCGTATAGCGGCGGCGTGTTTTATTAGGCCCTGCGTCCATCTGGGTGCGGACAACGCTTGTATTACGTTTTGCGGACAGACCGTTTATCATCATTGTCTGCGGAAGCGTATCAGGCCAAAATATTAACGTCATTCTATACCCCTACAGGGCGGATACCGTAACGCGACATGGAACCATCCGCCTTCCCTGAACCTATATGGTTATTAATTATTTGCCCGAATGTAATAACAATATCCTTATTGCCGTAAGCGTCGGTGTGTTCTTCCTGATGCACCTCGGCGCCTGTATAATTATTTATAATAACAGACGTGTTATTGCCGCCGCCTTGCGCAGCGACGCCAAGATCTCCGTTTGCCATACGCCTAAGCGGCATAATAGACTCAGGCCCTGCTTCACCCATTACGCCGAGCTTTCCGCCGTGCCTGAAATATGTCGGAGTGTTTACGATTTGATTGGTGAAAAATCCTCCATGCGCGTATGGAATAATCCCGTTCGCGTTAAACGCGTTTCCGTGAGCGTTTGCGGAAGCGTTTTCTTCAGGTTCTATTCTCCCTTTAACTCCTCCGGCAATAAAAGCAGACGTTCCGGCGGCGGCAATAAAACCCAAACCAAGAGCCCATTGTCCCTGCGCGATCAATTGCAATCCTGCCTGCAGAAACATGTTCGGAAGCTGGTTTAATATTTGTAAAGCCATCTCCGCCATCGCCTGACGCAGATTTTCCGCGGAGGCTTCTCCTTTTCCAAAAGCCTCTCCAATAGCGTTAATGCCGGAAAGTAATCCGTCAAAACTTATCATCGCAAATTGCGCCGCGATATTTCCAATCGCTTTCGAAGCCTGTTTTTCAAGATCCGGGAAAATATTTTCAAGTCCGCCTGCGACTTTTTTAGATAACATTTCTTCGAAGCTCAATATCTCTTTTCCTGTTGTATTGCTCAACTCTCTGATATTTTTAATTAGTTCTTCCGCTTTTTCAATTTCTATGTCAGTTGCTTCCGCAGTTCTCATTGTCGCAAGAGCAAGATCGTATTTGTCTTTAGTTAAACCCTGAACAGCATCGCTTAATGTCTGATATTCTTCCTGTAAACTCTTCAACGTATCTTCGATACTCATTCGATCTTCAATTGTTTTCGCTTCTTCACCTAGCTTTTTATACTCTTTTATAAGTTTTTGAATAGAGTTATCCATCATTTCAAACGGTTTGTTTATTTCTTCAGGATTTATTGACAAGAGTTCTACAAGAGCGTTTTGAACATCAGACTGTCTGCTTCTTAAAATACCGGCGACGTCAAGTTCCTGTTCCAGTACTTCAGCAATATTCGACTGCGCGGTAAGCGTCCGTTCAAAGTTTTCGATATATAATTCCGCTGCCTTGGCTCCGCTGCTTCCGAAAAGGGAAGGATCAACTTTCGCTATTTCTCCAAACCATTCCTGCCATGTTTTTTTAAGACTGGTGACAGCAGGAAGATTAATATTCTCTATATCAACTAATGGAGTTATAGTTACAGAAAGATCGACAAATGAAAGATCCCTGCCAAGCTCTTTGCCAATTTTTGCAAGCTCGGCGTTTATTGCTTCTCTGGTTTCAGCAACTTTTTTTTCTGCCTGCTTTAAATCAGCATCTGCAATATCAAAGTCCCATCGCTTCTGATCCACAAACCATGATTCAGCTCCAGATTTAATAGCGTTTTGCAATGCTGACCATTTTTCTACGTAATTTGTAGATGCGAAAGCCAAGTCATCGTATTGTTTTCTTAGTTTTTCAAGTTGTTTTTGCGCGGCGTTCTCAACTTCAACAGTCGTGAGCCGCTTTACGGCTGCCGCAGCGTCATCAACAGTGTTCGCGTATGCTTTTATCTCTCCTGTCAAATCCGGGTATAATTCTATTAATTTTCGTGTTGTATCTTCGTCAAGTTTTTTTGCAGTATTTCCATCCGCATAAGTTTGCAGCAAATTATCGGCTTCACTTTTTGTTTTATGGATTTCAATATTCAAATCTTTATAAGCGTTTGCCTGTTTGTTTATAAGGCCTGCAACTATACTGGTAGCCGCTATTACGCCGCCGATTGCAAGAGTAACAGGATTCGCAGCGGCAAAAGCCAGAGCGGCTCCTATTCCTTTAATTGCCGCGATAGCAGGCCCTGATATCGCTATTACACCGCCCATTCCAAGCACAAATCTTTTTGTGCCTTCGTCCATATTTGTAATGCCTTGTAACAGCGAACTTGCGCTCTCAAGAATGTCTGTCGCGATAGGAAGCAGCATCTCACCGAATGCGGCAAGCGCCTGTTTGGCGTCATCCGCAGCGTTAGAAAATTTTTCAAGCACCGTGCCGGAAAGCTCGTCCATCATTCCGGCAAACTTACCGCCAGGGTTAGTCATTGACTGAAACGCCCGCTCAAGATCATCAAATCCTATTTTGCCGTTAGCCGCTAATTGACGTATACTTTCTTCTGATGTTCCCATTACTTTTGCCAATTCTTTAACAATCGGTATGCCTTTTTGCTGCAAACTGACAAGATCGCGTGACGTAAGGTTTCCCATCGCCCTGGTACGTTCAAATGAACTGGATATTTCACCGAGAGAAACCCCTGTTCCGGCGGCGATATTGCCAAGCATTTCTATAGTTGACGTCGCGTACTGGGTGTCTTTTCCCATATTGACCATGGCTCTGCCAAGCGAAAAAACTTCGTCGACATTTAACCCTGGTGAGGTACCTAGCTTTCTCCAGTCTTCAAATACAAGAGACGCTTCCTCCGCGGAGCCAAGCATATTTTTTAATGAAAGTTTTAATTTTTCATTTTCTCCGGCGAACTTAACCGCGGCTATGCCTGCGCCGCCAAGAACGCCTGAAATGATTAAGGATTTTTTGGACAGCTTATCAAGAGCGTCCCCAAGTGAGAGAGTTTTCTTTTCAGAATCATCCACGCTGTCGGAGAGTTTGTTAAAATTTTCTATTGCCCGGGCTACTTCCGCCTCTACCAGCACCCGAAGCTCGTCCGTTACCTGCATCCTTTTCTTTTTCCTTTAAAAGCTCAAGTTCCGTATCAAATAATTCTACAAGCTCGACAAGTCCCGCAGGCTCGCGTATCCAGTCAGGGCCGTGCGGCCAGCCGTAGCGTTTTATTTTGCTCCACAAGTTATATGCTGTAAAAAAATCAGGGGTGAGGTAATTAAATACTTCACCCCTTTTAATCACATGTTCCCGAAGGATTATTTTTTCATTGGCGTAACAGGGTTTTAATTCCCGCTTGTGCCAATCTCCCCAGATGAGATTAAGCCCGATTCTGATATTTTTTTTTGCGTATCGGAAAGCACGTCTCTGCAAACTTCTGTGCAAATTGCGTCAACAAGTTCTCCCATGCCGTAAAAACTTTCTTTGGCAAGTTCTTTACCGTTTTTAATCAGTCTTGCTTCACCGGAGCCGGATACATCTTCTACTTCAAGATTTTTTATTTCACCGATACAGCGATTAAAAATCGTTCTTACATCAAATCTGTACCTTGCAGCAGAAGATTCGTTTTCCGTCTTAGACATAAGTTCAACATAAGTAATAGCTCCGCGATCCTCTGCGGTAGGGCGAATAATTTCCACCGAGAGGCGTTCCGCTTCCGGCAATTCAAGATTGCCGCTTACATTCGGAAAAAAGATATAGGATTTACATGCGTTAAACTTCACGGAGTTACCTCCTTAATTACTTCTGGCTCTTCGGTTACTGTCCTGTAATAAATACCAGGGCCGCTTTTTCCGTCCACACGGTAGTTGAAATTGAACGGGCAGACGCCGTCGATGGGTTTGTCCATCTGGAACGATTCCACGATAACCGGGAAGTATTCCCATACTTCAACTTCGCCTTCTGAAGCGGTCTCACGGCGCGACAGCATAAAATGATGAACGCCTGTTTTTGCGGGAAGAACGGTAACGTGATCCCCGTCGTCTTGAATAACGGCGTTGAACTCGTTTATAAGCTCGCGCTGTTCCGGGCTGTCAACATCCGTTTGTCCGTTAATTGAACCTGTTCTGTCTTTGAAAGCGGAAGACTCGTAAGCTCTCGCGCCGGTTTCGACATCGATCTGTGTTGTAACGTCATGCGCCTGCCCCTGCGCTGACGCGCTGACATCAGTTGTAAAAGAAAGTTTTTTAATTGTCATCGGGATAAGACTGTCTCCCACCGCAAGAGGCTGACCTTCTTTCGCATAATAAAAATTACCCGGTTTTAACGCCGCGCCGCGGGCAACAGCAGGATCTCTGTCAGGGATGCCGCTGTTTTCAGCGGCTTTCGACTGTATCTTGTACCAGCCGCTTTTGGAACTTTTTTGTCCGCGCCTCCTACCAAAACATTTTGGAACTTTACGCCGTAGAGGAATCCTTCTTTTCCTGTTGGTCTCATAATTTACTCCTTTGGGTTTTACCCTATTATTCGCGCCGGATAAGATATCGAGACTTCCCAAGCCTCAACGTAACTTACCGGCATAGATTTACTTTCTTCATCAGGATACTCGAAGCGCCCGGCTTGCCGCCGTGTCCAGAGCGCTTTGAGTTTATATTCTTTATCCGCTGTTATTGTTATCTGCATATTCTTATCGGCAAGCGGCAGCAGTTTGCGTGACGCGATTATTGTATCCGTAAGCCACATGCTGTGCGTACCCTCGCTTCTAAATTCCGCAGAGAAGATTATTTTTTCCCATCCCAGATTCCCTTCATCAGGATTTTGCCTGTCGATTCCGGCGAGCTCAACACCTGCGAAATAAAGATCCACGCGCGGACGATTCGCCGATACCGTCTGCGGCATTAAAACCGCGTCTATTCCAAGGGCGCGGATTGTTTCCAACAGCGCATTTACAATTTTTTCCATGTTAATTTTTCCCTTTAAGCGAATTTGAAACGCCTTCTTGAATCAGTTTCATAAGATACGCGTTATCTTTTTCGTCAATGAATAAAAACGGACGCGCCGGAATTTTTACGGAACGCGAAATAATGAATAAAATAAATTCTTTGCCTTTCTTTCCGCTTTTCCCGGTACTTTTTTTATACGCAAAGTAAGCTTTGCCGATGCTGAAGAATCCGTAACCGTCCGCTTCCATCGCCTTTATAAGCGAGCGCGGCGTATGCGCCCCATAAGAGCGCATTAATGTTCTGGTTTTCGGGCTTACCGGGATAAAAAGTGCCTTCGCGTTCTTCGGCGTTATGGTACCGCCTTCCTGTTGGATCTTTGCGTATTTCAGATTGGTGCTCGCGTCAGCCCACATGTCACCTGAGTGGGGAGCGATACTTCTCATAAGATCGCCGTTGTCGCGTAACGTCTGGCTTCCCCGTTTTACTTCCTGCGTCAAAGGCGCGTTGGCCGGCATAATGCCGTTGTTGATTTTTTTCAAGGCGCTGCTTTGCAGATACATCGCGGCTTTTTTCATCGTAGGCGTAAGACCCGCTCCGATTCTTTTCGCGTAATCGGGCAGGCTTTTTACAACTTTAACCCCCATAACGCGGAGGCTCCGGCGCGGCAATCGCCCCGGAAGCAGGACCTGGACCGTCATCGTATTTTGTCGCGATACTGCCGAAATATGTCTCGATAAGATCCGCCGCGTCCTGTTCATTCGCTTTCGCGCGGCTTTCGATTCCGATGTAAGAAAATAATTCGTAAATCGCGCGTTTCAATACGATGGTTTTTATAACCTCATCTGACTCGTCATAAATTTTTCCTGTGGTCGATACCTTGCCGTATACCCAGATAACAGCTTTATGAATTGCTCGTTCTTTTACTTCATCATCAGCGTAGGACGCTGTGCGAAGGTCATCGGGATTCAATTCATTTTTGAGGTCATCTATCGTTATAATAGTTTCAGGTATACCCACTTTTAAACTCCTTAAAAAAACTGCCGAGTGGTTAGCTCGGCAGTCTGTTTTTTAGCTTGCGAATTTTCCGAACACAATTCCCTTGCGGTTAATCAATGGGAAAGGTTTGCTCTTTACGTAGAGATCCTCACCACGCTGATCCGATCGCACTTTGGTGAATGCGTAGAACGGCACCGCCTGATTCATGACGACATCGTCAAGGCGCAGGTACGGAAGCTTTTGCCCGGCGCTTGTCGCGCGTGCCATGATTTCCAAAGACTCAAGCATGTGCTTGGTTGTTTTCGCGCCTGTGTTGTCGATATCGATCCAAGTATCGTTATCCATAAGGATTTCGAAACCTGCGATATTGACTTTCCCGACACCCACAGATACAGGGAACGCTTTTTGATTCGCAGCGGCTAGCACGACCGCTTGGAACACGTCAAGTGACGCGATGAATTCAATCGGACCGCCGACACCCTGATCGCGAATCGCCGTTGTCAGCTGATTGAGATAGATGATAAGGTTTGCGATTGTCAAACCCGCAAGATTGCTCCCAAAAGTCAATCCTGTTATATCACCGTAATCAACAACATAACGGCTCATTGCGGTTCCTGCCTGCATCATGTAGTTGATGCCTCCGCGATGCGCCTGTGCGCATAACGCTCTGGTTGTGGTACGCACTACACGCAGATGATTTGCGATTCTTTCGTCAATCATCTGCTGTTTACCCTGATCGGTCGCTCTTTCGAAATTGTCAACCTCCACAGCCGTGAAGATGTCGTCAATTTCGATAGGCATGGGTTCGATCACCTTTGCGGACATTCCGCTTTCGGGTCTAACACCTAACGCGCCGCGCTTTATGACGGGCACGTTGCCGTATTCCGCTTCAAGTTCCGCAACAGCTATGTGCGTAGAGTTCTTAAGCGGCCTGTTTGTAAAATAATTCATCGCGTTAGATTCTTCGGGCGCGTTCGCGGCGATGATTCGCTCAACGTCCTGCGGTTTAATCATTATAGGCATCGATTACCCCTTTTTCGCGTTAGCAAAAAGCTGAAGCGGATAAATTCC
>Ga0209755_10009619_pt1 | contig 10211 bp, 10 predicted proteins | sample TergutCo191P1_FD_187301 | JGI IMG/M metagenome (GOLD analysis project Ga0209755, IMG submission 187301) | Cornitermes sp. P1 segment gut microbial communities from Petit-Saut dam, French Guiana - Co191P1 (SPAdes) (version 2) | ecosystem: Host-associated > Arthropoda: Insects > Digestive system...
CAGGGTCTTGTTGTGGCTGATAATCAGGGTGGGCATCTGCACCGCCTCGATAATCTTTGCCATGGTGAATGTCTTGCCCGACCCGGTAACTCCCTGGAGCACCTGGAACTGATCGCCTGTTTTAATGCCGCTGGCCAGGGCGGCAATGGCCTGGCCCTGATCTCCTGCGGGCTTGAATGGTGAAACTACTTCAAAGGGACGCATATTGTTTGTGGTAACACAATGCAGCAGTATTGGCAAGGGGTTGTTTTATGCGGGCCTGGGTGTTGAGCATGAGCTGATAGGGAATTAGCCTTATACTCCGGCTCAATCGTCCTTGTGATCCCTCCAGAAGTGTTGTAAAATCCTTATTTAAATGAGAAAAAGGGGGAATTTGCGAAAAATTTATTCATCTCTAGCATCCAGTGATAGAGCTTAGTGTTAAACTTATATAAAAGAAAGGCCCTTGCGGGTTTGCATTTTGAGAAAGAAAGGAAGAGAGGTATTTTATGGAAGCGTTGGAAAAAGTCGGCGGTATCGACATTGACGGTTTGTTAAAAGGTTTTAACGAAAAGACTAAAGAAAAAAGGCAGCAGATGCCGCCGCTCAATATTGTGATTATTGGGAAAACCGGCGTTGGAAAGTCAACGCTCATTAATGCGGTGTTTGGGCAGGAAGTCGCAAGAACCGGAACGGGCAGGCCCGTTACCACGCATTGCGAAAGTTACACCATAGCGGACAGCCCCATAACTATTTATGATTCCAAGGGGATTGAAACCGGGGAGCACATTCGCGAGGATCTGGAAGAAATTTACGAGTTGATTAAACAGCAAAACGCGTCAAATAATCCCCGGCAGTATATCCACCTTTGCTGGTACTGCATAAACGCGGAGGGGTTAAGGATTGAGCCGAATGAAATGGACATTATCAAAAAAATACGCGAGATTATTCCTGTGGTGACAGTCCTTACGCAATTTGCCGGTACCCCTGATCAAAAAGAGTTTTTTGAAAAGTACGCGGCGAGTTTACCGACACGCCGATAAAAGTATTTCCGGTAATGGCGCTTGCAAAAAGCGCCAAATCTGAATATGGAACGGTGGATATCAAGGCGCACGGAATTCCGGCTCTGGTTGAATACAGTTATACCCTGCTGGATGAATCGGTGCGGGATACCTTCGTGGCATATCAGAAACAGAGCGTTAAGCTAAAAATCGACACCGCCAAAAAGATCAGCATCGGCTATGCCGGAGCGGTTGCCGCCGCGGCATTCCAGCCGTTTCCCATTGCCGACGCGCCCATTATGGTGGCGATTCAGGTAGTCATGATGGCCCATATTACCGCGTGTTTTGGATTTGATCCGTCCCTGTTAAAGTTTAAGTCAATTCTTACCGGATTGGGCGGGCCCTTTGCCGCGGCTTTAGTGGGCAGGACGCTTGTCAGTTTATTAAAGTTCATACCCGGCCTTGGCACGGCAGCCGGCGGGGCAATAAACGCGGCGGTTGGCGGGGGAATAACCATCGCCCTTGCGAATGTTTATATTGCCGTTTTGTCTTCGATCACTGAGCGGAACGGGGAGTTTGATGAGCAAACCATTATCGACGAATTGAACAAGGCCATGAATAATGTCGATATGGATGCGGCGAAAAAGGAATGGGAAGAAAGCAAGGGCAAGTACTCAGAGGCTGAGGCGGATGATATACTCAAAAAAGCCAAAGATAGTCTTGGATGAGCTTCATATCAATGCGGGTAGAAAAGGCGTGAACAAGAGTATCGGGTTTGCCTGTGGTGCGTTGTTAATGAAAAGGGATCAGTTTCCTGCCTTTGCCTAAAGCTCCGCAATCTGCAAGCGGAGTTTTTCGTTTTCCGCAGCCTGGCTGGCAATTTCCGCGTCTTTATCGGCAACCACGCCCTGCCACTTTTCGCGTTCCCTCTCCTCAGCATCGCCTATCGCGGAAGCTTCGTTAAGGCGGGCATAGTGGCGCAGGCGTTCCCGTTCCTTGAATTCATCGGTTGCGGTGATTCTTTGATAAGCGTTAATCGCTTGTTCCATGGTGGGTTCCTCCAATGCTTTTATTTTTGCCAGTTCTTCTTCCGTGTTGGCTTTAAACAACGACAGCCATAACAGAAGTTTATTGCTGATGGTTAATTCATCTTAATATTATATAATATTTGTGTATTAAATAAGGAGTCAAGGCAGAAACACACGTTAAACGCATGAAGCTCACGGTAGAAGAATTTTACCACGAACGCGCACCTTTGGTGCTGCCACAAACGTCACGAACCTGTAGTCGAAAGCCTTTGCTTTCCACACTTAAAATACCAAAATCCGCAGGATTTGAAGGTTCATACGCATAATTCTATCCTTCGTGGTGGTTCGTGAGGTTCGTGGTTAAAAATTTCCAATTACCTTATTGTTCATATCTTCGTTTGGCGTGCGGAAACATTTAAGATTAGCTAAATTCTACTTGCACCGTTATCTAATCTTGTTATTTGTTGAGCCTTTTTATCACAAATGGCGTAGTATACGTGATGATACAATTGCGAAAAAAAATACGCAAAAAATTTGACAATCCGGCTGCCATAAACGACAATTTAAGTCAGAGCAGAAAGTCTTCGGAAACAAGACCCTTCAGGCCCGGTCAAACGAACCAGTTGGAGCCTGATTGTGTTCATTCCCGGATGGACTGAATCAGTCCATGCAGATTGAGTCCCATCCACGCTGGATTGAATACAATCCAGACCGTATTGAACACATTTTGAGCCGGACTGAATTTGTTTAAGCCAGATTGGATTCAATCTATGCCGGATTGAATCCAATTTAGGCGGATTGGATTCAATCCGCGGTAAACTGAAGGCGAAAAAAACGACGGAATGGGGCTTTTTTGCCTCAATATCAATTCAAAAATGTGCAGGAGTTAAAAAGTATGACAAAGAACACTGACTGGTGGCCCAGTACACGGACGGGGCAGCTGGAAATGGCGAAGAAGTGGGTAGAGGTTCTTGCCGAACATGGCAATTCGTGGAATATCCTGAAAGATATTATGAGAAATTTTGAAGACCTGGTGCAAGCCGCGGAAAACGCCCTTCACGATGTGCAGAACGAAAATGCCAATACAACGGTAGCAAAAACCAAATGCGGCGAGGTCTTTGATCAAATGACCGCCGCCGCGCGCGACATTAAGCGCTGGTTTTTCCACTCACCGCCTCTGAAAGACTACGAACTGGTAATGCTTGGCCTTAAACCGCGCGACCGCAAGGCCACGCCAAGCGGCACACCCACGGCACAGGCAATCGCGGAAACCTTTCTCAAAGGCGTCGCGCAGATGGGCGTAAACGTGGTCTACCGCACCGGCAGTCACGACGACCCGGCAAATAAAGTTTTCCGTGTGTATTACGTTGTGCGCACCCAGGGCGAAAAAGCGCCGCAAAGCCCCGGCGAGTTTACCCATTCGTTTCCCGCCAAACGCAGGGAAAGCACTATCCAGTTCGACTTTACCGACTCGGGAAAAGTCTGCTATCTTATTGTGCAAATCGAAAACGGAAAGAAAAAAGGCCCCTGGGGGCCGATAAGCAGCGCGCTAATCCCATAACGGCGCGGACTAAACTACTTCAAAAAGACGCATGGATAGGGTATACTAAAAAAATGGCGTTACCACAACTAAAGAAAGACGCGTATTATACTTATGCGGATTATCTTGGAAAGGAATACTGGATAGTAGACCCGGAAACAAAAACCGTACAGGGATCTTCGCGGAATAGTTATATGCTATACTGAGAACAGCAGCTCAATGACAGACAATATACTTGAACAGGGGCTGGCAAAGCTCGCCCCCGGTGATACAGACATAAACAGCGCCGTAAAAACACTAGTCCGCTATATCGAAGAAATAGAACTTTTTAACAGTGCCTATGGTCTTGTTAAAGTACAAAACCGGCGGGAACTGGTTGTCAGGCATATCCTTGATTCCCTGGCCCCCTTGAGCATACTGCGCCGCCTGCACGGGAGGCCGCTGATTGCGGATGTGGGTTCAGGCGCGGGCCTTCCGGGGATACCTCTGGCTGTCTGTATGCCGGAGGCAGAGTTTACCCTTATAGAGCGCATGGGCAGACGGGCGGGTTTTTTGCGGAATACCGCGGCGGTGTTGGGGCTTTCCAATGTCAAAGTGGAAGAAGCGGAGATGGAAAAAATTGCCCCGGCGGGCTGTTTCGATATTGTTGTGTTCCGGGCTTTCAGGCCCCTTGAGCCTCTTATCTTTAAGGGGCTTTCAAGGCTCCTGGCGGACGGCGGCGTTCTTGCCGCTTACAAGGGCCGCCGCCAGTCGCTGGATGAAGAAATGGCCGGCTTGATCAATGCTCCAAAAAAAGGTGCATTTCCTTCCATTGGCGGCTGGGAGGCCCTGCCGCTGGAAGTTCCCTTCCTGGAAGAAGAGCGGCACCTTGTTTTGATTTCCGCTATCTCCGGGCCGTCTGCCAGACAGCCGGACGGTAGCGGTCATAATCGGAATCAAAGCCGTCAATCGCCCTGATCAGGGCAAGCCAATAGTTGGCTTCATCCTGGGAGGGGTAGGGGCCAATCCGCACCCGGAACCAGTTCCTGCCGTCCACTGCCCGTGTTTCAATAATTGAAGTTATCCCCGAGAAAGCAAGGGCTTCCTGGGCTCTTTCGGCATTGGCTATGGTCGAAAAGGATCCGGCCTGTACCCAGTAATCGTTTTGAACCCTGCCTTGAACCGCGGGCCTGACCGGTGCCGGCGGAGCGGGCCGGGGGGCTGCCGCAACAGGGGCCGGCGTAACCGTCCTTGCCGGGGGCGGAGGCGCGGGAACTGCCGCTGCCGTGGGCCTGGGCACGGTGATTACCGTACCGGGGGCAGGCTGAGCGGGGCCGGTGACCACAAAGTCACCCTGCCGCCCCGCCCCGTCCGGAGGGGGCTGGAGGCCCAGGTTGTCGACAGGGCCGCGTACCATGCCAACAGGGTCAAGCGGGGCGGGTACCAGCGGCGCGGGGACGACCGGCACAGGGGCGGCGGGTTCAGGAACGGGGGGAGGGATCACGGTAATGCCTGTGACGCCGGGTGCCGGGTAAATCGTGGCTGCCGCTGAGGGAGCAGCATTTTGCTGAGGGGTAAAAACAATAGCGGCCCCAATCGCTATTACCAGAAATATCCCTGCCGAAATCGCCACCAACAATAGTTTTTTCTTTTCCATGTTCACACCTTGGTTTCAATCCCCAAAAGGGGAAGAAGATTGTTGATACGGCTTTCCAGCTTTTTACGCAAAGCCTTGCTTCTGAAGCCGGAAAATCCAGAGTTCTTTACCCTGTAAATATCGGCGTTTCCTCTGGAATATTGAGCGGTGAATTGACGCTGGCTGTGAAATCGTTTCAGCAAAACCGCCCACGGGAGCTTATCCCGCTTTTTCGCCCGCAGCAGCCGGATGAAAAAACCGGCTTCCACAATGATAATCGCATCCAGCGCCTGAAACACCGATGTGCGGTGAAGCAGGGCCGCGTTAATGACACAGGCCTTTTCTGTCCGGGCATCGACCCACGCAAGGATTTCCCGGTTTACCGCGGGGTGAATGATATCTTCAAGGGCAGAGAGTTCCTCTGGTTTGCCAAAGACCTTGGCCCCAAGGCGCTTTCTGTCCACCTGGCCGTCTGCGTCCAGGATGTCATCTCCAAAACGGGCCGCAAGGAGGCCTTTCTCTGCCGCGATTACCTGGTGCCCCAGTTTGTCGACATCCAGCACGGCAAGGCCCCGCTGTTCCAGCATACGCGCGATGTGATTTTTTCCGGCGCAGTAGGGGCCTGTGAGCCCTATGCATTTTATTGGTTTTATCGGTTTCTTTGTTTCCATAATAACTGTTTTCTGCCTATAAGCTTATTATCACGCCTCTTGGCTCATTGCCGCCATGAATTATTCCGAAGATTATAATGTATGGCGCAAAGGACAGATCTATTTTCAATATTAGTATCCTACGCAAATAAAAACAATTCTCCCTATATTGGCATTAATACGTTTCTTGAATTTTTGGAAAAATATGCCAAAAGTCTTGCCGCCGAACATCCTGAGTGGCAAAAATGGGCCAAAGACAAGGCGGTAAAATTCTGGGCGGAAATCTCCGTTCTGGTGGAAGGGGGCAAATGCGAACTGCTTACGGATACAGCCGACGGCCGCATATACCTGTCCAGGTTTTACCCGAACCGCATACTGAAGGCTTACCAGAACATCGACGTTGACGCGGAAGTGCCTTTCCACAGCGAAGAATCCCTGAAGATCACGCTGCCGGAAAACCAGGTGCGCTCCTTAAACTGCGGCGAGGATCTTGCAGCCTACCTGGCTGAACCCCAGACTACGGAGATTCCCGTTCTGCGCTTCACTTTCCCCGAGGCGTTCGGCTCTGCGCTGATTCTTGCCAGCATGATTCCCCAGCGGTTTATGGAACTGGCTATCTTAAAAATACGGAATTACCTTCACAAAAGCGGCAACAAGGAATATATCCTGCGCAAGATGATGCCGCAGCTTCAGGGCAGGGAATCAAACCTCAGGGAGCAGTTTAACCGGATAATGACGCGCCCGCTGGATTGTTACAGCGAAATAAAAGAAGGCGGGGAATTTGCCTGTCTTTTCTGGCCCCTTTTCTGCTCCATGCTAAAAGGCGATGTTAAAAAGAAAAAAGAGTCCCTTAACGAAGATATTGCCGCAATACAGTCGGTCTACTTTATCGAAACTGTAAGCGCCTATTATAAAGGCCTTGCCATAAAACGACGCGAGTCGGAAGCGGCTTTTAAAAACCTTGAGTTCCTTCTTGCAAAACCGCCTTTTCTTTTTACCCTGGATCAGATTTGCAAATTTACCAATGCCAAGGGTATGCTCCTTTTGGGACAGTATTCCAATGAGGAACTTCAGGCATGGCTCAAGCAAAAAACAACCGAAAGCCAGAATAACGCGCTGCCGGTACTGCTTATTGTGCGCGGCGGCGGGGAGGAGCGCTTTTTCATATTCAAAGACAAGATGCCCGCGCTCTGCCTCCGGCTCCTGGCCGCTGTCCGCCCCCAGGTCAAGGAAGCGCTTACCAAACGCTGGCGCAAACTGCTTTTGGAATACGGCAGTGAACCGGCCATGGAAAGCAGCGAGGAGTTTGAAAAAACCCTGTTCGCCCTTATGAAGAAATACAAGCCCCTGCTGGCTACCCTGCTGGAAGATCCCATATTGGCCCTGGCCTACGATGAGGTCGAGCAAAGCGGAACCGGCATTCCTTCTCCGGCGCGGATCTTTGCCTCAGGCCAAATGCTTCCGTATTCTACCCTGCTTCTTGTTCAGCGCAAGGATCTGCTGACGGACGCCAAACTTATGCTCCCGCTGTGGTACTCCCTGCCCATTCTGAGAAGCATTGCCGCTTTTTTTAAAAACCTGGGCAAAAAAAAGAAAGTCCGCAAAGCGGCGGCCAAAGAAGAAAGCAGCGCCGAAGAAGCGGCGGAAGAAAAAGATCGCAGCGGGGAAATAAGGGCTGCCGCAAAAGAGCTGGAAGCAGCCCTTATTCCCGCAGGGCATACCATAGAAAGTTATATGGATGAACTGGAACCCCGCTGGAGCAAGATCATTGACAAACAGGCACGGAAAAACCTCAGCGAAGATGTAAAGTCCCTGCTTCGGGACAATTTGCGGAAGACACTGCGGATTAAAAGGCACTTTAAGTTGACAAGGGAACTTGTCCGCGAAATGGCGCAAAACATCGTAACGCGCACCCCCGCCCTTGCTTCCTTAAGCGGCAGGGATTCGCTTATCCTTTACGCCGAGCTTTATCTGGTAAAGCTCCTTAGAAACCTCAAACATGAGAACTTCAAATAAAAAGCGTTAAAAAACGAAGTTCGTTCCAAACTGGTCTATCAGCACCAGAGTCCCCAGGATTCCCGTATATACGGCAAAACCTATGAGCGAACGCTCCCGCACCATTTTGATGGTAAAGCGGACAGAGAAAAAGCCCACGACACCGGCACTGATACTGCCGACCAAAATGGGCAAAAGCCCGATCCCCTCCCCTGCTCCGACATCGGCAAATTCGCTTAAGTGCAGGACCAGCGCGCCCAGTATCGCGGGAATGGAAAGGAGGAAGGAAAAGCGCGCGGCGAAATCCCGATCCAGCCTGCGCGAAAGGGCCGCGGAAATGGTGGCCCCGGAACGCGAAATCCCCGGAGCGATAGCCACAGCCTGGAGAAGGCCGATAAGCAGGGCATCAATCCAGGTCATTTCGCTCTGGAAACGGGGCGGGGCGGGCTCGTCCAGCCTGGCCGGCAAGCCGCTGGGTCTGCTGCTGCCGCGGTAAAGCCTGTCAGACACGATAAGCAGGGTGGTGGTTACAAGGAAGGCGAACCCCAGGAAAGCCCCGGTCGCGAACGCTTCTTCTATCAAGTCCCTGAAAAGCAGGGCGGCGGCTACTGTGGGAATGGTGCCTATTATCACGTAGAGGGTCAGGGGCTGGGCAATGCGGGTGAGCAGGTTCCATATATCCCGCCACAAAACAACCACCACCGCAATGAGGGTTCCCCCGTGAACCGCCGCGTTAAAAGCCATTGCCGGTTCGTTGATGCCAAAAACCCTCTGCAAAAGAACCAAATGACCTGAACTGCTTACAGGTAAAAACTCGGTGATACCCTGAACTATGCCCAGAATCAGGGCTTCAAAAACGCTCATGCTGTCTCCTGGCCTGATACTACCATGTCCGGCGCGGCAGTATCAATCTCTGCACTTTGTCTATTTTTCGCTGCGTTGTGCCAATCACAGCTTGCCAAGCCGTGCCTATTCCCCGATAATTGAGCGGTGATAGACCTCCATACCCACTCTACCGCGTCTGACGGAACTTTTTCCCCCGCGGCCCTCATGGCAGAAGCGGCCAGGCGCTCGCTTACCGCCGTTGCCCTGACAGATCACGACACCACCGGCGGCCTTCAGGAAGCGGCAAAAGCGGCGGCGGAACAGGGGATACGTTTTATCCCCGGGATAGAGCTGCAAATACTGTGGAACGGGGGAAGCGGGGGTGATTTCCACCTCCTGGGGCTTGGCATACGGCAGCCATCGTCCGGTTTTACAGCGGCGGTGGAAGAACTGGCCCGCCGCCGCCAGGAGCGGAACCACCTCATCGTGGAGAAGATGAACGGGGCGGGCATAGATGTTACCTACGACGATATCAAGGCGCTTGCGGCGGAACCCGGGGCCGTCGGCGCTTCCATAGGACGGCCCCACTTTGCCGATTTCCTTGTCAAGCGGAAAATCGTGAAAAACCGGGAGCAGGCCTTTATCCGCTGCCTGGGCAAGGGAAAACCCTTTTACATGCCCAAAGCGGGCCTGGAGTTTGAACGCGCGGCGGCGGTGATAAAGGAATCCGGGGGGATTGCGGTGCTGGCTCACCCCATGTCCCTTTATGTAGCCTGGGGGCGGCTCCCGTCCCTCATGGAAAACCTTAAAGAGCGGGGCCTTGACGGCCTTGAAGCCTGGCACCCCACCGCCAAAGTTTCCGCCTGCCGCCGGCTTGAAGAACTGGGAAAAAGCCTGGGGCTTTTGCTCACCGCCGGCAGCGACTTCCACGGGGAAGGCCGGAAGGACAGGAAACTGGGCATCAGCGCCGGGGGGAAGAAAATTGGCGAGTCTTTCCTGGAAGCACTTCCGGATATTACAGTCCCGCCTGTTCCCCCGCGGCAATAATGTCGTAGGGGTCATCACCAAAACGGCGGTGCTGGACTGCTTCCAGTATGTGGGCGGTGTCCAGGGTATCTTTTCCTTCCAGGTCGGCTATGGTGCGGGCTGTTTTAAGAATCCCGTGACAGGCCCGGCCGGAAAGACCCAGTTTCGCCGCCGCAAGGCTAAAGGCTTCGCGGGCCCTGTCTGTAACCGGGCAGAATGTTTCGATGCGGCCGGGGGGCATGTGTGAGTTGCGGCGTATCCCCGATGCCTTAAAACGTTCCCGCTGTATTTCTACCGCCGCCAGTACCCTCGCGGCTATGACGGCGCTTTTTTCTTCGCCCGTATTGCCGGGCACCAAAACCCCCGGAACACAGACAGGAACCCGCAGTTCGATACGGTCAAGGAGGGCGCTGCCCAGTTTGCGCCAGTGGCGGCGTATTTCGTCAGGGCTGCAAAAGCAGGCCGATCCTGCGGCTTCTTTGGAGCCCCTTGCGCCCCTGATTGCCGAGCCAAGCCTGCCGCAGGGACAGGCGTTTGCCGCAAGGATAAGCT
>Ga0209755_10009620_pt1 | contig 10210 bp, 6 predicted proteins | sample TergutCo191P1_FD_187301 | JGI IMG/M metagenome (GOLD analysis project Ga0209755, IMG submission 187301) | Cornitermes sp. P1 segment gut microbial communities from Petit-Saut dam, French Guiana - Co191P1 (SPAdes) (version 2) | ecosystem: Host-associated > Arthropoda: Insects > Digestive system >...
TTTTGTGGCAATCCACCCCTCCACAGAGGGGAATTTTGTACAGGCTGTTCCGTTCAAACGGGCGACCGCAAGGGTCACCCCTACGGGTGCAGTGCAGGCATTGGTGCAATGCCCTTGACCTTCATTCTTCATTCTACATTCTGCATTCTTAATTCTTAATTCTTCATTGCCCTTCCTATATCCTATCATGGAACGTGCGATTGATAACATCTCTCTGCTGTTCCGGGGTCAGCTTCACGAAGTTCACCGCGTATCCGGACACACGAATGGTCAACTGGGGATATTTCTCCGGGCGTTTCATAGCATCCTCAAGAGTTTCCCTGTCAAAGACATTCACGTTGATATGATGCCCTTTGTCTTGGAAATACCCATCCATGATAGAGATTAAATTCCGCTCCTGCTCTTCTCTTTCCTTGCCTAAGGCAGCGGGAACAATGGAGAAGGTGTAGGAAATGCCGTCCAAGGAATAATCGTATGGCAACTGCGCCACAGAACCCATAGAGGCAATCGCTCCCTTGGTGTCACGTCCGTTCATTGGGTTCGCCCCGGGGGCGAAGGGTAGCCCTGCCTTGCGACCGCATGGGGTGCTGCCCGTAGCCTTGCCGTACACCACATTAGAGGTGATGGTCAACACGGACAAAGTAGGCACAGCATTACGATACGTCTTTTGCTTTTGCAATTTCTCCATAAACATACGCACAATATCAACTGCGATTTTGTCTGCCGCCTCGTCGTTGTTGCCGTAAGCGGGATATTCTCCCTCGATTTCGTAGTCCACCACCAGCCCTGTTTCATCTCGCACAGGCTTGACCTTGGCGTGCTTAATCGCTGACAGGGAATCCGCGACAATTGACAGCCCTGCAATGCCACAGGCCTGTGTGCGAAGAATATCGTTGTCATGAAACGCCATTTGCAACCGCTCGTAATTATATCTGTCGTGCATGTAATGAATCACGTTTAATGTGTTGATATACAGCCTTGCAAGCCACTCAAGCATTTGGTCAAACTTTTGCATAACGTCGTCATAGTCAAGATACGTGCCTCTGCACGCCATAAACATAGGTGACACCTGCTGACCGCTCACCTCGTCACGCCCGCCGTTAATGGCATAGTTCAGTGCTTTGGCAAGATTAGCCCGCGCGCCGAAGAACTGCATTTGCTTCCCTGTGCGCATAGCGGACACACAGCAAGCAATGGAGTAGTCATCTCCCCACTTACCCCGCATCATGTCGTCGTTTTCATACTGGATAGAGCTTGTGTCCATTGACACCTGGGCGCAGAATTTCTTGAAACAGTCAGGCAAATTCACGCTCCACAGCACAGTCAGGTTCGGCTCGGGGGCAGGACCAAGGTTGTACAGGGTGTTTAGCATACGATAGGAGGTACGGCTCACAAGAGTAGTTCCGTTTTCCCCCATGCCGCCAATGGCTTCTGTCACCCATGTAGGGTCGCCGGAGAACAGCTCGTTGTACTCCGGAGTGCGAAGAAAGCGGATGATGCGCAGTTTCATGACAAAATGGTCGATAAGCTCCTGTGCTTCCGACTCGGTTAGCACACCTCGGTCAATGTCACGCTGAATATAGATGTCCAAGAATGTGGACACCCGCCCAAGAGACATAGCCGCGCCGTCCTGCTCCTTGGTGCAACCAAGGTATGCGAAATACACCCACTGCACCGCCTCTTTGGCGTTGGTAGCAGGCTTGGTAATATCAAAACCATAGGCTTCCGCCATTTTCTCAAGCTGTTCAAGGGCGTCTTTTTGCTCGTTCACCTCTTCTCGGTTCATAATGTTCGCCCTCTCAAGAGTTGGAGAGTCCAGGTTGTCGAGTATGGCTTTTTTCTCATCAATAAGCACCTGCGTACCATACAAGGCAAGGCGACGATAGTCACCGATAATCCGCCCACGTCCGTATGCGTCAGGCAGTCCGGTGATAATCCCGCTGGAGCGGGCTTTCAGCATTTCGGGAGTATAGGCATCGTACACCCCCTCGTTGTGGGTCTTGCGGTGGTTGGTGTAAATATGCTCGGTTTCAGGGTTTAGGGAATAGCCGTAAGACTTTAGAGCTTTCTTCAGCAATCGTATCCCGCCCTTAGGCATGATACCACGCTTTAGAGGGCGATTAGTCTGCACACCCACAATTTGCTCAAGCTCTTTGTCAATATACCCGGGGCCATACGCGTCGATAGCAGATGGCTTTTTGGTTTCCACGTCCAAAATTCCCTTGGCACTTTCTTCGCTAATCATGTCTGAAAGAATATTCCAAAGTTTTGCGGTTCGCTCGGTGGCAGGGCACAGGAATTCTGCATTGCCGTAATAAGGGATGGCGTTTCGCTGGATAAAGTCGCGTACGTTAATTTCTTTTGTCCATACCCCGGTGGCAAATCCGTTCCATTCGTTGGTGAATTTTGTTTTGTCAATTGTTAAATGGCTCATTGTTTTACCTCACTAAATAAAAGTATATCCGTCTACCTACTATTATAACAGATAACTTTGAATATTTCAAGAGAAAACATGAAAAAAGAAAAATAATAATGATTATCGAAAATTTACACTCGAACACACTATTGTCATTGAACTTGTAATGAAACAAAACGAATTGTCATCGCGAGGCGTGACTTTCGCCGTGGCGATCCATTAGTTAATGATTTGTTCAGCGAAATCCTTTGACACGAAATGGATTGCTTCGTCGCATGCTCCTCGCAATAGAGTTGTAACGAAATTAAATAACGTCTTATGAACAACTCCACCGAACGTCATTGCAAAGGCGGTTTGTGCCGTGCAATCCAGTGAAAGGGTAAGAAGTCGCCATAAATCAACCCGTAAAACAAAGAAATTTCTCGTCCAACGACTGGATTGCACGCGGAAAATCACCGCTTTGCAATGACGAGGCTGTTTGTTTGGTCTAAGATGGAGTAATTTTTAATTTCGTTACAACCTTAATGACGTTCCGAAAGTTTGAATTAGGATGATAATTTGTTTCGACACAACCTTAATGACGTATCAAAACAAAAACAATCCCCATGGGTAGGAATTGTTTTTTGGTATATTTCTACTCAACAACAATCGCAGGAGTACCATTCGGGCGGGAGGTGGGGTGTGGTTATGCCGTCTGTTTCGCACCTACCCCATCTTGCGGAAAACCACCGCAATCCACCCCTTCCGCCCGGGTCAGGGGAATTACAGAATCGTGCGGTCTGTTTTTCGTGTATGTTCGTGTATTTCGTGGTGAAATTGCTCTTTGCCCTTTTCAATAAAATAATTTGCGTAGCAAATTTACATCAATTCTTCATTCTTAATTCTTAATTCTTCAATCTTCAGCCCCTCTATATCTTCATCTCAAACTTCAGCACCTCACCCTTGGCGTGGCTTTCAAAGCTCAGTTCAATCAGGCGAAGAGTTCGCATTAGCTGGTCGTGCTGGACGAAAGACTGTGCCTTGCCGTCCACAGCGGTACAAAAATTGCGGTAATAGTCGTGTACGTCCGACACAGGGCGGTCAATCTCGTAGGTGCGAGTAGTCACATCGTCACGGGGTGCCATGGTTTTGGTCAGCCCCGCCGCAGTTTGGATTGGCAACACATCATTTTCATGCCACGCAGTGCAGGCGGTAATCTGGCACTTCTCCCGCCAATCGTGAATAATTGCCGTGCCTTTGCTACCACGAAGATAAAACCGCGGCATGGACACAAAATTATACGTACCCACCTCAATATGAGCATATGCCCCGCTGGCAAAGCCGATAATCATGCGGAATCCGTTGTCGCACTCGGTTTCGGTGATAAAATTACTGGTGATATAATCAAGACGGCAGTACAGGTCAGTGATGGTTTCTCCGGCGAAAATCATCAGCACTTGGTCGATAAGATGCACACCCCAGTCATACATCATCCCGCCACCGAATTCTTTCTCCCCACGCCAGTCGCTGGGAATACCACGACTGCCGTGAATGCGGGACTCCACGTTGAAAATCTCGCCTATCTCCCCGCTGTCACGCAGTTGCTTCATAGCAAGATAATCAACATCCCAACGGCGATTTTGATGCACCGAGAACAGCTTGCCTGTCCTGTTCGCCACATCGAAAATATCCTGCAGGTCGGCACAAGCCATAACCACAGGCTTTTCGCAAATTACGTTCTTCCCCGCCTCCATGGCACGGATAGAAATAGCTTTGTGGCTGTCATTCGGAGTGACTACCACAACGATTTCCACGTTGGGGTCGGCAAGGACAGCCGCCTCGCTGTCATATGCGAAAAATCCCTTGCTTTTCGCAAGTTCCCTCCGTTCTTCTAATATGTCGTAAACCCCGCAAAGAGTTACTGTGTCACTTTTGGCGGCGTGGTCTGTGTGCCACCCACCCATGCCTCCGTAGCCAATAATAGCCACACCTTTTTTGTTTGTCATGTTTTTGTTTGTCATGATAATTTCCTCATATAAATTTCAATAAATTCAAAGTTCGCTTTATTATATACTATTCCCCCCGTTATTGCAAGACAAAATGGATATTTAATAATATTTTTCGTCCAATTCACTGCTTGTTCACATTTTCTCTTGCTTTTCTCCCCTTTTTGTGTCATACTAATGGAGGTGTTAAATAAAGATGGAACAAGGTCAATTATGTCCTCGCTCACGCATTTCGGCGACCTGTTTGACGGCAAAAGCCGCCAATGCCGTCGCCTACAGCGCTCACAGAGGCGTTTCAATCTCGTTATTTTGACTTTTCAAAAATCGTTGCTAAGCAACGAAATACATTTTTGAAAAAGTCAAAATAATTCGCTCCAAGCGGCTGTTTGCCGCTTTCCGCCGAGATATTCAACACACTCACTATTATCATGAAAAAATTAGCTTCTTTCAGAAAAAAATATATTCCAACTCCCGCACTTGTTCTGTATGCTGTTTTGTTGCTGTCCGTAGTGCTATACGTTCTTTTTGAACTATCCACCCCATTTGCAGACTTTTTCAACAGAACAATCGGCGCAGGAGTGCGGATGTTTCTCGCTTTCCTTACTTCCCTGCTCCCATTTTCCCTTGCGGAAATGTTGATTTTCTTTTTGCCGCTTGTCATCGTCTTAATCAGCGTGTTTGTTTTTCGCTGTGCAAGGCGTGACCAGCACGTGAAAGTCATGCGGTTTTTCGCCTGTGCTTTCGCCATTTTGGGGCTGTTTTTCACCAGCTTTGTGTTCACTATTGCTCCGGGCTATCGCACTACGCCAATTGCCGAGCAACTGGGGCTTGTTCCGCAAGAGGAACTCACCGCCGCCCAACTCCGTGATACTGCCGCTTTTCTTGTAGAGCAAGTGAACAACCTTGCCCCACTGATGACAGCCACCGCCCCAAATGGCTCGACCATGCCGTATACTTTTGCCCAAATGAACCGCCACCTTAACAGTGCAGTTGTCGCCGCAGGGCAGGAATATGCCTTTATCCACGGCTTTCCCTCTCGTGTCAAGCCTATTATGGCAAGCGGTGCTCTCAGTCGAATGTTGGTGCTGGGTATGTACTCCTACTTCACCGGGGAGGCAAACGTGAACACCCAAGTACCTGACCATAGCATGGTTTTCACCGCCGCCCACGAAATGGCACATCAGCGAGGCATATCCCGCGAGGACGAGGCGAACTTTGTCGCCTTTCTTATCTGCATACACAGCGACAGCGACTTTATCCGCTACAGCGGCTACCTTGGTCTGCTTGATTATTTCCTTGTCGCCCTGTGGCGAACCAACACGGAGTATTTCCACCAAGTTCGTGACAGTCTGCACACCAACGCTCGTACTGATATATCCGCCGTGAATGCATTTTTCGCCCCATTTCGTGACGGCACTATAGCAAACGTCAGCCGTGATGTGAACAACGCTTTTCTTAATTCCCAAGGGCAAGACGGCAACAACAGCTACGGCATGGTTGTTGATATTGCAATACTTTATCTTGCGGAGCGAGTGAGAGCGGGTGTCGAATAATTCCCCATACAGGAGCAACAAATGTCCAACTTTCCCCTAATACTTGCCCCAATGGCAGGAGTGTCCGACTGGATATTCCGACGAATATGCCTGTCCTGCGGAGCAACCGCTACTGTGACAGAGATGATTTCCGCCAAAGCTATGCACTTTCGTGACCAAAAAACCGCCGAGCTTGGCTATCTTGCCGAGGGCGAAGAGACAACTGCCATACAAATCTTTGGGCGGGAGCCGGAAATTATCGCCGAGGCTGTCGCCATACTTTCCCGTGGGGAGTACGATGGGCATAAAAGCGTGGTGCGTCCTGCGTCAATTGATATAAATATGGGCTGTCCTGTGCGGAAAATCGTGTCCGGCGGACAAGGGAGTGCCCTGATGCGCGAACCGACCTTGGTTGGCGAGATTGTTCAGGCGGCAGTGGCGGCGTCTGCCATGCCGATTACAGTGAAAATCCGCGCAGGCTGGGACAGCGAAAGCCGTAACGCGGTGGAAATCGCCAAAATCGCCGAGGCGGCGGGCGCGGCACAAATTGCCGTTCACGGTCGCACCCGTGAGCAGATGTACACTGGGGACGCCGACCATGGGATAATCCGTGACGTAAAACAGGCAGTAAGCGTGCCTGTTATCGGGAACGGGGGAGTGTTTTCCGCCGCTGACGCTGTGAAAATGCGAGATGAAACAGGGGTGGACGGGATTATGCTCGCCCGTGGAGCTATGGGCAATCCGTGGTTGTTCGCCGAGGTTGCCGCCGCTTTGGATGGACGAGGATACACTCCTCCCACCACCGCGGAAGTGGTGGCAATGGCGAAGTTGCACCTTGGCATGCTGGTGGATGCCCTTGGGGCGCACGCTGTGCAGGTGGCACGGAAGCATATGGCGTGGTACATACGCGGCACACGAAACGCCGCCGCCCTGCGACACAAGATTAACACCACCCCGGATGTGGACGCCATGATGGCAGTGCTGGGCGAGGTGGAGTAAGTTTGGTCATGGGGGGCATCTTGGAGAGCCTAAACGCTCGCACACGCTATCCGTCCTCGCTGAAGCAACATCGTGCTGAACAATAAGTTTTCGCTGTACCTTCTGCGGGTATTTGTTTGCAATGGGTTTCGTTGGCTTTCCATCTTCGTGCCACTTCAAACCCCTTTTCTGAAAAGGGGTTTGAATGCCGGGTTGTTAGGGGGCGGCAAGAGCCCCCTAACGAAAAAGCAGGTGTAAATTGACGAACGTGGCTTTATCCAGCACAATCAACTCCATCTCAAATGGGCAACTATCGGGTACTTCCTGTGTAGGTGCACCAGTAGCGAACGCTACCCAGAGAGACTAAGCTCATCAAGATTGAATGTTTCTGCTATGCCCAAGGCGGGACGCCGAGGGCGTCGTCCCCTACATGGTGCGGTTGGTTGTGGGGGCATCTTGGAGAGCCTGAATTCTCGCACCCGCTACTATCTCCACGCAGGATCTCATCAATTTTGACTTCAACTGAACTAAAAACAATTCGGGGTGCTGGATTACAACATTTTTTCTTGTTCGATTGACAACAAAGACAGTTTGTTTCGTTAAAACTCTTTTCTTCCTGCGAATTGCAAATATATTTCTCTTCACGCATTGACAACCCCCAAAAAATAGTGTATAATTGAAATTAGATAATTGTAATTAGATAATTGTAGAATAATGATAGATGATAGGAGAAGCAAAAATTGAGACCAAGATTACTTGTAATAGGACGCTCTTGCGTTGCCATGGATTTACAGCTATCTTACTTGCCGTCCTCCGGACACGTTGTTAAAGGCAAAGGATACACGCGCTATCCAAGCGGCAGCGGAATAAATACAGCAGTAGCATTGTCACGATTAGGAATTGACAGCGTTATTGCCACACGTGTTGGAAATGATAATAATGGACTGAAAATACTTCAATATCTCACTGCACATAATGTGGACGTGCGCCACGCAGGGAAAGATATTTCCGCTCACACTGGCATGAATGTTGTTATGACCGAAGCGGACAAAAAGACCCGCAAAGTAGTGTTTGACGGTGCTACCACTAATTTTTCTGTGGGCGATGTGGAAAGTGCTTTTAATTCTTACCCTGATGCGGTAATTGTCAACACCGATGTATCCCCCGAAGCGGTTGCCGCCGCGCTGATTATTGCGAAAAAGCAAGGTATTCCCATTATGCTATGTATGCTTGGAGAGTTTTCGGACACTCTTTCCATGGATATTCCACGTCAAGTTGACCTGCTTGTCATTGACGAAGGAAATGTTGAGAAATACACAGGAATTTCATGTGCTACGGTTGAGAAATGTCTGCGTGCAAGTATTGCGCTTGCTACGAAAATTTCGGCAAAGCATTATATTATCAAACTTGCTGACCGCGGCTCGTTTTTGTACGACGGGAAATATTATAATGTGGTTCCGGCATATGATGTTGATATAGTGACTACAAATGCAGTTGCGGAATGCTTTAATGCCGCCCTTTTCTACAAATATATGCGTGACGGGGACGCCAAGCAGGGTTGCGAGCTTGCTACTATTGCGGAAGTTATCAAGACTCTGCGTCCACATAGTGCAGATAACTGCCCCACCTTTAACGACCTGCGTGAATTTATTGCCGAAAACGAACTTGACGGAGATTTGCTCAATTGAGCGGGGTTAATATGCGGCTTCTTGGAGTTGATTATGGCGAGGTGAGGACAGGGATAGCCATATGCGACCCAAGCGGATTCTTAGCTACCGGGTTGATGACCTTGACCAATTTTCGCTCGTTAGAGGAGCTTGCAGAGCATATTGTTGCCATTGCAAAGGAAAATAAGGCTGTCGGAGTTATTCTTGGTTTGCCGTTAAACATGGACGACAGCGAAGGGGAAAAATGCGTGATTGTGCGGCAACTTGCGACGATAATCGAACCCAGTCTGCCTGTGACTTTGTGGGATGAGCGATGCACCACTCTTGCGGCACAGGAAATTTTCCGCGAAAGCCAAAGCGGCAGGACTGGCAAAAAGAGCAAGAAAAAGCAAAAGCAAAACATTGATGCCCTTGCGGCACAAATATTACTGCAGGATTATCTTGACAACAGGAGCAAATAATGAAAGAAAAAATCAAGAAACACCTATTACAAATTAAAAGCTACCTTTCACAAAAATGGGCGATAGTTTGTGGGGTGTTTTTCCTTGTGCTTTTGCTGATTGGGGTGTCGGTGGCGATACTTATCGGCGCTCGAACACCCACTGAAACATATCCCGAAATCGACTGTGATAACGATTATTTCTTGGATGCTTCTGCGGGAAATAATGATGACAATGATGATAATGACGGCAACGGCAACGACGATTATGTTCCCAAGCCTGAGCCTGAACCTGAGCCTGAGCCTGAGCCTGAGCCAGAGCCTGAACCCGAGCCTGAACCAGAGCCTGAACCTGAACCCCAACCCGAACCGCCTCCGCCGCCTCCTCCTCCGCCACCTCCGCCTCCGCCGCCTCCTCCGCCACCTCCTCCTCCGCCGACAGGACCTATTAGGCAACCTGCATTTCCCTTCAACGCTGACAATTTCACCTTTGCGTTCAATCAAGTACCAACTTCCCAATTAAACGACACCCAATATCTAATATTAGTCAACCGTTGGCACGGCATACCAAACGACCCGGCAGCCCATTTACTTGTGCAGGCACACCCAACCGTGGCGGTTAGCCGAACAACCGAAACTCTGCATCGCACAGCCCTTGCCGCAACTGCCGGAATCTTTGACGCAGCACGAGCCGCAGGACACACAGGACTGTTTTTAACCAGCGGGTTTCGAGATTTTGCACGACAATCAGTGCTGTATATAAACAGTCGTGGGAACGGATATGTCCTTCCTCCCGGATTCAGCGAGCATAATGTTGGACTTGCGGCTGATTTTATGGTGACAGGTCATGCCTTGAACAGATTTGGCACAACTCCACAAGGTCGATGGGTTATTGCAAACGCCCATAATTTTGGTATGATTTTGCGTTACCCTGCATGGGCAACCCAAATTACCGGGGTGAACTATGAATCGTGGCATTTTCGCTATGTGGGTACTCCTCATGCACGTTTTATTCACGATAACAGCATGGTGTTAGAGCAATATATCGACATGCTTCGTCGTGATGGGCATATTTTAATGTACACTGATGGCGTGGTTTACTATGTGATTTATCAAGAGCCGGTGAATGGTATGATTAGCGTGCCGCAGGACAGAGATTTTAGCGTGTCCAGCAGTAATGTTGGTGGATATAT
>Ga0209755_10009621_pt1 | contig 10210 bp, 10 predicted proteins | sample TergutCo191P1_FD_187301 | JGI IMG/M metagenome (GOLD analysis project Ga0209755, IMG submission 187301) | Cornitermes sp. P1 segment gut microbial communities from Petit-Saut dam, French Guiana - Co191P1 (SPAdes) (version 2) | ecosystem: Host-associated > Arthropoda: Insects > Digestive system...
CAGTGAAAGCAAAAGCGACGCAACTCTTGAACAGCATAACACAAGATGACCTGCAGCACTGCTTCCAACAGTGGAAAATTCGCATGGAGCGGTGTAGGGATCGGGGAGGGGACTGCATTGAAGTGGATAACATTTCGATTGTCTGATTTTTTTTCAATAAAGGGTTAGAGCATGAATCCGGTTTCTTTATTGCCACGCCTCGTACACAACATTAATACTAGAACTAAATCAAACCTACACCAACCATTAGCTAACTTGACAACATATCAGAAAGGAGCATATTACTACGGAATTAAGGTGTTCAATAGCCTGCCTTCACAAATAAAGGACTTGTCTGCAAATAGAACCCAATTTAGGGGTGCATTGGAAAGCTTTTTATATTCTCACTCGTTTTATACCTTAGATGAGTACTTCAATTACAATAAGTATTAAAATCTCTACTAAGGTTATTAGCTAGTTTCAAACTTGATAACTTTTATGACTCCTGATGAACTACAGTGGGTTAAATGTATTTAAACCTTGTTAATGTAGGAAACCATGTTATTATAAAATATGGAGTTATTGTAAGAAACACTGTTATTATAGGACACAGCTCAGGGTAGGATATAAAACCTTGTTATTATAGGACGTTTCTTGTTTTACTATTGACAACTTATACACTCTTGTATACTCATATTTTGACTTGTATATCTATATATTGACATGTATACTCATATTTTGACTTGTATATCTATATATTGACATGTTCTATATCCTGTGGGTTACACCCCCTTTGGATCTACCAAACACGATATAAATTGAATTGAATTTACAAAACTTGCTGTATTGCTTGTAAACATCCAGCACCAGCCAAGTTTACCTTTATTGTAATGGCTGGTTTCGTCGATATGTAGAACTTTACTCTTGCTTATTTCTTGTTCTATTTGCTCATACGTTTTTTTTACATTTTGACGCAACTCGATTTTCGCTATTTGATATGCTACCAACGCTTATGTTCAATTTGAAAATGTCATTTATGATACTTGCTATTTCACGTTTTGAATTTTTGTAAAATCTGCTGAGTGCTGCAATTACAGACTTAACTCTTGGCTCAAATGTATCTGGTGTCACACCTTCTGGTAGTTTGCTACTCTTTCTTTTTCCACACTTTTGACAACAGCCATTCTCCAGCTGATACTCCACTACATATGGCTTGATTTACGGAAGATCAACTTTTTGATGAATATAGGGTTTTTCACGTATTGCAATCTCTCCTCCGCATTCGCAAGTAGACGACAACTCTACTTTTATCACTTCGTCTGCGTCCATTTTAGTGTGATAATTACCCTTATGCCCAACCTGACCGCCAACATTCCTTTCCCTTTTTGGCTTGTTCTTTTTTATTTTGTATAGTTCTTTTGAGCTGGGCAGAGATGAATTCTTTGAGTTTAAACCTAGCTTCTCCTTTAATTCAGCATTCTCAATCCTTGGGGCTTTCCTATTTTCTGCTTTTAAATTTTCTATCTCTATCTTTAAATTTTTGCAGAGTTCTAAAAGATTTACCATATTACCTCACTTTTGCTCTATGATTACCTTTTTAGGGCATCTTGTCTATCTCATTTTACCACTCCGCTGAACGGGTATGACAACTTTTCTAAAACTGTTACAAGAGACTCTGTTAAATGTCTTATCATTTCGTTGGTATGATAAGGTGTAGGGGTAATACGAAAGCGCCCAATTCCTCTTGGAACTGTCGGATAATTTATATGTTGAACATATATTCCATGCTCATCAAATAATTACTTTGATGCTATTTTGGATAACTCTGGATCACCAATTATTATCGGAATTATATGAGTTTCTGTTGGAATGAAATCAGTCCCTACATTTCTCAGTGAGTTTTTTACCTTCTCAACAGCTTGCTTTTGCTTTTCCCTTTCAGTGTTACTTGATTTTAGATATTCAATGCTTACCTTTGCTGCTGCTGCTAAAACAGGTGACATAACAGTAGTGAAAATAAATCCTGGAGTGGAACTTCTTATTACAGCCACTAAACTCTGAAGACGCTATATATCCACCCATCACTCCAAAAGACTTTGATATTGTGCCTTGAATAACAGTCACTCTATCCATCAGGCCTTCTCTTTCTGCAATTCCACCACCGCACGGGACATACATGCCAACTGAGTGCACCTCATCCAAATAGGTAATTGCATTATATTGATGTGCTAGGTCACATGTCTCTCAGCTGTGCTATGTCTCCATCCATTGAATATATGGATTCAAATGCTATTATCTTTGGTATTTTTCTGCCCACAGACTTTAACAACTGATCAGTGTCATTATGCCTGAATATATATTTAGGTCTTTTTCCTGACTTTATGCCTTCTATTATCGAAGAGTGGTTTTTCTCATCTGAAAAAATTACCACATCAGGAATGACATGATAAAGTGCTAAGTGTAGTCTGGTTAGCAAGATAGCCACAAGCAAAAGTTAGAGCAGCCTCCTTGTTATGCAAACAAGCTAAAGATCTCTCAAGTTCGACAACCTCTTTTGTTGTACTGGAGATGTTTCTTGTTCCTCTCACACCAACAGATGAGATGTGAATAGCAGCAATAACACTCATTTTGTGACATTCCCAGGTAATTATTGCTGCACCAGACGATTACTTCTCTATTTCTTTCATAATCCATAATATAGGGAAGCCTGCCAGGCAATGACGCAAAATGCGTGAATTCACAATAACGCCCTTCCTCTTTTATATCTTTGATTTTATTTAAGAATATCTCTTCGTAGTCTACCAAGTTTTTATTTATTAATAACTAATAAAATTATAATAAATTATTCAGTGGTAGACTACTATATTTATTATACAGATGTAGCTACAGGTTCTTCTCATTGGGTGCAACCTTTTTGACCTTATTGGTTTCAATGGAGCTGCTAGGCCATTTATAGTGATACATAACTGCTGCAGCAACCAAACAACAAACTCCAACTGCTATTCCCACTACCAGCATCCCTGAGTGAACCGCAATAGCCACTCCTAACACAACCCCAGCTACTGCTAAAGCGGAAGCAGCTATAATATGCAGATTACTACTTTTTGTGTTTTGTGGAGTAGTGTTATTCACTCATTCAGATTTTTTGCTAGTTGATGAAAGCGTTGGGTTCTGGTGTTGGCTCTGGCATTGGTATGGCTTTGTTGCATCACTACCTATGAAAGGCCAACTATATAAGCAACCTATTAAAAATTTTGTTTTTTTGGCAATCAATATGATCAAATTTAAGAATAATAATTTATTGTTTGTATTAATAAATTTAATTCTATTTAAAATAGCTAAAGCATTGAAATTCTTGAATTTTGGCTGGATTAGTGAATGGTAGTAAAATTTGGGACTTTAAGGTACACAGTATGCTTCTCCAAGCTGTCACTTCATATCTTGGTTGAAGCTTTCATCATCATTAGGCATGTTATAAGTCACTGCATATGCAGAACACATGCTTTGATATGTTCATGTATGTCATGTTGATATCTATCTCATATCACCCACCTTCTGAAACCCTTGGCACTGAAGCATACACATTAACAGTCGCTGCACTTGAGCTGTTTCCTCTTCACAAGGACTTCATTCACTGTACAATTGCAAACAGATGTCACTGACAGCCACATTTTTTCACAGAACAGTGCACAAACACTAATTTGGAGGCATATACATCAAACTTGTATTCATATAAAAGAGTAATTATTTAATTACTCATATTACAGGCCATGCTCAATTGTGTATGGCACTAATATGCATAACTGAATTGTGCCTATGACGCTGCATGACCTTCATCCTTACACGAAACCTTTTAATTTTCAGCATATTTACATACATATGTATGCAGAGACTGACAGCTAGAATGGACAGCCATAACAGTGGTAATGTCAACTAAAAAGTGATGCTCTTACTAACACTACAACAGTAGTTGCCATAATGGTTCTTAAGAAGTAAGTAGAAAGCTATTCTCATGCTGTATTTTACAAACCATTGTTAGTGCTGTGTATCAGTGTGGCTACTACATCAAAATGACTGTCATCACTTTTACTCTAACTTACTGGTATAATAAAATCTAGAACTTCTTCTTTATTGCCTCCCACCTACTAGCTTTTTTCACTGAGAATAATTCTTGTGCTTACACCACGAAGGAATTTAAACCTTGTGACACCTCTCACAACTTGGTGGTGAAGAGAACAACCAGCCCCCTAATCCAGTCAAGTCAGCTCCCTTCCTTAGAGCTTCTGTCACAATTCAAGTGACTCTTAGTGAGCCACCTTTGACATCATTCTCCAGTCACAGCAGTACCAACAGTCTCCGCCTACTTCTCAGTTGGGTATGTAAAAGAATGTGCTGTACTGCTGTGCTCCTTGAATCCTGTGTAAATACCAAGTGGTGACTGCACTTCAGATATGAGATATCTTTGCATGTATAACAATTGCTATCATTAAGCAAGCACTTGGCAATGACAACACTGACATATGTCACTGAAAACAATTCTCATATCACATGTATGTACAGCAACAATCACTCCACACTGTGCTTCTTTTCCAATACAAACAATGTCTGGAACACTGTCAGTGGTCTCACTGTCATGTTGTTCGGGGGACCAGTGGAAGGCTTGAGAAATGAGTGCAGCTTATCCAGAAGACAGGCACCTTCATCCCCACAGTTAGTGCCTTACAAGCTCCTGTAAGCTAGGCCATTAATGCTGACTGTCTTCAGGTCATCTACAAACTTTCCTACAGATAGTTATCATTTGACCCACAGCACAAATGAATAAGACAAAATGTGTTCTCAAGTGCATCCTCATTCAGGTTTCTGGTCTCTGGGTATTTGAAGTTCTGCTCCTCACTAACTTTCCTCCATACACACTGAACAGTACCTATGGTAATTAACCAGCCAGCTTGTGAAGGTGGTGGATGCATTGCTTCAGATTCCTTGTTCAGGAAGGTCCTGCTTTTTATCATATCAACTGCACTGCTCCAACCTTCCATGTGTTTACTGGTACTGGTAAGGTGACAACGCAAAAGCTTCCTACAGTAAGGACAGCGCATAACACCAATGAAGTTATAGAAGAGGTCAACAACCCCTTTGATAAACACGGTCGTAGTGACGCATCTGTCATCCATGTCACCTGAAGAGAATATTTAGAGCTGTATAAAGTAAGAGTGAATGTAAAACTCAATTACATAAGAAGGCTACTTACAAACTTAAGCATAATGAACCTTTTAAGATCAGTTCTTACCTGGCGTCACCTGAGTATTTATGGCTGCAGCTACAATACTGCTCATTCGTTATGTAGGTAAGATGACTTTCATGGAATCCTGTGCAAGAGGTTTCAGGTGTCTGTCAGTCACATTACACAACAGATACAGCATATTCCGTTTGTCAGTTTCGTAGACCTTCAATATGGCTGCCCATTTAGTAGTACCAGTAGGTTTCTGTCCATTTACAACCACCCTGAATCCGACATTTGTGACATCATGTTTAAGAAGCCGGTTATGGATGCATTTAAGGAGATGATGGGGATCAAACACTGCTGCAATTTCTTGATCATGAAACCTGAAGAAAGGAGTCTTTTCAGGAACAACCAATTGTTTCAAGGCCTTGACAGTGTTGGCACCCATGTCACGGTGGCAACAACTACTAGTCCTGGATTTTGAGAGGCATCGAGAACTTCCATCAAGAAATTAACAAGCATTGCACCCTTAGTGCTTCCGTAAATCAAGTAGTAAGTTACCAGTCACCACTTTTTATGTAGATCATGGAGAATGAACACCAGGGCATGATTTGCAATACTGCTTGTCCTGCCATGGCTTCCAAGGTCCTCAAAACCTTCAATACAGTAAATCTGATTGAAATGCAAATGCTGACATCTTGTCAAACATGAGACAACATGCACATTCTTTATCATTGTCTGTAATGTGTCTTTGAATATAATAAACACATGGGCATTAAAGCCTGTCCTAAATTGGACAGTGTTTAGAAATGATTCTAAGGTTCTTCTAGAAGGTAGGGGAAATAGGGACCAGAGAAATGCATTGGATCTGGCACTGTACTTTGGGATTCAGACATTTTCTTTGTAGAGCCACCTCCTGCCCTTAGGTTCATGCTTACTATTCCTAAAAATAATGCCAAATATCTTGAAGTATCTACATTCAAAGAAGATAAAAGAGACTGTATCAGAGGATTACTGTCCAACTGACAAACCTCCTTCAGCTTTTTTTACCCGTACTTCTTCCTCAGCTTGCAAAGAGCAATCTCTCTGGTCCAATTCATGTTATACAGTTTTTTCTTCTTGGTGTCAATTCAACAACTCTGGTCAGATGAAGATTTTTAGTATAGGATGCCTTGCTTTGCACTTGGAGAAATTTGAAGGCTGATACTCCAAGTTTTCAACCACAAGCATTTTCTGTATTCAAAAATGGATGCTGTTACAGACATCTTGGAATATGTTTTAAGTTGGTTCTGAACAGCAGGGTAATCTGTACAGGCAACAAGTGGTGATGAGGAACTCATAGAAGGGATAGAGATGTACATTCTATAGATTGTGGTACTGAATGTGAGTACAAGGAGTACAGGAAGTAGGAACTACCATTCTGTTCCGTTGTATACATTCAGGAAACTAAAAATCAACATCTGAAAAATACTGGCTGCACACAACTTTCCAGCCAAGTATTTTTAGTCTTTGCACTGTATGGCACACCCAGACTGTCTGCCCACAGCTGAATCCAGTGGAAGGAAGAAAAAAAAAGCACAGAATATTAGTGTCAATCATTGGTCCATGCTGCTTATTTGGTGTGTAAGACCCCTTATATGATACTGTGTGTTCTATGAACAGAGAGCTGCATTCTTTGCATAGCATGAACACAGATCATGACATTTACCATACACGATCCACTGGAAATGCGAAATATTCAAATTTTCATTGCTGCTGCTTCCTTCACAGTTATTCATGCAGCAGTAATGGTTTCAGCTCATATTTGACCTTCACAAATTCATTAGTCATTAAACATTATCAGCAAAATATTTTAAATTATTCAGAGAGAATTGTCTTAAGAAAATTGTGTAATCACATGTCTTTAGAATGACAAATACTACTGAACACAATCTTTATACATATGATATAATGACAACATTTTCTTGCCTTGTAGACAGAAACCTGCTGTATTCAGAAAAAAACACACAAGGCTTAGAGGTGCACTTTGATGCTTAGACACCCAACTCACACTATGTCCATTAAAAACACGCTATGTGCCCAAATTCAATCAAATAAATACAAGCCTGTGAATGGTTGACTGCACTTTTGCATTCTGTAGTGATAAATGCGAAGTGAAAACTACGTCGCATCAAAAGATGTTGCTAAAAGTCGCCAAGTTTCCTCCCCACCTGACCCACTTTCCACAGGGTGATTATTACAACAGGACACTTGTATGTGAAATATGGATTCCTAGAACGTGACACAACACACACCAGATCCTTTATTAACACACAAACCAACAAATGCACTTAATGAGGAAGTATCAAACTCCAATGTGTTTTGGCTGAAACATATAGGCATTTGATACTTATCACGAATTGTATTTTATTAAGTGCATTTGTTGGTTGATTATATTAATTTTAAGAATATGCACAGTATGAGTACATAATAAACACTAGACCCTCCCTGGACTTTATCTCCAGTGGGTATGGATTTTGTGTAACAACTGCCGAATGATTTCAATATATTTGAATCTACGTGGTTCACAGCTACCGATACCAGAATGAAAGTGACAAGCCATCATGACTCACATTTCCACCTTTTTGTAACTTACGACTATAATACAGCTCCTCTCCAGTGTAGGGTAACCAGAAGGTACAGTACCTCTGCCACCACAATACTTGTGACAAAATAATGTTTCAGTTTTTAACAATATGACACATACTCGTACATTTTCTCTTTAGACAATCCTGTACAGCTGAGAGTGGCTTTATACAAGCCAAAATATGTAGCTGCAATTATGTTTTTGATGGACAAATATTTGACAGATATATACTGGTTTCTTCACATACATAATACAAAGGGATCAATCACAAAGGTTACTTTTCTGCTGACATATTTTTAGTCCTACAGATCTCTTGCTATTATTACTGTCATGCATATAATTTTTATTATGAACATATTAACCAAAGTACAGTGTCTAGATACTGTTACAGGTATGTTTATGCGTATGTATGGGTACTGATACATGGGAGGAGCACGGAGCTGAGTAACATTTATGTATGGGTGTAGATAACCAGCTGAAACATCCCCATTGATAATAGCTTTGTGGAACTGTATAAGGCGAACAAGCAAGCATAAAAGGATGACATATGAATTATTTGGTCCCCAAAAATGTTACAGAATGTGGCCATTAAATTACTGACTGTTTGGGCAGTTACACCATTCTGCTGAAGAACCTGTGTTCATTGTCCACATCAATTAAATAATAATAAATGCATGAAATTACGAATGTGCAAGGGTATTCATTCATTCATTCATTCATTCACTTCCATATATCCACTTAACAGGAGCATCCCAAGGATGTGGAGACAGTCACAATATAATACACAATATATCTGTTGAATTACAGACTCATAACCAATACAACTGTATAAAAAATTTACATAATAAATTATCAATACATCATGCCATTAGTTATTATAAACTAGAACATACCTTATTCCTTAAAATTAAAAAAATTCATCCATAGAATAAAAAGAATTATCCAGGAGAAACCTCTTTAAGGTCTTTTTGAACACTTTTGTTTCATTCATTGTACTTTTTATGGAAGTTGGCAAATGATTAAAAACTCTAATTCTGGCATAATGGACTCCTTTTTGGTATTTTGTTAGGTGAGATAAAGGGGGATGTAGGTTATTGCTATTCCTAGTTTTTGTTGTGTACAATTCCACATTGTCCAAAAATAAATTTCTATTGTTAACTACAAATATTAACAGAGAATATATGTATTGGGCAGATAAGGGTTATATTTTTAGGAGTTTAAAGAACTCTCTATATGAGTCATTATTCCTAGCCCCCATTATTATTCTAATAGCTCTTTTCTGTAATTTGAATACACATTTACTATTAGTTGAATTACCCCAAAAAATCAAACCATAGGACATTTCTGAATGAAAAAAAGCAAAGTATACCACTTTCAATGCAACCTGTGATAAATACAGACTAGACCTTCTAATTATATAACAAGCTTTATTTAATTTGGGAGTAATTGTAGCAATATGTTGTATCCAAGAGAGTGTATTATATACTGTTATACCCAAAAATTTTACAAAATGAATCTATTATCATTTTGTTTTCATGTTCAATATTTATTTTATTTAAAGATTTTTTTTAGTTATAATTATATATAATAACTTTTGTCAAAGTTCAATAAAAGAAGGTTTGAATTAAACCACTTCTTCATTGTCTTAAACACTATATTCACATTTCTTTCAAAATTCATGAAACATGGGTCACTTGTATTGTCCGCAAACAAAATAATTGAGGAGTTATCAATCGATAATATACATGGTGTTACAGATGGTAAGTTATTAATATAAATCAAAAAGAGCAATGGTCCCAAAACTGATCCTTGTGGGATGCCTATATTGATTGTGTTCTATTTTGAAAGTTTGTTATTAAATTTCACCCTCTGGTACCTGTTCTCTAAATAGGATTTGATTAAAGTATGCATCACACCCCTTATACCATAATATTCCATCTTTGCTAACAGAATATCATGGTTTACAGGGTCAAAGCCTTCTCCAAATCAAAAAATATACCTCCAACTATTCCCTTATTATTCAAGGCTGTCAAAATATCATTAATTAATTTGTAAGCAGCTTTATCTGTTGACAACTTCTTTCTAAATCCAAACTGACTGTTTGTAATGAACCACAGGAGACGATTTTTCCTTGGTTCAGGACCCTTCTTCTACAGTAGCTCACTCCGAGTGGGAGAGAGAGGTGTGAAATAAAAAAAATACACCAAACCCAACACACAATGTATCTATTCTTAACTCAACCACTACAATGTTGAGTTGAGATCCCACTCTAGTTAGTAATAATACATGTGAACACAAAAAATTATTATATGAAACGCTATAATATGCCAACTCTAAAATATTGAAATTCACCTCTCAGCTATTTGTATACAATAAGGGGGGGG
>Ga0209755_10009622_pt1 | contig 10210 bp, 11 predicted proteins | sample TergutCo191P1_FD_187301 | JGI IMG/M metagenome (GOLD analysis project Ga0209755, IMG submission 187301) | Cornitermes sp. P1 segment gut microbial communities from Petit-Saut dam, French Guiana - Co191P1 (SPAdes) (version 2) | ecosystem: Host-associated > Arthropoda: Insects > Digestive system...
ACTGGGTCATATCCTGCACCAGACAAATACCCTACTTCCCTCAGATCTCTTTTCATATCATCATCCAACTATGCTTATGTCTTCCAAGTGGTCACTGCCTGTCAGGTCTTCCAACTAAAATTCTGATTGAACTTCTCACCTTTCCCATGCAAGCTACATTACTCGGTCATCACTCTTTATTTAATCTCGAACAATATGCAGTGCAGGATATTAATTTTGATGCTTCTATTTATGCAGTCTTCTTCAGTCTCTTGTTCCTCTCTCTCTTTTGTACACACACACACACACACACACACACACACTCATTGGCTGCGTTCTCAATACCCATGAAGTACAAAAAGTAAAATTATAATTTTATATGATATATGTGGGTGAAGGAATAGCTCCATGCATTCTTAACCTCAGAAATAAGAGAGGTAACTGAATTTTATTCACTTTTAAACAGGACAGAGGGGAATAAATGATACTGTACTTAATGAGCACAAGGATTCCCTGAATTAAAGCTTATCTTAACACATTCCAGATGGGCCAGGCATGCATATGGGGAACCAGCTGGCCAAAGTCAGGAAATATCAGTTGTGTGCCTAAAGACACATATTAAAAAAACAATATTACATGCTTTGCATTTATTTTGTTCTTTAAATTACAAAACAATTTCAACAAACATTATAAATGGAAAACATGTAAAAATATGTATTGCCGTACCAGTATGGCTCATGCATAACATGTATAATGTACTGGTACAGCACCTGGCCTGCAAATTAGCAAATAACAATGTATCAGTATAGCATGTGGAGAAGTAACTCAGTATGGAGTGTGTAAATATTTTTCAACATGTACAGCAGTCAGCCAGACCACTTTTAATACCTGAAACTCTTTCTTAAAACTGGTAACTGTGACTATTCTCTACACTCCACTAATCACAAATACTTAAGTCAGGTACCTAGCAAATATGCCAACACATCTACCCAATTTTAAGAGAAACATGGATTGAAGTCCTTTCAGAGTTATGTGACAAGATTTAGTGGCAGAACAAAGGGGAAGACTACTTCACTTTGACATTCATGCTCACTGGTAGACAATTCAGTAGTATACAGTTTATGCAAACCTCAAATATGCCAGTTTGAGTCATGGTATCAGCATGTATTCCCCCCCAACATTTTCTTTTGCATATATGGCATTGCACAAACACTCATTTAAACATTATACTATTCGACTACAAGTTTAGAAAGTACTGGCAAGGCCACAAGTGCAAGGGAAGCATGTATTTAAAATATTTCTCTGTAATTTCAAAGGAATTCTGATTTAAAGTTTATGTTTCTAAACAGAACATCCATAAAAAGTTTTGTTTCTTAAAATGTACCACCAATCTCTAAACAAATCCATGTTGAGATGAATTCAAGCAGTCCATGGATCAAGCTTAGGGAATCTGGACATTAAGCTTTCAAAGACCTCAGATCCTCACAACATTCCTTTTAAGGACCAACACACTAATTCATATTTCATATAGGTAACGGTAACAGGAAATAGATGGCAAGATGAAGTGAGGGAGGATGGAAGACTAGTTGGTGGAAAAGGGTGGAAGGAAAGGGTACATAACAGAGAGGAATGGAAGAAGCTCCTGAGAACGGCAAGGAATCGTCGCATTCTGCACATGCCAATGGAATGAATGAATGAATGAACGAATGAATGATAGGTAAAGGTAAAATCATCCCATGACATGCCTATGTAGGCACAGAGGGGAGGTGGAGGTATAGCTCCCACCCAATGTCAACCCAGCACTAGGAAAAGATGGGTGATCAGCACCATGCTCTGGTTGCTTTACACCTGGGAAAGATCTAGGCTGGGTGGAACTGGGATTCAATCCCCGAACCATACAGCATGTAATGAGCCACCATACAAACTATGTCATCCTGTACAGTTTAATTAATAAAGGTTAAAGGTGAAGGTTGTCCTGTAACATGCCATGGCCACACTATAGATGGAGGTGGTAAGTCAATGCTACACTCCAGCCACTTTATCCCAGACAGAACGTCAGTATCAATAGTACAGAAGGCTGGGTGGGATGAAGTGCCACTCTGGACACCCACAACCAGAGTTCAAACTCCAAACCGACCAATCCACAGCAAGTCTCTACACCAACTATGCTATCTTGGTCTGACATCTTATTAATAATAGTTACTAAATACCAATTAAAACTGGTATTTAGTAACAATGGACACTTCACATGAAGACCTACTGCATTTGTGCATGCAACTTATGCACGATGCATGAAATATTCAGTAGAATGTTTCAAATAAAAGCTGCAGAATAAAATGAAACATTTCTTGTGCTCAGCAGTCTTACAGTATTGGAAATCATTAAACAAAAGGAAGCAGACATGACAGGAAGTGTCCTGCTGTGCATATACATTGTAACTTTCTGAAACAGTCATATACCTGTGGTCATATGAATATACTAGTTCTTTGAATATGCAGCATGCAAACTGCAAGAAAACACAAAAGGTTCAACTGACCTTCTCCATTTCTCCTTTAAACCCTCCAAATACCTCGTTACTCCTGGTCAATGCATTCTGAAATTCATCATATTTGTCAGTATAGAGGCTTATCTGACTCCTTAAATTTATTTCTGTTGCTTGCAACTCTTGACATTTTGCTTGATATTGAGTCATATCCTGAAAATGAAAGACCAAACAGCGAAAAACTTATCTTAGGAATAAGATTATAATGTTCTCAACCATGTGAATGGAAGACAGAAAAAAATAACATAGGTTGCTGCTGCTACCCTTTACAAGAACAGCACTCAAAAACATGAACACGAAAATGAGTCACATTTGAAGCAGCAATACAGCGACAGAATCCACTACTAACTGTTGTATCCTCACGGATGGTCAAAGATAAAAAATGAACCTACTTTCAACTCTTGACCCTTCCTGCACATTCTCAATCCTAAACCCTTCCCCTGACACTAAAGAGAAATATTTGAAATCAGTCACTTTAGCCATTCTTCATCTAAGGTAATTGACATAATTTACACATCCACAAAACCACCACAGTACAGAGTTCTCCTTTATAGTGGATACTTACTCCAAAGGTAAAGAAATTCCTGACTTTTACGGAAAATAAAAGCTCATTACCATGGTTCACAAACATCCACTAATGCACCATATCCTCATCCAGTTTAATCCAGACTGCCCTTCCACATCCTGTTTCTCCACCACCCAATTTCATATCAAACTCCCACACACACACACACACACACACACACACCTAGTCTCACACAATGTCTCTTAGTCTGACATCCCCAACCACAACTTGATATATAATTCTAACTTCTAAACAATCAGAAGACACTCCATGGAGCAGAATCCCTCTTGAGAAACCAACAATCACTAAGCCTGTTAATCCCAAACCACCATTACAAAACTTTAAGTTTCAGTATGGTGTTCACAGGTACCTACCATCAGACCCTATTCTTAGCCAGATTAATCCAGTCCATTCCACTGCATCCTCCGTCTTTAAGGCTCGTTTTAATATTACAGTCCCCATGCACGAATGGGTCTCCAAAGTACCAACAGTTTCTTTCTTTCAGCTTCCTGGCTAGTATTTTATATGCACTTCAGACCTGTCCCACATGCCTTATATGACTTACCAATTGCCTACTCCTCTAATTTGATCAGTCTGATAATATTATACGAACAGTTAAAGTATAAAGCTCACATTCCTGTTACTTCCTTCCTCTAATATCCTAATATTCTACACAGACCCTGTTCTCAAACACTCTCAAATCAAGTTTTTTCTCTTGGTGACAGATCAAATTTTACACTCATCATAGCAAGAAGTAAACGTGTATTTTTATCTTAAACAACTTTCCCTGCCTGCAAACACAAATAAATAGGTATAAATACCATACTTATCCAATATATACCACAAGAATTTTCTCTTAATTTATATCTACAAAAATGGGGGGACACCTTATAATTACTCATAGTTACACATGCCCTGTGTATGTATTTTCTTGAAAACTGAAGATGAGAAGGGTATTATGTATTATATTCAGGCAATTACAGTATTACGTATAAACTAATCTGTATCAAGCATATTAATATCATATACTTATTCCAAAACACAAAATTTCTCTAAAGAATAACAAATGATCAATCTCATACAAATACATGCATAATGGTACCAGGTCCACCCCCAAGCTAAGCTACAAGTCTTCTTTGCCATTCTCATCACCATCTGAGGTAAAAGAATCTGCCTTGAAAGTGAAATCAGTTCTAATTCACTGCCTAGTTGAGCACAGCCAGACATCAACAAATTAAGAACTGTCAAAATATGTAGCAACACCTCACCACAAGCAGCTGCTGTTTCTCCTGCAGAAGGATCTCCTTTTCAGCAGCCATCTCCATTTTAGCCTTGGCCAATTTGGCGTCAGCCAGCTGGGCTTCCAGATGCATCTGTTTAGTGACCTTCTCTACTTGCTGAAATGTATGATCATCATCATCACACTCCACCAAATGACATTTTTAATGTTATTTAATAAAACATCTACAATTTAAAACTATTATTTAGCAATAATGAACTGTAAGTAAGTACTGCAGACCCTCGTACAAACAGACTAACAGTGAGTGGGTGGTCTGACAATGCCAATTGTCTGGTACGTAGACATTGTGTGTGTGTACGTACGTACATATGTATGTATGTATGTATGTATGTATGTATGTATGTATGTATGTATGTATGTATGTATGTATGTATGTACGTATGTATGTACATATGTATTATGTATGTATTTATGTATGTATATATGTATGTATGTATGTATGTATGTATATATGTATTTAATTGCACTGGACAACAAATCTCAAAAAATTTTTTGTATCTGTAATGAATATGTTAGTAATTTATTTGTTTGCATCTATGAAGTTAGAAAAGGGTCATAAAAATTATTTGGCTCTAGTATTAAAATAATGCTACACTATGATATTTTATGAAATAGGTTGATATATTATATGGAACGGTGGTTTAAATAAAAAACTAAATATTACTCATTGGAAAAGAATGTGTTTAGTAGACTTATTCTGTTTAGAGATAATATTTGCAATGTAAATTGAATATCTGCACAGTCTTTTTCATGTAAGTTCATTACTTAACACAAACAAAATCATGTATCCCCTCCCGTTTTGCCTGTCGCTTGTATTCCATGGCAGGGGCATCCCTCGCCAAAGTCCAGCTGTGTAGTTGGCGAGCATAGCACAGTTCCATTTCCCTTGATATCTCTTCTCCATTGAAGAAATGGCTTGATGGAAATGTTCTTCATGTTCATCACTCATTGCACCACAATTCTCTGGGAAAAAATCCAAATGCAGGTGAAGAAAGTGTATTTTTAGTGACATGTTGCAGCCTAATTTCTGGTAGCTCTGCAAAAGGCTGCTTACAAGCTCCTCATAGTTTTCAGCCCTTCTGTTTCCGAAAAATGCAACTATAAATTTAAAACTGTCCCAAGCCGCCTTTTTGTCGCCTTGAAGGAGCTTGTCGAAGTATTCGTCCTTGATAATGTCTTGTATTTGTGGACCAATGAAAATACCTTCTTTCAGTTTTGCCTCATTTAGTCTGGAGAACTTTTCTCACAAGTAAGTAAAGGCAGCTTCTTCTTGGTTTATGGCCTTTACAACATTTTTCACCAGACCAAGCTTTAAGTGCATGGATGGCAACAAAATTTTACTCTGTTCCACTAGTGGTTGATTTTCCACATTCATGATTCCTGGTTCCAGAGATTTTGTGACAGGCCAATATTTTCTTGAGTAATGAAGAGACCGAGCTCTGCTGTCCCATTCACAAATGAAGCAGCAATATTTTGTGAATCCTTGTTGTAGTCCAAGTAGTAAGGCAATCACTTTTAGGTCACTACTGATTTGCCATTTGAATTTATCATAATTAATGACTTCCATCAGAATCTTCAATTCTCATATGACTCCTTATTATGCACTGAATGACCAACAGGAATAGAAGGTAGGGTGTTGTCACTGTGAAGGAGAACTGCTTTGAGACTCAACTTATACGAGTCTATGAAGAGTTGCCAGTCCAGAGGGTTGTGATTAATATTGAGTGTTTGCATCAGGCCATTAATATCAATGCAAGCAACAAGGCCCATTTCCATCTTAAAGAAATGAATTAGATCTTCGTGCCTTTTACGATACAAAGAAGTGGGAGCACAGTGCTGACACATATATCCCTTCCCAAGTAAGTATTTTACACATTAAGCCACACTTCATGTATCATGACAACTAGAACCAAGAATTGAATTCTAAGGCCATATTTGGTTTCAGCACATTGAATTGAAGGGGAATCAACTATTTTGGTTACAGATACATTTTGGTGTTGACCAGTGTTACTTATTACATGCTCCATTACTTGGAGTAAAACTACATGCCTTATTGTAACATTTACAAATACAGTGTTTAGACATAGTTACACTGATTGTTTCATACAATGAAGTTAGCTTAATCTACTTCGTGTAATGGATTTAACACTTCAGTAAGTTTATCAAAAGAAATTTCGTTAGTAAATTTAACAAATATTTTGAAATGTTTCCTTATTAATTTATTTTTACTTATTGGCCAAATGTCTGTCTTTAGTACTGTTGATGTTAAACTGTCTCTTTCCTTATTAAGCAGCTCACATTTGAATAACAAGTGATCTATTGTTTGGTCCTTGGTGCCACAAGGACATGTTGGTGTTTCAATTATTTTAAATCAGTGCAAGTATGACTTTATATTGCCATGCCCTGTTACCATGGTTGTGAAATTATGGGTAATGTTTATTTTCACATTTAACCTATCAGCAACCAGGAAGTATTCTTTTTTGATTTCTCCCTTTGTTTTTTGGTCCCATTCCCTTTACCATTTCTCAACACTTATCTCACCAAGTTCACTTATCACTACACTTTTTGGAACTTTCTTGTAGGATTCTTTGATGTCCATGTTTGTCGCTGCCTCCTTTGCGAGTGTGTCAGCTAGCTCGTTTCCCTGGATCCTGACATGAGCCTTGATCCAGCTGAATTGAATTTTGCAGTTTGTTTTTCCCATCACTGTCAATTTCCTTCTTATTTCTTCAATGAGGAATGTGTGGATGTTACTATTTTTGAGCGAGTCCATTGTCATTTGGCCGTCTTGTCTTCTGATCGTAGATTTTCTGTATACTCTAGTGCTCTCACTATCGCTAGCTGCTCAGCTTGATTGTTGGTGCATCTTTTGTTTAACCCATATTTTAGACTTTTTATGCGTTTACCTGATCTGAATATGGCTACACCTGCGCCTACCCCCTGTTCTGACTTGCTTCTTTCAATAAATATTTGAATTATACTTGTCTCCTCATTGTTTTCTGTAAGGAAGTTTATTGTTTCTGCGGGGTGGTGCCAATATCTAACTTCCATGTCACAATCAACCGGTGCTTCCACTTTTGAGCTATCTTTGGTTAATTGGTAGAATTGACATGCCTCCTCTATTTTAATGGCAATGGGGGTCAATCCTGTCAGTATGCAGAGGGCTTCGTTCGACACCATATGGTATGCATCTGTGATTTTAATATTTATAAGTCTTTGTACCCTTCCTAGCTTTGATTTGTAGCTAACTTTATCTATGGCTTTTTTCCACACTGGTGCTCCTTATAAGAGAAGAGGTATATTCCTCCTGTGTATATTGTCTTCAACGCCGCGTGGTTTAGCCCCCATTTGAGCTTTGCCGATTTGGAAAGTGCAAATATCAATTTTGTGCATTTTTCATGTGTTCTCTAAATGTGAGTTTACTGTCAAATATTATGCCCAAGTATTTCAAACTGTGCACGTGAAGTAGTGGTTTGTTATTCAAATATATTTCAAGTTCTTTTCATTCTTTTCACTTTTGTCTTGTCATAAGCATTACTTTTGATTTTTGTTCATTGAATTTGGTTTTGTTTTCTTTCACCCATGCTGAGATTTTATTCAATTCCATACTGGCGACGTTCTCTCCTTCTCTAATTTATTTTGCTTTTAACATGACTACCAAGTCATCTGCAAATGCTACTGTTTTCATGCGGTTAGTGTATCTCAAGCTAAGAAGGGAGTTGTATATTCCAGAAACCGGGTCCGCAGCATGGCCCTTGTGGACAACCTTTGGTAATGTTCTTTTCCATTTTACAAATGTTAATTGATATTACTGCTCTTCTCCCTCTAAAGTAATCTTGTGTAAGTTGGTAAAGATTCTGGCGGCATTTGGCATCTCTCAGCCCCTTTAGTATGGCTGGCCACCATGCCATGTCCAATGCTGCCTTAACATCTAAGCTGGCCATGTTTACAACTCTCTCACTTTCCAATTCAGGTTCTATAAATTGCTTCACTGCCATAGCTGCATCCATTGTGCTCTTTTGAGGAGTAAATCCAAATTGGTTGTCATTAAAATAACCAATTTTATGTATGTGGTGACAATTCTGTTAATCAGTAATTGTTAAAGTACCTTGACTCCTATATTCAGCAAACTGATTGGGCGATATTTGGACGGGTCTAGGCTGTCTACTTTGCCAGGTTTGGGAACTGGAATTATCTTGGCTATCTTCCAATTTTTTTGGGAAGCATCCTTTTTTCAAACATTCATTGTAAATAGTAGTTACAGTTTTGGATACGCTTTTGAAAACAATTATTACAATTTTGCTTATTATTTCATCTGGTCCCGGTGCTTTCCAGGGATTGAAACCTTTAATAATCTGTTTGACTTCTGTCTTGGGTAAACTCTCTATCGTCATTGGTTTCGATTGGTTGCTCTGTTAGTCTTCTCATGTACATGTGATGATCTGTGTCGTCTTGGGCATTGTCTTCTGGAATGAGCTGTTCTATCATAATCTTCAACGTATCTTTCATGTTTGCTGTTTTAGAGCCATCTGTTTTTTGTAGCATTGTTAGCTTTACCATATTTCTTGCTTTCACTGAGGTGAGTTTATACGCCCCATTCCATGGGTTGCCCAGAGATGCTGTGTTGCAGTATTTTTTCCATGAGTTTATTTTCTCTTTCCTAATCACCGGTTGGTACCACTTTTTCTCTTCGATTTACTGGTTTTTTTTTTTATTCGCCCTTAGTTCTTCATTGTTTAGCGTTCGTTCGTATCGTCTTCTTAGTGTATTTGTCCTTTTCCTCATTATCTTGAAAGCATCCATCCACCAAGGAAATGACTTTCCCTTTGCAGTAGTGTTTGGGGAATTTAGGTGTTTAAATGTTTTCTTGCACGGTGACTGCATAGTTTCATCAAACTTCTCTATAAATACGCCTATGTCTTTTTGACCTGTTATCTTTGTGTTCAGTTTCTCGTCTGTTCCTTTAGTGATTCCCTTGTTGTTTTCAATTTGAAAATTCTTTGAAATCAACTGGAGCAAGTTTTTATGGAATTCAGTGTGTTGTTGTCCTTTTATTACGTACCGTGTTCCCAGGAAATTGTACATTTGTGCTTTGTCGTTGGCGAAATTTAGGTTAGATGTTATAAGGTTATGGTCTGAGCAACTCTCTTCTTCTGATACCTCTCAGTCTTTAATAGCTGCTAGCTTCTGATTATTCACGATAGTTAAATTGCTTGAACCTTTGCTGCTTTGAAATGTTGTCCTTGCACTGTCTTCGTTGATTATATGCAATTGGTTGCTTGCGAAGAACTCCTCCAGCAATTTGCTCCTGGAATTGGTTAGCACGTCGGGAGTTACTATCCATTGCTATGATAAGTTTTGCTCCCTTGGTAAATTTTATAATCTTCTCCAAGGTTTCTGCTATTTTCTATATGATCGTTGTAGTCCAGACAAATGCTAGCTGCATGAAAAACTGTGTGCAATATCTATTTCCAGAAGTACTGCATTATCTGACAATCGTGTGATGAGAAGAGCATCTATTGTATTATCAGGTATTACAGTTGCAGCCCTGCTTTTCCATTCTCCAGACGTAAACGTTCTATGACCTCTGGTAATCCCTAGAGGTCTATTTTGGTAAAGATAGGGTTCTTGTATTGGGGACTGCGGTAGCACAGTGGTTAAGGTGGTGTGCTACAATTCAGAAGGTCGCTGGTTCAATTCCAGCTAGTGTCAGTGGATTTTTCATTGACATAAAATCCTTCCGATTGCACTATGGCCCTGGGGTCGACTCAGCCTCTAACAGAAATGAGTACCAGGAGTATTTCCTGGCGGCCGGTGCATAAGA
>Ga0209755_10009623_pt1 | contig 10210 bp, 7 predicted proteins | sample TergutCo191P1_FD_187301 | JGI IMG/M metagenome (GOLD analysis project Ga0209755, IMG submission 187301) | Cornitermes sp. P1 segment gut microbial communities from Petit-Saut dam, French Guiana - Co191P1 (SPAdes) (version 2) | ecosystem: Host-associated > Arthropoda: Insects > Digestive system >...
CGGTGATCGCCGGCTGCTCCGGCGGTATTTTCGGGAATGTCATGGCAGCCTGCGATATTATGAAAGGCGCTTCAACAGGCTGCGGAAATTTTTCGATGAGCGTATACCCTGAAAGCCAGCCGACTTATCTTGAGCTTGTAAAAAACGGTGCGGTTGAGACTTTCATGAAAGCGGGTGTTCTTGTCCGCGAGGCTTTCTGCGGCCCCTGTTTCGGCGCCGGAGATACGCCCGCCAATAACGAGTTTTCAGTGCGCCATGTTACGCGCAACTTCATGAACCGTGAGGGCTCAAAGCCGAATGAAGGGCAGGCCGCCTCTGTCGCGCTGATGGACGCGCGTTCAATTGCCGCTACAGCCGCCGCCGGAGGAAGGATTACGTCCGCCGGGGATATTGACGTTAAATACGGCAAATACAAATACTTTTTTGATAAGAATATTTATGATAAGCGCATTTATAACGGGACAGGAAAGCCGCGGCCGGAAACAGATCTTGTTTTTGGTCCGAATATAAAAGACTGGCCTAAAATGCCTTCTCTGCGCGAGAATTTATTAATCAAAGTGGTCAGTTATATTACAGACCCTGTAACAACAACTGATGAGCTTATCCCGTCGGGAGAAACTTCTTCGTACCGGTCTAATCCTTTAAAGCTAGCGGAGTTTACCTTAAGCCGCAAGGATCCTGGTTATGTGCAGAGGGCGAAAGACGCGCGGGAAATATGCGCGGAAACATGCGAATTTTCCAATAAGAAGGAATTGCTTGAGAAGATCGCGGGGGTAACAAAAGTAACAGAGTCCGTGTTAAGCGGCGCGGCATTCACAACGCTTTTATCAGATGTCAGCTCCTTTGATTTAAGTTTTGGAAGCGCGATTTTCGCGCGTAAACCAGGCGACGGCTCAGCGCGGGAGCAGGCTGCCTCCTGTCAGAGGGTGTTAGGCGCTTTCGCGAACTTTGCGCTTGAGTATGCCACTAAACGGTACAGGTCAAACCTTATTAACTGGGGAATACTTCCGTTTCTCACTTCGGATGAAAACGCGTTTAGTCTTGGCAGTTTTATTTTCTTTCCGGGAATCAAATCGGCGATAACCGGAAAGAAGGAAACAATCACAGGATTTGTGTTAGGTGAAACAGCAGCCGGCATTGACGTTAAACTTGGTGAATTGACAGACGCGGAAAGGCAGATTTTAACCGACGGCTGCCTGATAAATTATTACGCTGATAAATAATTTTACCGGTCAGCGGGAGATTCAGAAAGTATTTATTTTAATCGCGTTTGGTTTCGGTGTTCGGAATAACGGCTTCTCTGTGCGCGGTCCTCCGGTATGAAAGATCAAAATCCGTGATTATAGCGTTAAACCCGGCGTAATATATATCCTTTAAGTAAGCCCTGTTGTTCTCCAGAAAATTTCTCGCGCCTGCCGCGTTGTTATCCGTCAGGAATCTTGTGATACGGTTGTTGAAAGCCGCGTGAATTAATGCGTCCCAGCGGTCTCTGGAAGGATACAATGATGACGCTGCCGCCGCCCACCTAAGACTGTCCTCTTCCCTGCCGGCGTTTAAAAGCGCTCCCCCGTAATTTAAGAGCCTGTCCATGAGATCCTTTCGCGGATCATGGAAAAGCGAATCTGACTCATCCGCGGTTTCAGCTAACGAATCGCCGTAAAGAAGCGCGGCGCGGTCAATCGCGGCCGGTACCGCGTCAGCGTAATTGTTTCTTCTTTCAAGGTCAGCGATTCTGTTATTCAGGATCAGGGAAATTAACTCTATTTTCCCGATTGTCTGACGGCTGCGGTAATTTCGCGCGGGAACATAGGAAAAGCCTGTAAGCCTTCCGAACTGATCATGGAATTCTTTCCTGTTGCCGGGATCAAACCCGAACTTGTTTGTGGTTTCAACGTCAATATCCTGCCCGTCAATATGAACCATTATAAAAACGTGTTCTCTTGTTATCACCGCGCTTGTATCAATCCCCGCCAATTCGCACAGGATCATATAAAGTACGGCTGATGAAACACAGTTATAGCTTCCGTTTATAAAGATTGTATCCACTCTCGTCTGATAATGCGAATATGAGCGTAAATAATTTTTATGCATGAATGTGAGGATGTATTCCGCTCTCTCCCTGCCTGACAGCGGAAAATCGCCTGAGTTGTTAAGCAGAGTTGCCGCTGCCGCGATTCCGCCGATATTCTCCGGCGTTAAGTTTCCGCCTGCCCATAAACTGATCTCCGATAAGTCTTCCCATGTATAATTCTGACGGCGGAAATACTCCAGCGCTTTCGGATCAGGCGCGGTTCGGGGAAACGCGGAAATGTTTTGCGCGTAAAGCCAGGGCGAAAATATTACTGCCTGCGCGCCGAGAATAAACAGAAATACTAATAATTTTTCCGGGGCATGCCTGCCATGTACGATTGACTGTTTTAAACGCACAATTTAATATAAAACAAATAACCGGACAAGTCCAATGATTTAGGAGCGATTATGACCGCCGGCAACCTGATAATAATTGGCGCGGGCCCCGCGGGACTTACCGCCGCTCAATATGGCGCGAGAGCGAACCTGAAAGTGACTGTAATTGAACAGCTTATGCCGGGCGGTCAGGCGGCGAATATTGATATACTTGAAAATTTCCCCGGTAATACAGAACAGCTTGATAGCGCGGGAAATGTGACAGCGCCCCCAAAATCGGGCTATGACTTTATGATGGACTTATACAGGCAGGCGCAATGGTTTGGCGCGGAATTTCTTTTCGCTTCTGCCGAATCATTAATAAAAGAAAATAACTTGTTTATATTAAAGCTTGCCGGAGGAGAAGAAGTAACTGCCGCCGCTGTAATTATCGCTGCAGGCGCGAAACCGCGTCTTTTAGGCATACCGGGCGAGAAAGAGTTTTCCGGCAAAGGAGTTTCCTGGTGCGCCGCATGTGACGGAAGCTTTTTTAAAAATAAAAAAATACTGGTTGTCGGCGGAGGAGACGCAGCATGCGATGAAGCCCGCTATCTGTCGCGTCTTACGGACAGGGTGGTGCTTATTCACCGGCGTGACAGTTTTCGCGCGCAGAAAGCTCTCGCGCTAAGGACTATGAACAACCCGAATATCGAAGTCCGCTTTAATACAGCGATCAATGAAATTAAGGGCAGCGCGGCGCATGATAAGGTAGGATCGGCTGTTTTGCGAAATACTAAGAATGGTGATATTTACGAAGAAGAGACAGACGCCGTTTTTATTTTCGCCGGAACAGAGCCGCAGTCTTCACTAGTCAGAGGTTTTAACGCGGTATTGGATGCAAACGGATACATCATTACCGATCAGAAAATGTCAACTAACGTCGCCGGACTCTTCGCCGCTGGCGACATAAGAAGCGGCGTTTTTCGCCAGGTTATAACAGCCGCGGCGGACGGAGCTGTAGCGGCTTTCAACGCCGCTGGATACCTTGATGAAATTTAAAAAAACCAATAAGCGCCTGCGCTGTTTAACACATAAGCTCCTCCGCGTGTTTTTATGCGTCTATTGGGTTAGCATATTTTTTTCCGCTCCGTTATTCGCGTTAAGTTTCAATGATGAAGGCGCGCCGGCGCAGCTTGCTGCCGCGCTGGAAAGCGCCATGACGGACGAGCAGGCGCTGGCGCAGCTTTTTATGCTTGGCTGGGTCGGAGAAGATCCTTCGCCTCTTATTATGGACTGGATACGCCAGAGAGGTATCGGGGGAGTTAAGATTTTCGGATGGAATACTACAGATACTCAGCGTCTCGCGAGAACAGTAGGCAATTTACAGAGAGCGAGTCTTCAGGGACAGTTTAATATTCCGCTTCTTGTCGCGACTGATCAGGAAGGCGGCTGGATCCGGCATATAAAAGGGGATACGTCAGAAACTCCGGGCAATATGGCAATCGGAGCGTCTGGTTACCCGCGTGACGCGTATCTTTCAGGCTATTACATAGGGAAAGAACTCGCTCTGTTAGGTGTCAATATGAACTTCGCTCCGACAGTTGATCTTTTTACTAACCGCGATTCCGTGCTCATAGGTCCGCGCGCCTTTGGAAGCGATCCTGTCAGTACCGGTATTCTTGGCGCGGCGTTCTTAAGAGGACAGCTCGCCGCGGGCGTTATTCCAACAGCGAAACATTATCCGGGACATGGCGACACAGCGCTTGATTCCCACGGCATACTCCCAAGGATAGAGATTGATTACAATACCTTGTGGGACAGGGAACTTGTTCCATACAGAATGTTAGTCGCTGAGGGGCTGCCTGTTGTAATGAGCGGACATCTCGCTTTTCCGTTATTGGAAAGCGGATTAGCGCCCGCGTCGTTATCCCCGTGGTTCTTGCGCGATGTGTTGCGCGAAAGAATCGGTTTTAAGGGAGTGGTAATAACCGACGATCTCATGATGATAGGCGCGATATCGCACATGGGAACGATTGCCCGCACCGCCAAACAGGCGATAGCGGCCGGAAACGATATTATCATGTTTTCCAGCACGCCTTTTTTGAATGACGCTGTCTGGACTTTCCTTGTAAGCTCAATGAGCGATGAAGAGGATTTTCGCCGGATAGTAAGAGCTTCCGCGCGCAGGGTGCTTGAACTAAAGCTGACGTATCTGCGCGGTCCGTTAAGCATTCCCTATATTCCCGATCCCGCGAAAGTGGCTGCTGAGCTTCCTGATCCCGAAGGCTCGGCGTTTTTTCTGAACCTCGCGGCGAGAAGCGTGACATTTGTTAAACCAGCTTCTTCTGATTCTGTGTTTCCGCTGACAAGTGATAACGCGGGCCGCGTTCTTCTAGCGGGAAGGTTCAGGGATTTTTTCACGTACGGAAGATTGTCATTTCCCAACGCGCTAACATACAGTTATTCCAACCTGACCGATCCTGGCGAGATCATCACTGTAGCGCGTAACATGGATACAATTATTCTGTGTCTTTCAGATAACATAGACCTGCGCGTTCTGCGGAGTTTACAGCAGCTTGGTAAAAGAGTTATCGTTTTTTCCGTTCTTAGCCCTGTTTATATTGAGAGCGTTCCATGGGTGTCAGGCGCTGTCGCGGTGTACAGCTACGCACCTGAGTCTTTCGCCGCCGGTTTTTCTGCTATTATCGGCAGAATCCCGGCACACGGTGTCCTCCCCTATGAATGGTGAATTCTCAGATCAAAAACAGGTTAAAAACAGCTCAAACGCGGAAGCGGAATATTCCGCCGGGCGCGGTTACCGCTGGAAAAAAATGCGTAATTCCGATATTAAGCAGGCAGAGACTCTGTTATGTGAAATTGAAAATGACTATGTCAGCGCGTGCGCGAAGTTTCTCGCGCGCAAGGATTCAAAGGAACCGGTATGGCTTCTTCGTAAAAAAAAGAGAGAATCTTCAAGCCGCGATATCGCGGCGCTTATTATAAATTCCAAAAGCAATATAATCCCCGCGTTGCGCGGTTTACAGGAAATTCCTGAATTTAAATTTCTTAAGAGTTTCCTGCGCTTTAATAAGATTCATTCTGTACAGGGATTAAAAAATGAAGTTATCATTCTGGAAAATGAGATAAAAAAAACCGGCTGTAAGCCGGCTGATATTATTGATTATGAGCTTATGAACCTTGACAGGCCGCCTGATACATCGCTTACTAATGATAGCTTTAGCGTAAACCCTGGCAGGGCGGCAGGGACAGAAAATAAAAACCTTCCTGGCAGTTTAATTTTATGCGTGCCGCGGATGACGGATTTGGACGCGATCGCTCCCCTTCAGGCGGCTTACGAACAGGAGGAGGTCATTCCCAGCGGTTCTGTTTTCAGTCCCGCCGCGAGCAGGATAAATACCGCCAGGATTATCGCTAATGGAAGTATACTGGCGGCAAAACTTAACGGCCGTTTTATCGCGAAGATCAATGTAAGCGCGGTGTCCTTTACAAGGTATCAGATTGGAGGCGTTTATGTTCACCCGGGTTTTCGCGGATTGGGAATAGCAGGCAGAATGGCATCGGTTTTTATTTCATCGCTTATTGAGGAAGGCAGGGGCGTGACGCTCTTTGTAAAAAAAAATAATACCGCGGCGCGAAGGCTCTATCTTAAAATGGGCTTTACAATCAGAAACGATTACCGCATTACATATTATTAATATGTACTAGTCACTAATTATCAATCCCTGTATAATAACAGTACGGTGTCATATTTATACGAAACACACCTTCATACAACTGGTGTCAGCAAATGCGCGATTTCACTTGGGGGGGATTACATCACGCCTTACATAGATAAGGGTTACTCAGGCATGATTGTAACAGATCATTTTTTTAACGCTAATTGCGCGATATCAAGAAAACTGCCGTGGGAAGAATGGGTAACCCGTTTTTACAGAGGTTATGAGGAAGCAAAGGAAGAGGGCTACCGCAAAGGCTTTGATGTTTTTTTCGGCTGGGAAGAAACATTCGACGGCTGTGATGATTATCTTGTTTACGGGCTTGATAAAAAATGGCTTTTGGAACATCCCGAGGTTCGTACATGGACAAGAGGCGAGCAGTACAACGCTGTAAAAAAAGCCGGCGGCTGTGTTGTTCAGGCGCATCCTTTCAGGCAGCGGTTCTATATTCAGCGCGTTATACTTTCCGCCGGCTGCGTGGACGCTGTTGAAGTAGTAAACGGCGGTCATGAGGATGTGTCTTTCGACGCGCTCGCGTATCGTTACGCGAAAAAAATATCAATGCCAATGACCGCGGGATCGGATATCCATGACGCGACAGGGGTGAATTACGGCGAGATTCACGGAGTATACTCGAAAAACAAACTTAACGGCATAGAAGACTATGTGAGCATGATTTTAAATGACGACATCGAGGGGTTAAAAATTGATAATGAAAGATTCTATTTTCATGGTGACTCAGGCGGCAGTGAATCTGATAATAATTTCTGTCTGCCTGACAGATTGAGATTTTATGGCACGGAGAATGTCAGAATTCCTGTTGAAATCCGCGATAAAAATGACATGGTGACAGGCAGGCAATGGAAGGAATATATAGAATAGAGTTATTCTGAAAAACGCTTTCTTGTATCACGGAGTAGATATGAATGATAAAATTCCAAATGAGATTTGTCCGCCCGCTTCTTTAGCCGCGCGTATCCCGCGGCGAATAAAGGAATTAAGAGAGATACTGGAAATCAGCGCTTTGGATATGGCTAAAGATATTAACATTTCTTTTGATGCTTATAATAAATATGAAAGCGGAGAAGTCGATATTCCTATCAGTGTTTTATACACAATCGCGGGAAGACTTGGAACCGATGTTACTGTTCTGCTGACAGGCGAGGAAGCGAGGATGGACAGCGCGGCAGTATGCCGCAAGGGCAAGGGTGTCAGGATTGAGCGTTATCCCGGATATGAATTTTCAAGCCTGGCGTATAATTTTAAGAACAGAACTATGGAACCGTTGCTCGTAACGCTTGATTCCGCGAAGCCGGAAGCCGCGGCGGTTTCTCATACAGGCCAGGAATTCAACTATGTTGTAGAAGGCCTTGTTAAAATTATTGTAGCTAAAACCGAGCATGTTCTCTCTCCCGGAGATTCAATTTATTTTGACGCGAGACTGCCTCACGGTCAGAGCGCCGTGAACGGAACTGCCCGTTTTATCACAGTAATTCAGGAATAAATTATGGTTATTTTTTTAAGCGCGAGCTTTTCCCGCCGCGGCAGTCAGAGGCAGCGATGAACGAAATACTTTCCCGCTACCTGCCGCGCGTTGAATTTGACAGCTATGAAGATTTTTTTAACAATTACCATTGTAACGCGCCGGATAATTTTAATTTCGCCTATGATGTCGCAGATGAATGGGCAAGGCTGCAGGGCGGAAAAACAGCGCTTTTGTGGACAGATGACAGCGGAGAAATGAAGTCATTCACCTTTTCCGATATTAAGCGTCTTTCGGATAAAGCCGCTAACGCCTTTTTAGCGTTAGGTGTAAATAAAGGCGATGTTGTAAAGCTGATTCTAAAACAGCGTCCCTGCGTTTGGGTGATTATGTGCGCGCTTTCCAAAATCGGAGCGGTTTGTATTCCGGGAACGTATCAGCTTACAGCGAAAGACCTTGAATACCGCTGCAACATCGCCGGTGTAAAACTTTTGATAACTGTAGATGACGCTGAAGTGCTTGAAAATACCGCTCTGAGCCGTTCCAACTGCCCGAAGCTTGAGAAAGTCGCCGTTGTCGGAAAAACAATTCCGCCGGGCTGTATCGACATGCTGGAAGAAATTGAGAAAGCGCCGCTGGAATTTAAGCGTATTCCCACTCTTGTAACCGATCCAATGCTGATTTATTTTTCTTCAGGCACAACCGGTTTTCCAAAGATGGTGATTCATAACCATTCGCTGCCGTTAGGTCATATCGTCACCGCCAAGTACTGGCAATGCGTTGAAGACGGCTGCGTTCACCTGACGCAGACAGACTCAGGATGGGCGAAATTCGCATGGGGTAAAATTTATGGTCAGTGGATTTGCGGAGCGGCTGTCGGCGTTTATGACACGGAGAAGTTTACTCCCAAAGGAATGTTAGACGCAATTCAAAGGCTGCGTCCCGCTACTTTCTGCGCGGCTGCGACAATCTTCCGTTATCTGATAAAGGAAGACCTTACAGGCTATGATTTTAGTTTTATCCGCCATACATCTGTCGCGGGGGAGCCGTTAAGCCCGGAAGTTTATAATAAATTCCTGGAATTGACAGGACTGCAGATACGGGAAGGATTTGGTCAGAGCGAAACTTCCGTTATGGCGGCGGTTTTCAAATGGCTGCCGGTAAAACCGGGTTCAATGGGAAAACCCGCTCCTCTTTTCGGTTTAAAACTGTTAGACGAAAACGGCGATGAATGTGATGAGGGTATTACCGGCAATATGAGCGTAACTTCCGCGGGAAAAAATATGTACGAAGATGACGAGGCGCGGGGCAGAGCCGCTGACAGCGCTGACAATAACTCAGCGCCTGTTACCGGCGCGTCGGATTTTCCGGGTCTTTTCAGAGGATACTGGAAGGATACCGGCGTAACAGCGAAGAGCTGGAATAACGGAACATACCGGACAGGAGACATGGCATGGAAAGATGACGATGGATATCTCTGGTTTGTCGGGAGGAATGATGACGTTATAAAATGCTCCGGTTACAGAATCGGTCCGTTTGAGGTGGAGAGCGCTCTGATGGAGCATCCGTCGGTGCTGGAGTGCGCTGTGACAGCGGCCCCCGATCCAATGCGCGGGCAGGTTGTAAAAGCTACAGTCGTTCTATCCCGCGGGTTCGCCGCAGGCAGTGAACTGGTACGTGAGCTGCAAAACCATGTAAAGCGCGTAACAGCGCCGTATAAATACCCGCGTATCATCGAGTTTGTCGGGGAGCTTCCAAAGACCATCAGCGGAAAAATCAAACGCGTGGAAATTCGGGCAAAAGATTTTAATGAGCGGGAAAGTTAGTCCGCGGCCGCGCGGAATTTATTTAACTGTTAATAACATAATACAAATTTAGAACACCATACTGTCCCCGCGAGGTTCTTCTTTAAAAATCCGCTTTCTGATATAATTTTTTCATGGTTAGCATCGCCTTTACCGGAGGAGGGACAGGAGGCCATATATATCCCGGCCTTGCTGTCGCTGAAAGATTAAAGAAACTTTTCCCAGAAGGCGTGATTCGCGTTTTCTGGATTGGCTCTTCTTCCGGTATGGATCGCTCTTTGGTAGAAGACGCTGGTATTGAATTTTTCGGCGTGCCTTCAGGTAAACTAAGACGGTATTTTTCTCTTAAAAATTTTATCGATATATTCAGGATACTCGCTGGATTTGTCGCTTCCAGAAAAATACTTAAAAGGCAAAAAGCTGTTCTTCTTTTTTCTAAAGGCGGTTTTGTGAGCGTGCCTCCATGCGCGGCTGCCGCGTCTTTAAGAATTCCTGTGTTTACCCATGAATCGGATTATAGCCCGGGTCTCGCGACCAGAATCAATTCGCGTTTTGTCTCCAGGGGCGGAAGGATTTTTACAGCGTATAAAGACACAGGGCTTTTTTTTCCGGAGAAAAAACGCGCTCTAGTTTTTTTAAGCGGCAACCCGGTTCGCGCGGTTTTTCGCGCGGCTGATCCCGAAATGGGCAGAAAGTTCCTTGGAGTTGACGCAGGCGAGCGGATTCTGCTTGTGTTAGGCGGAAGCCAGGGGGCGAAGGAAATAAACGATCTTGTGCGCGCCGCTTTGCCCGCTTTAACC
>Ga0209755_10009625_pt1 | contig 10208 bp, 4 predicted proteins | sample TergutCo191P1_FD_187301 | JGI IMG/M metagenome (GOLD analysis project Ga0209755, IMG submission 187301) | Cornitermes sp. P1 segment gut microbial communities from Petit-Saut dam, French Guiana - Co191P1 (SPAdes) (version 2) | ecosystem: Host-associated > Arthropoda: Insects > Digestive system >...
GTGTTATGCTGTACCTCCACTCCCCATATGCTTTCATAATGTGGTGCTTAATTAATTAATTGTTTGATGACTGGAATACAGACAGCTGAATATGCTAAAAATTACACCACTTTTAAAATGCTGGTGTAGTAACCCAGGAACTAATAATATAACCTGGCACAGAGATCCATTTAAAATTATATAAACATTTATAAGACGACGATCCAAAAATGGGTCATGACATGGGAAGTTTTAAGTAAATTCTGTGAGACTGCATAAAAACAATGAGGGATGATTAACATTAAATTAGCAGAAAAACCAGCCTAATCTGCCTCATCAGTTCAGTTGGTTCACTGGCAGGGAAATGTTAAGGCTTCACATAATGTCTGCTCTTCTTACATAATTAAATTAACTTCCCAGTGACCACAACAAAATTTCATCCAACCTTAATTTTAGCCAGTTCATATACACTGCACACTGAAAAGAAACAAGATAAACTGCACCTGTATCTTTAGTACATAACCCTCCACCACCACCACCACCACCACTACACATGCACACAAAATCTCACAAACAAACAAACTAATATACATACATACAAAATGTGTTCAAGGGGAAAATTACTATTTAACAAAATACACTGTCATGCACTGAAGGAGAAATTCTGAATTCCAGTCAAAAGAAATGGGCTTCTGTAATAATATTTCTTTATGTTCAGAATACAAAACTAATTAACCTAAAGTACGTGCGCACTTTCACTTCAAACTACATTCTAGGGTGAAAAAGCATGGTAGAAAAAGACATAACCAAACTTAAAACTTTAAAACAGGAAGATAGGTTTACAACACAGCAGTACAATATATACTCATATTTGCAGCACAAAGCTAAGCTGTCATATTAACAGGAATGTTTGAGGTCAACCCCCTGGCACCCTGTCTGTCCTTGCAGCAACCTTGAAATTATTGAAATTATTTGTTGTTGTTGTTGTTACATATTCTCACTTCCACACTTATTTGGTGTGTATAAATGAACAAAATTCATCCACTGGACAAAAAAAATACACAGAAGTATACACAGCTGCCATCTATTGATGACAAAAATAAATACTAACACACTCTAACAGGGAGCTTCAAAATGTACTACATATTGTAAACAGCAATTTGGGCACAGCAGTCAGCCATGTCTCACAGATGGTATTAATCAACAGTACGTGAAAACACATCAACTGTAATATGGGCCCAGTTTTCAATACTAGACTCATGGACAATGCCATCATTGGCCTAACTCTGCCAGTTGTCAGAAATGTCAGAATTAATATTTTTTAAACTTCATGTTTAAACAACATGTCGACCAGTTGTGACTGAAATATTTTGTCAAGTGATGTATCTTCATTCAGCACTGAGGAGTATGATTTTGGAGTTCTATCAATCTCCTCAGTCACTTTTGGCACATGGAGCACGATGTTCAAAGAAGATGAGATCAACAAAATTACTCAATTGTAACAATCTGTCATTTCATGACATGGGAAATGTAACTGCTAGGTGATGGTCTACAATGTAATTTACATATCAAATGTAACAACTGGATTGAACAGTTAGCACATGATGCAGGATCTGCCACTGAATGTGCCAACAAAAATGTCTAAGAACATTTAAGGTTCTCAGTTGCCAGCAGCACTTGTAAAAAATATACAGAACTCTCGATTAGCAGAACGGGAATATAATTTCATGAAAAGGGCATGCTAGTATGTATAACGTTAACTTAAAGCAATACAATAACTGACTTCACATGCTCATCTCATTATGACAAAACTGTACTGACAGGAATAGCAATATAACTACACAAAGGGATACTATGGTATGTGACTGAAATATATATAATATGTTCTCCTTCAAATTCATTCTTTTCCCACTGTCTAATGCCTAGCAAGAAGGTGTTTAGGAAAAGCAGTATCATAACAGGAAGAAAGAAATCTTGGGCAGTGACCAAAATAAAGTGACTGGAGAAATATATCAGGTATTCAGGTGTGCAAACCTTCTTTAATAAAAAACATGCACTTTAAATTCATGGGGGAGGGGGGCTGCAGTGGGATATGAAAACGAAGTATGGACAAGCAGAAGCAGTAACAAAAAGAAATTATCAGAATAAGAAATGAAAGTCATGAGGACAACTGGGGATGACACAATAAAACAGCACTAATACAATAAAAATAGTCAGTAGAATTAGAAATTCAATCAACTGTCAAATTTACATAAAATTACTTAATTAAACTGTAAAACATTTCAGAAGAATGGAAAACAAAAGCATATCAAAACATATCATAGAATATTTGTATAGGGAGAAGAAAAGATTAGGAAGACCACTGAAGAAAAAACATGAAGCCATTAACATGTCACACAACTAATATCTGACAAGACTGGTGATGGTGGTGGTGGTAATGATAAAATGAAAACATAAGCAGGTAGATACTGCCACTTACAGATGATGATAACCTGAAGGAATGATATGGCAGCTAGAATAGAGGATTTAAAGTTCACTGCTGCCACAAGACCATGATAGGAGGGCTTCATACAATCCATATTCATGAAGACCCGAGTCTGTTACACATAATACTGGGATGGCATGCAGAATATATGTACTGAATCAAGTCACACCTTTATCTTCATTGTTTGCATCCTACTGCACTACATGATGAGGTAAATAATTGAAATAATGGTTCCTTATTGGTTTCTTGTCTGCAGATAAGAAACTAATATTTAAATTAAATTCTTACATTTTTATCCTCAAACTTTGGTACTGGCTACAAACTTACCACAAGATCCCACAGTAACTGTAAAATCATCTTAAACATGGAAATAATCCCTTAATTTAGAAAATATCACAGTGTTTATATGAAAGACTGGGAAGAATTAAAAAAAAACAAGTCTGGATTAAAATCCAGAATGCAATGCAAAACCCTGATTACAACAGCACAATGGTAATACACAGACTCATTAAAAAGCCCCTCTCTTTATGTACCTTGGTCAGATGCACCATGGATAGTTTCAACTTGTCATTGTATCAAAGATCTAATTGCAAAATACTGCAGAGTTGTTACGGTCTGCCTTGTGGCTGGCTGCATGCCACAAATGTCACTGCAAGTGGCTTGTTGCCTAAAATACTGCACGTGGTTGGACAATAAAGTTCGCAAACTCATCATGGTAAAAATGCTACAAACCTCATTGCTCAATACCACCATGGTCGCCTTCAAAGTACTCCCCTTGGGAAGCTATGCACCAATGCCAGCGCCCAGTCCACCCTTCAAAACAATTTTGGAACTGGTTTTGTGGAATGGCCTTCAGAGCTGCTGTTTTATTACTCCTGATATCATCAACGTCATCAAAATGCCTTCCTTTCAATATTTCCTTTATCTTCGGGAAAAGAAAAGAGTTACTGGGGTCTTATCCCGGTAAACTTTCACTAACATCTCTCTGATTTCGTATCCACTCTTTTCAAGTTTAACAAGAAATTTAATGTTCATTCGCTGCTCTAATTCAAGCCCCGACATTCTCGCAGCGGCACACCAAAACACACGCAAACGGTAACAGATGCCACTCAGAAAGCAACTGCCATAGACCAACAACAACACAGCTGTGGAATGCTGATATGTTGACGTCATCAAACCACACTAAGGTTTTTGTCCAGTGCTGCCACGGCAAGCACAAGGTGGCGAATTCGCGAACTTAATTGTCTGACCTTGTACAGATGAAGGGTGACAGGCAAGACGATATAATTTCAGGATAAAAAGTACATTACACACTGAACTGTCTTGAATTTGGAATTATTCAGAGAGAAGTGGGTTATATTTTTTGACTGCTGAGTTAATAATCATCTCTGTTTAACCACCCACACCACGAATTAAAACACACAAAAACTATTACACCTATAAAAACAACTATGATACAAATCTCTGATTCAAGACTTCTTCATAAGTTTGGGCTGATCATTTACCTTCAAATCCCTGATTGTCATGTATTTCTCGAGGTGGTCCCTGGTTCTCATTTCCTTCCAGTACTGCCAAAAGACACTGATGGATACAGATATACTGTTGTTCTGTCTGTACCATCCAGACACGCTCCTTACGCATTGCCCATACTATGCCAAAAATGTCCACATGATCTGTAACTTGAATCTGCTGCAGGATTCGATCGAGGGCAATAAATGTACCGGAACGACCCACACCAGCACTGTCAACATAACAAAATGTGATTCAATAAGGTCCTACCCGCATTCAAGCAATCACATTGTACCATGGGAAGATACCTTCTTTATCATAACCCAAGCTTTCAAATGAAAGTGCATCTGATTTATTTTCTGCAAGAATGTCAAAAGAATCTATCCTTCTTGACAGCCTCCAAGAACCTCAAAACATATTAATATCAATAATCACAGTGGTAACAGCATTGTTAATCCACTCGCATATCATTATTTTATATAAACAATAACTTCAATTACTGGTTTATAGGTTAATCTAATACATTTTGTAACCTATCCAGCATTGCTGTGCAGTAAAATATTGATATGAAGAGAGAAATTAATAAAATTTGCAGTTGCATGCAGTTCTTGTAAGCCCACTCTCACACCCATGACAAAGAACCAATGTCATGTCATTACAAAATTCAGTGATCAACAAATTGCATTTCAACTCGCAGATCTAGTTCTGTTGTTGCACACATGTGACTGATTTAATAAGCCCAAAGCTGATGATATAGCCAATTAAAAATTAATTAAATAAATGTAAGCTTTTTGTTGTTTGCCAATGATTTAAAATATAATGAATGCCACTTCTGAAATCCTGTGTAATCAACATAACTACTTTTGGGCGTGCACAATGCTCATTATTTATATTATAGAAAATTCTGAATACCTTGCACCAAGCAGGTTGATGCAGCAGTAATACTCAAAATTTGTAACTGGGAATAGCCAGAGCACTTATTATCCTGATGACGGCTTTTCACAGTTTTCATCAGTCCGTCAAGGCAAATGCCACAATAGGAAATCAATTCATCATTCACCACTGACCCTACTGGTGATGCCACAAAATGTGAGACACTGAAAGTGTTGTAAAATAAAACACAAACCAAATCTGAATGCCTGACATTACACTGTCCAAGTTTTGAAAGTCTCAAGATATTATTTGTGTCAGCATTTCACTACATGAACTTCTAAATTATTTGGGCATTCAAAACTAGAAATTCTGGAAAAATGTGGTAAAAAAGCAATCACATTTCCCAGCCTGATTTAACATATTCAGATTCACACATGAAGTTAGCTCAATTCATGGAGCTTGGCTGGCCACTTCATTTTTTATTACAAAATGCAAACCTTTATGGGACTTCAGAATTAAAGTTCTGATAGTTCAACACCTTCTGTTTGGAGAGGGAGTATGAATAAAATGGTACACAGCACAAGCAATATTCATACTATTAGGACCCCTAGATATTTTAGAACTGACTGGCAAGTGGTAAAAGAGAGTTGGTTTATGATCACAGCTCAATTTTTTGATATGTCATTACCTCATTCACAGTGATCTTTCTGAAGGCCTTCTCTTGAAGTTTCGCTCTATTCACTTACCTACAGTGAACAACAACTGGCCTCTGTTCAGGTCCAACTCGTTCTCTGAATGCCCTCACAAATCTTACAAGTGTCTGTGGAGGGCTAGGAACGCCAAAGTCTGGCCATGTTGTGAAATGGAAGTGACGCATCACCCTTGAAGTGTCACCCTAGAGTGATCAGAAAATATTGTTTTGATCTTATGCCTTCTAAGGTAACCATTCTTCCGTAAGTGCTGGATGCTTAACTTAATATATTTGAAATGGAAATGGAAGAAAATAGGTGGAAAATATCAATACAAATTAAGGTTTTGGTGGAGAAACCTGTGGAAAGGACCCAGCCAAAGACTGGAGAATAACATCAAAATGGATCTTCAAGAAACAAGATGGTGAGCATGGACGGCATTTGTCTGGCTCCAAATAGGGATAAAGAGCATGCTCATGTGAACAGAGGGATAACCTTTGGGTTCCATTAGATGCTAGGAAATTCTTGACTGGATTAAGGACTATTACCTTCTCAAGGACACTGCTCCATGCAGTTAGTTAGTTAGTGAGTTAGTTAGTTAGTTACTTAGTTAGCTAGTTAGTCAGTTAGTTAGTTAGTTAGTTCGCTAGTTTGTTACGTTTTAACCTTCAACCTTTGACAAGCTAAATTTAAAATTCCTCTACATTTGGCTAGTATCTGTACAAGAAAATGGCATATATGTGAAAAGTAACAACAGCCTGTAACTTGTTAGATACAAGGTTCTCAACAGCAGTGTTCATGTAGATCCAAGCTTTCCGGTACATTACACTGTGTTGACTGGCACACATGCAAAAACAACACAGAGCATAGTGCCTCAAAACAGTCGGCAACCTGTCGCCATGAGGCATTATCTCAAAAGACATGAATCTTCAGCTTGGCACCTGATGGGTTCAGGTCTGACATCCAGAAAACTTAACCTGCAGTGGAAAAATATAGTAAGTGTCAAACAATTAAATCTACTACCTGAAGAATGTTCACAAATATGCATACTAAGAAACTTTTTTTAAAATCTAGTTCTTTTGGACTGTGTAAGTTTAAAACTGTAATTCATGTACTTCTCTGTGTGTATAATTGCACTGCAGAAATTTAAATGACCACACCAACAGTGAAAATTCCAGCCATGATACAGTATCATGGGCCTTCACACATGACAAATCAAGGTTCATAAACACAAAAGCATTTGTGGTGCTACTGACTGAGATGACATCAGCGTTCCTGGCAGAAATTTCTCTGGGTGACCAAAAGTCATAATGAATGCATGGCAGAAAAATAAAAAGAACACTCACTGCAGACATTGTGATCTTTGATTGCTTTGTCTTCCTCTGCAGGCTCCTCCTTGTATGCTACCATGAATAACTTCATCTTGTGCCTACCCATAAATTTTTTGACTTCCAAGAAATATTAAATTATGTGCTTCACCAATGGAAGCCTTTCTTCAGAGCACTAGTTATCAGCCCAGGCCTCTCCTCAGTGGCATCACAAACTTCATTTTCTGGTTCACTTGGCACTGACAGCTGTTCGAAGTCATCCACAGTCAACTTAGAAGCATGATAGCCAAGAAACTACTGGATATCAGCCTCTGACCTATCTGAGAATCCTTTTGGAACTTCATGGGCTAACAGGAAGATGTTTCTTATTCTGTTCTGCTGGTTGGGAAATCCCCAAAGTCATTAAGGTGCAAAAACTTTCCAAAAAACCAGGAGCCCCCCAAGAATTCTAATTGCCAAAAGGGTGACATGAAACAACCCAGAAATATTAGCTGCCACTGTAAAATTTGGTTGTCCACCCAGGATTTGTGCTGCCCTGTTTTAACTGCTTCAGGCCCAGCTTCTTCCAATAACCTTTCAGAGTCATGGACTCCAGCACCTCTATGGATGCTTTATATTTATAATTCAGTCTGCTACGCTGTACAATATCCAGTATTCTTTGACACTATCAAAGGGTCTCCTCCTTGCTTGTATTTAAGTACTGCAGATGATACAGCAAGTGTAATAGCTCTTACAACTTGTGATAATTCCCTGAACCAGCAGCTGCTGGAGTGAGGTAATGTCCTTGAAAAAATACTCTACTTCATATTTGGATTGGTGAGACCAAGGATCCTACAGATGCCCTGGGGCACTATGGAAGACAAGGAGGACAATGAGTGTCAGATCATTGGACTTTTCAGGTACTTTTTAATCTCATAAACAAAGCAACTGTACCAATCAAGGAATAACAGTTTTGTCTCCAAGCTTTCGTATTTGACCTTCAAAACATTGTAAAACGGTTCTTGCTTCTTGCCTTTTTGGGACCAAGGACTTGTTATATCAGCTAGGTTTCATCATCCACTGGCCTTCTCTCCCACCACAGCACCACTTACTGGCAATCCACTCTGTATCTTATCTTCCAGCCAAACACACAAGGCCCTTAAGGCATCATAATGACTTACAAAGTACATTTTCCTTTGAAATGGAGCACTGGCCCTAACACCTCTTATAATCTTGTCTTCATTTTTATTGAGACGACAAATCACGGATTAATTTAAACCTTAATGGCAGCATACCAAGACAGCCCTCCTCCTGTCCAACTTACTCAACACTTCCACTCTCTCTAAAAGAGATACCACTATTCTATTCTTTTAATCCTTACAATCTTCATTAACACCTACATACACTTACCAGATATATTTAAAACATCAAAGAAACAATTAGTTTTAAAAAAAACTGTGAAAAGTATAGTCTGAAGCACACCCCACATTTCACAGTATCTAGGCAGCTATTACTGAGTGAGACATGTGGGCAGATGAACCTATGTATATTACTAATTGGGCTATGCAAGTATGACCCTGAATTTGCAAGAGGCCTACACCATGATTCTTCTGCAAATAAGCAAAAAGAGAATGTGCAACCTGTGAATGAGGCTGTATTCACTTCATGCAAAGCATGTAACAATCCTAACAGTACCATATGAGATTCACAGTAAACAGTACGAAGTTATGCAATTACTATCATTCTGTGACACAAGTCAAGCAACACTTACCGTTACAAGCAACATGCAGCCACTCCAGTTACAGTGTTAAACATGCCAATCGGTTAGCTTGTGCTTTCAAAACAAAGGACATCACTCACTCTACACATCATGAACTCTGTGATGCTCCAATCCTGATAGTGGCTGTCATTGAGTATTTGTACAGAGATATCTCCATAATAGACTGGCATTGTGTCATAAGGCCAGTAATGATCACATTTTTCACGCCCCTTCTCAATACAACGTGTTAGCATCACTATGGCACGAGAGTTGCTTTCCCAACACATCCGCCAGAAGTCATCTCGTGTTGAATGCAGTGGCCCTTGTGTCACAAGGAATTCGCGAGGTGAATTATAGCCCTGTGAAATGAGAATTAATTCACATGTATAAATCATCCAACATCTACAGGATAATCATACATAAAAAAAAACAGGAAAATATATATGGTGTAACTTTCTGGTACCTGTAAATACACAGTAATAACTCCAGAACATAGTCTTCCATATGCTGTTATTTTTAGACCCTTCATTATATGTATTATTAACTTTATGACACATTAAGCATGCAGGACAGTAAACTGAAGCATGATGTGTGCAGTGTTTGCCGCTCACATGCTTGTGAGGGAACATAAACTGAATATCCCACACCTCTCTTAATACATTAAGCATTATTTCCTGGTAAAACAAACTGACTTACCTCATACTCATTTTTGACAGTTCGTCCTGGCTCAGCAAGAGTGATGAACCAGTTACATCCTAATTTGTGATTAAGACTTACACTTTTAGATTAATAAATGTCAGTCACACACGTTTTTCACATCATTATTAAGTACTGAAAATTTTCAGGTTATTTCAGTATATTGTTTTGAAAAGAACAGATGTGCAGTGTATTGTCTTGTAAATACTATGATGTTGCACAATATGAAATGCAAATGCACCTTCTGCTGCTAACACAGCACCATCTGATTTGCTCTCTGATGTAGTAAAAAAAACCTGTTACTTTTGCCGAACTTGTTTCACCTCTAATAGCTTTCTGGTGCTTCTCACATTCAATGTGGGCTCGAAGATCAAGAGCACCCTTGTTCGCAATGGACATATAAGTTCCTGGTTTATATACCAAGCATTCGGCTTCCCACTTGTTGCGACCACTTCACAAACATAAATAACTGCTTTTTAGTTCATCCATGAATGTACAGTTTCTTTTCCCCATTGTAGGAACGCAAAAGAAACAACACACACATTAAACAGCACACAAGAATGTCCTCCACTGCACTGCACACAATTTAAAATAAACGACCAATGCTGGGCTGTGTGAGAATGTGTTTGGATCCACCAGAAGTAAATGTGAAAATAAGTTCTGAAGTTGAAACATGACCTACAAGAACTACGGAATATAACATACATAATGACCACCAAAAAACTAGTGTGACTATTGACAAGGGCCAAAATACCGGACATTTTTGGAAAATTAAACAATCTCCCAGTCACAATTCTGAAGCCTGAAAAAAAATAATATGTCAGGGTGAACCCGGATGTAGTAGTAGTAAAATTCCATTTGGCTTCTAATATCCCAGTATGATTTTACGGGGCCTGAATTTGCCCACAGTT
>Ga0209755_10009626_pt1 | contig 10208 bp, 6 predicted proteins | sample TergutCo191P1_FD_187301 | JGI IMG/M metagenome (GOLD analysis project Ga0209755, IMG submission 187301) | Cornitermes sp. P1 segment gut microbial communities from Petit-Saut dam, French Guiana - Co191P1 (SPAdes) (version 2) | ecosystem: Host-associated > Arthropoda: Insects > Digestive system >...
CCCCCCCAGCCACCCAAAATGTCCCACACATTGGTATAACTAATCTATAATTTAATAACTCAACCTGAAGATGGTCCACATGTAGGACCGAAACATGTAGTTGTATTTCTTTATGTACTAATATGTAAATATAGTTGTGTTTGACTGTATGTATAATACACAATATCCTTGTTATTGAACCAACACAACGGGGATGACGCACCTCAAGACTATATTTACTACTGCTACATATTATGATTTATGCTATATTCATAGCTCTGAGCAATGTCCATAAATCTTCCTGCATATTTCACAAAAGACTCGCAATTTCAGCTTCTATAAAGCATAGTTACACATCTGGTTTGTGCACGGATGCTGGCAGCAACCAAGCACCAAGTAATTTACTTGCATTATATCCAAAGCACTAGATGTTACCAGCAACACACAAATTCTGGTACAATATAACCCACCACTGCACTATCATGTTCATGCTGAAACATTGCAAATATCATTCAGCCAACTATCCTACACAGCATTTGTCAATAAGCAACTGCTAACAGTCTAATTTTACCACAGAAATAACCTTTTTTCACACTGTTACACATAAAGAACCCTGTGGTTTCATTTAGCATATTCCAACAAGGTTAGATTTTCAGGTTTCATTTTACTGACAAACTCAAGTCAAACAAAAACTGTCATTCTATAAAGACCAAGTCCTGACAATTGTTTTACTGACATAAACTGCAATTTGGTGTTACAACTGGGTTACAGAGCAAGCTTCCTGCATACTTAGTTACCATGACAAAAATGACATGTTATAGTCACAATGCTTGCAACCACCATTCCAATGTGAATTCCAAACCTTAAAATGGGGTAAATATATTACACTTATATTAACAGGTTCGACAATATATGTTGCTTCTCTTACCCACATATCTCGTAAACGGTGTTGGTATATGCAGAATTGCAAACACTTCCACGTTAGACAGGAAACACGTTGGGTTCCTATTCTGTACTAATTCCCCAATGTAAATCCTTTCCACTAAATGAACTGCCAAAATCGGTAAGTGTGGAATTTACGGTGCAGGACCTCTCCTGGTAAATTAGAACGTAATCCAGCGTTACCAGTTTACTAGTCTTAGAATAAATACGTTTCACGAAAATAAACTAAAAAATCTAACAAAGTTATTGGTAACAATGTCACCAGGTTTTCCAACCTCAAAAGGAGTAACTCTACTGGGCCAAAATCGGCGTGAGAACGTTCGTGACATTCCCCCGAATGGTGCTGCAGTTAGCCTAGTCACATTATAAAAAATTCGGTATATTTTGTGAATTTATGACTTGTTCCGCAATCTATTGTCTTTGTGGCACATTAAAGGATCCATGGACTGCATATATGTACGTACGTACGCGCGTGTATTAGGCCCGACACTATTGTCTGACCCTTAACCTATCACAGAGGTTAACCAAAGTGTGCATGGTGTATCTCATACAAATGCAAAATTAATCACATACCCTCATCGCTTTCCTCTTGGTCATCATTTTCACGGTCTTCGTCCAAGTCTTCGTCATTATTTTCATCGTCAAAATCGTATTCATCGTGTAAATACGCCGATGAAAATGGCGAACCGTGATGGGAAGACATTGTCAACTTTCCAGCAGTATATTTATTCTTTGCAGCATACGAACATTTTCCCCTTGAATGACTCGTAGTTTTAAAGGACATCCACTGTAAAGAACTCATAGGTTCGTTCACTACGACAAAGGATGTATCACCTTCCTATTCCGACGTTTACAGCCATTCCCGCCATTTACTGTCACTCACAGAGGCCAAATCATGGATTATCCCAATCATCTAACTCCGTAAAATTACTCTACGGCCCAACACAACGTCACTCACGATCACAGAACATTACCTAACAACCACCATGGATTAATGCATCCGGGGTTGGTATTCTGTGATGTGGATAATCCGTGATGATCACATCATCAATACATAGGTTCTGTGATCACTATCTACTAGATAATCTGTGATCACTATCGTGGTAGGTAATGGGGCGCAATGTGTGCGGAATTGTGTACTACCGGTACTTTAATTGCAGGACGAGGCACCTTTGCGGCTCTACCTCGGTTTCCAATGGAGGGAATTTCCTGAAACTCTCCACGCATGCGCTACAAAAGGAGCAAGTTTTGTTCCGATCAATAATGACGGCACTTTATTTGTAGTACACAGTACCTTTAGGGCTGTAACTCGGCTTCCATTAGTGCGATTCTCACGAAAATCCAGACTTCGCATTCTACACGCCTGCGGTACGCAAGGTGAAAGTTTGGTTGCTATCGACCAATAATTAAGTACAAGTCTTGTTGCGATCAGTCAGTCATTAAGAACACTTTACTTTGCGTACTAAGTACAGTTCCGGTTTTATATCAGCTTCAATAGGAGGAATTTGCCTGAAAATCGTTGCACTCTTCACGTTCGCGCGCGCTGTAAGTGGTGCAAGTTTGGTTGCGATTAGCCAATAATTAAGGACACTTAACTGGAAGAGCAATGTTCCTCCTCGGCAGTATTTACCTGAAAATTCATAACGCACATGTTACACGCATGCGCTTCAAACGGAGCAAGTTTGGTTGCCAAAGGTGAACATCTACGGGCACTTTGCCCGGGTAAAAACTACCTTTTCGGCTACATTTCGGTTTCCATTTAAGGGGTTTTCATGAAAATTCGTACGTCGCACTCTCCACGCATGCTCTTCAAAGGGTGCAAGTGTGGTTTGGGTGGGTCAATAATTAAGGGCACTTTATCTGAATACAAAGTGCATTTTTCCTGTACCTCAGCTTCCACTGGAGCGATTTTCCTGAAAATTCATACTTCGAACTTCCCATGCGCACAGAATACACGGTATAAGTTTGTATGCACTCGGTCAATAATTAACTGCAAATTGCAGCATGTACGTGTTCAGATGCAAATTAATGTTTGTAGCGTTTTACAAGATTAAGATCACAAATCTTTTGGCATATCCATAGTGTTACTGCTCTCCAAAATCTGAATGATGCACATTTCACAACTGTAAACATACCTTTCTGACTGAGGTGAAGTTTAGCCTAGAACAGGCCATGAAGGCCCAAATGAGGAATATGGCTATAGCTCTACTCTCGGTGCTAGACGAGGATGGGTGGTTAACGCCACACCTTAGCCCCTTTACCCAAAAATTTGGATTCTGAAAAGGTCAATCGACAGATACAACCCTTAATAACTTCCTCAGATAATATTACAAGCCCGTAACAATAAACCCACACTAGTGGGTTATTTACTGACCTGACCAAAGCTTTCGACATTGTTAATCATGACATTAGAATTTATATGGAATTCAAGCAAAGCAGGACAGTGGATTGAATCATACAAACTTAGTTACAAGTGGCAACTACTAAACAATAAAACCACCAAATTCAAGCTGTAACACCTACTGAAAACAGGGCACTGTAAATTGTAAAGTTCAATATTCCATAGCTGGTTACCTGCTTTCTATCATATACATCAATGACCCACCTCCACCTCTTAATGTCCAGTCCAACTCTGAGTAAATGTATGTTCTTTGATGATAATAATAGGATCATTATATAGTGCTTTTATAAACAGACTGCTTTTGAAAATTGATTAATGATGCCTTTACAAAGTTGAACAAATAGTTTAAAACATTGGTTACCAACCTGTGGGCTGCAAATTTATTGCAAGGGTCCTGCAAATTCACATGCACACCAAGCATTGTTACTTTCATCTTTATTTACCTGTTCCAAAAAATATGCATTGTGAATTAAGGGTTTTGTGCTAACAAGTTCACATGAAAAAGTATCTTTAATTAGTTCCCAGAGCATAGGAAAATGCAAGCTTTGTTAGGCAACATGAGTTGACTGTGAGATGAGCCATCTCATCTGCTACTAACACAATGATACTCAAAGTGTGAAATATCTGCAATTGAGCAAAGAGTGTTCATTTGTGATTGTCTTGCAAAGTACTTGTCATGGAAAGTGTTGCCAAAAATTTCGTTAAACTCAGGCTAATTTATATTCAGCGCATATCATCTGGCATGCAAAACACAACACAAATGGCTGTGCCACTGACACAAACATTTGCAATTACATGAAAAGGGCCTTCTTTCTGGTAGTACACACCAGCACCTTCATCCATAAAACATAAAAGGGGAACTCCTAAGTATCCTATGAAAAGTGTCCAAAAATAAACAAATTTTAATTATACTCATTCTAGTCATTTACTTCATTAACATGAATGTCAGTTTTGACGTTCTGTAGTTTTATGGTAGTAAAAAAACTTTACCCTGGGTATGTCTGTCAGATGCAAAGTAATGTTTTACTGTCAATGTTCATGATTCAAATGACCATATGAGCTTGTACAATTGGATATAATGGTCTTATATAATGATAAGTGAAATCTGGCTTACTGCATCACTAAATGCAATGAATTTTGATGCAAATTTAAGTTTCTGGGTCCCTAGTGCATGTACTAATTGTTTTCCATTACAAGGGCAATCTTTTCCAGATGCATCTGATGTGTGTATAGCACCTTGACAATATCAATTAACAGTTCAAGATGTCATGCCCAAATTCATAGTTAATGTTATCTTCTAACCCTTGCACATTACAAAGCATCCTGTCTTAAGGTCTTAACTGACATGACATTCATTAGCAACAAACTGTATACTGAAGCTATGAAGGAAGAGTTAGTTACAGCTGAATCAATGAAAGAAGCGACACAAATTTGCATTCACCATCTGCAAAGCAGCTGCATTCCTTAAGGAGTGGCTTTCCCATTCCCTTCATCAGCTGCCCTCCACAACTGCACACTCTCTTTCTTCCTCTGCAGTGTATGATAAGGAGAGTGGGGAAACAGGTAGCTGACTGTGACTCCCACTATCAATGTCCATTCTTGGACTCCACTGTAGCTTCTTTTTCTCTGTGGGAAGATTATTAAATGAAGAAAAGGGGATATATGCCTAAATTTGCCAGTTTCTAATGCTAGAGTAAAATTAATATTTCATGTCTAAAAATATGCCTGTTTTTCAAGAATGTTAACTTGATGACAACTTTTTGGAAGAAATCAGTGCTTCCTACACATTCATAAATTTTTGTGATTAATTACTGCTGCATTAATATGGCTTTATCACATCAAAATACAGACCAGGTAGTAAGCCTGAGTAACTGAAATGTTGTATGCACAATGAAAAAATAAAGGACTTAATTAGTAGGGTTTATAAAATTAAAAACATCACACAGTACTTTTGAAACATCCTTTTGTTTCTACTTTTAGAAACGCTATACATCATTAGATCCCTTTATAAAGGATCACATTGACAATTGCCTCACTTGAAACCACAGGGACCATTGCGATTCCTCTATGAAAACAGAATGAAAAAAAAAATATGTAACAAAGACAGGGAATAAAAAGAAAAATTTACAACAGATCAAAATTATCTACAAATGCATTTTCAAATATGAAAAAAAAGGTGCAAGAATGCTGACATCAATACTAAGTCTTTTTACAAGCATCTTCCATTATGTGTAGTACAACTCTTCTTGGCTTCATTACTCTGCTATTAAATAAGAATGTTGCACTGCTGGAATACAAAATTATATTCAGTTTTAGTTTCCAAATTAATTTCAGAGGTTTTTGTTCTACTCTCAAATTGAAAGAACTTTAGGGGGGGGGAAAAAAAAGAGATAGATTGGCACAAGAAAATGGAATAAAACAAATGAACACTATAAAGCATCACTGCAGTATGTGATCAGCTGTTAGGAATTTAATTCCTAAAATACTCATTAGCACACACATGCACACTGCACATCTATGTATGCATGTCCATACAGAATGATTCTTAACATATTTACTACCACATGTGACTAGTAGTTAGATAACATATCCTGCCCATCAGCTCCTACATCCAGGCAGTCATTGGACAAGAGTGTGTTCCGCTCAGCTGGATATGGCATTAAAGTTAATGTGTGCGTTATGCAATGTAGGAAACAGCATGGAACTGGGGACCAAATCTCATTACAATGTATCTCATCAACAAGAACCATGTCACAGAAAACGTTACTACAGAAAACACCACCAGCAGGCCTTAGACGATGTTTCAAATAGGGAAATATTGTTATAATGTAAATATAAAACACTTCTTGCAAATCCTATTGCCACAAAGGAAATCATACACAAAAATCCAGTAAGGAATCTTTCACCTAATTCAGTTTGTGCATAAGAATAATTGTCTTATTTGTATTCACCCTTGAAGCAACCCACATTCACTACAGCTGTACTGTCCAAAAGTAATGCACTTTTCATCAATATTTAAAAACAAAAGAGAATCATACAAATGAAAAACCATATTTAAATATTAACAGCATGTGACATGTGGCACGTAGTATAATTTCTGACAATGCTACCTGCTGTGCTTAGTATTCTACAACATACATGTAAATGTAATGTCAATGGACTGGCACAACAGTGCAGGCATACACACAATATAAGTGGCGTGGTACAGGTTAAAACAAATGTGTTTTTTCAGTCTCTTGTACTACATTACTGACTTGTACTGTATACACATGCGAGATGCAGCATAAAGGAATAATCTGACACCAGCTACATACTTCAGGAGTTTTGTGTATTTAGAATAAACTGCTGCACAGTATATAACTGTCAGTAGAAAAAGCCACAGGCCTCACATTATTTAATTACCAATCTGTCCTGAACTTGTAAATTATGCCACTGCTTGGTGCTTTCTATGCTGGAGGCTTAGAGTGAAGGTATATAAGTCTTGTACAAATAACCAGTCAGGACTGCATATTGTGTGTGTGTGTATGCGACTGTGAGAAATGTATCTGTCATATCATCTCCAACCCTAATCCATGACAGTGCTCCATTCATCAATTTTTTTTTATGCAAATGCTACATAAATCAAAATATATAGGTAAAAACTGTGATAAATGACCTTTCAGTTTTCCTTTCATAATTTTATAACAGAAATGGCTATAATATTTTAAAACAGAATACAAACCTTCTACAATTAAATTTAAATTAAAATGTTACTGTGATGTATGTAGCGTGCATTTTGTACAGTTTAATATCCAGACCAATAAATGCACACCATATATTTATTAATAATATTTTATATATTCCTGAAGATAATGCATATGCACTGCAACATTTAGGAGTACTTATGATGTAGAAAATATTATTAATAAATATATGTTATGCATTTGTTGGTCTGGATAATCAAATTCAAAGGTCAACTAACATTTGATACCCCAGTTCATGTGAAATGATGGCCCAGAATATATGTATTTAATTGGTTAAACATAACTTGTGTAAGTAACAAAAAATGCAATGTGACCTTTCATGAGGTCTGTACTTTTCAGTGTAGTTTTTGCTCAGGAAAGTTTGCACTTCCATGACGTACACTGTATGACAATTTTGGACAGCAAATTCAGATTTAAAAGAGAAGGAAAGAGTGGTCAAGGATACTAGACATGTACTGACAGCAGAACAGAAGACAAATGAAGTCTCTGTAATTAGATAACTCACCATAATATCAATGGATGAAGAATCCATACGGTCTGATGTTATGATGTTGAAATACAAGAGGCACATGACTATTACTACATTAAATACTCCAGCTCTGTGCAATACTGGGCCTGGTGTTCCCTACAGTCTCAAAATCTGTCTTACAGGTGTGAGATGTCATTAATGGCAAAAAATCTGTAATGGATTGGAGGTGACATCAATCCTGCGACTCTGGAATCGTAGTTCTCTCTTTTGATTACTGTTCCCCACACCAACCATTAAAACTAATGTCCATATTTAAACCTGACAATCCTTAAATATCTTGCTTGGAGTGGGAGTATAGCTACCACAAAGCATCAGTATGGAAAGTATAGGAGCCCAACACAAACATTTACACTAACAGAACACCACTATTTCAAGTGATTTTGAGCATATTAGTAAGATCTCAACTTTGCACTGCAATGCCTCAGTATTGCCAAATGTAGCATAATAACAGTAGGTACCAAATTTGGCAACAGTGTATGAAATGTAATATACTTTAGGGGGGCTGTTGTGTAAGATAATTTATAGACAAAAAGATAAATTCTCAAATTCATCAATAGTTTTTAGCAAAACAAACAATGAACAAGTATAAATTATATTAAAAGACCAACAAATGCACTTTGGTTTTGTGGATGTAATTTTATTGCAAAAGGGGTCGCCAACATGTTTCGACCACTCAAGCAGCCATCTTCATGGTGGTCAGAACAAGAATACAAATATAATTAAAATATAGCTAGATCACTCCACAGTTTAAAAATCATAAGGTTCTTGGTTAAAATTCATGGCTGAATAAAAAAATAAAACAACAATGAATACAGAATGTCAGAAGCTAAAAGTTGTTGTTCGGAGTACAGCTTTGTGGAGTGATGTACATAGAAGATATGTGCGGGAATTATGATCCAGATTGGTGAGCGATGACATAGTCTGTAAAGTGAACTGCTAAGGATTTAATAAGAGTTCCAAGCAGTTCACCAAAAACTATGATTTTTAAACTTTGGAGTGATCTAGACAAATTTTATTTATACCTGTATTCTTGTTCTCAAAATTACATCCATAAAACCAAAGTGCATTTGTTGGCCTTTTAATAAAATTTATGCACGTAATTAAAGCACAGAATATAGAACATATCAAAATGAACAGTATGTTGAATCTTTTTAACCATCCTCCCACCCCACCCCCAAAAGAAACTCTCTAATATGCCAAAATCAGAGATTTTAAACCTGTGTGTAAATCTCAACAGACAGACAGGTGTGGTACATCCTCAATTTTCCCCTCAGTTTTCTCATGCAGTTTCCCTGTTAAGCAAAGTGTTCACTGTAAAAATAAAAAAGTTAATTTTCATTAATATTTCTTACATAGAACAGTAGTTCAGAAGTGAATTTTGTGAGACATACATAGAGTTCTCATGTTTTTTATGCTTCTGGTATCTGTGGTGAATGTTGAAAGGTCACTCAGTAAACGAATTATAATAAACAAACTACACAAGAAATCTAGCAGACCAAACCAGGCTAAATGATATCGTTACTTTGGATATTGAACACAAAAAGCAATCAAAATGAATATGAAAGAACTTACTAGTGGTCTTGCAAACACAAGGGCCAGGAAACAGAATTTTCAAAAATCAGAACCTAGTTTGGGGTTTCTTGCAAATATATAACAGATGTTCAAATTCTCTGAAAACTGAATTATTGTGCATGCCAATGCCATTCAGGGTGGTGCACATGTTAACGCATGTTTGACTAAGAATTTATGTAAATCCTTGACGTGATAATTTTGTCAATCCTGTATATAATTATGACAAGTAAGATTTAAAAAAACAGCTTTACTTGAAAACATTTACAACTATATTATAAAAAGTGACGATGTACCTCATAGGTTCAAAAGAGTCTATTGATAAAATGTGCATAGATGCCCAAGAATCCTAGTTATGCCACTGCTCAGAAGCTTGGTATTCATGTTCAATAATAGACACAGCCTGGTATTCATGATCAATAACAGACATAGCTTGTCATCACTCAACAAACAAGGCTATATGCAGCACATTAACACTATACATTACAAGCTACAATGGAAATAAAAACTATGCTTTATGTAAAAAACAGCACCAAAAAGGCCAATAGGCTTGTTAAGAATCACTCTGTACTATTGTGTGTGTTCTAAGTTTCCCACCACACATACTGGAAATTCCTTTAATTTGAACCTGCAATAAACTTCACAAACATATAGGCACTAACTCTGTCTGGTACATCTTAAAAGTATAATCTCAAACAATCAGACTGGCACATTTTCTGAAAGAACAGTGGGTTGCTGGCAAGCCTGCTTCAATTGCTCAAAACCTCAAACACAATCAATCCTTGCAGCACTGTTTGACCAAAACATACAGTCACTGAGCAGCCTATTGTAAGGTATGGTTTGAATTTGTTCTGAAAACATTAAACCTGCAACACAATCAATTGAAAATCATGACTTTAAAACAATTTAGTAACACTGATCAAGAATACATTAACATTAATGAACTTCTGTCCAAACACAATGCACATGTTTCTTGCACCAAATACCTTTAAAAGTGTGTGTGTGTATGTGTGTGTGTGCATAATCTTGGTACACATTCCGAAGC
>Ga0209755_10009627_pt1 | contig 10208 bp, 6 predicted proteins | sample TergutCo191P1_FD_187301 | JGI IMG/M metagenome (GOLD analysis project Ga0209755, IMG submission 187301) | Cornitermes sp. P1 segment gut microbial communities from Petit-Saut dam, French Guiana - Co191P1 (SPAdes) (version 2) | ecosystem: Host-associated > Arthropoda: Insects > Digestive system >...
TGAAATGTCTGCTAACTTCATGCCTTACACTGTTCAGATTATCTACCTTGCTTTGGCTTGGATCTTGTATCCACTGCATTTTAGCCCGCTTCTTATGGTCCAAAAAATCTAAATATTCTTCATCAAACCAGGGTTTATTCTGCTTCAATTCGTGCAGAGTTAAACGACATTACATGAAAATTTTGTGTATTGAATTGCACCAGAATTGGTTAAGAAATGTGGAAAGTGTGTGTACGACTTTATTCTGTCTCATAAAGTAAAGCATGACTAAGTCAATCTTCCTGAAATTCACAAATTCTGGCATATTTTGGTAAGGAATGCTTATACCGAATTTCATTAAAGTCCAACAGACGCTTTAGTTATTGACACCAAGTCACAAGGATGTGGATGGAAATGGTCTTCTCTAGAGGTGTCTCTGTTTACTTCGTAACGAACTCCGGAATATGAGAGAAAAGACGTTGTTTTAAAGACTGGGCAAAAGGGTGTTACACTCTGAAGTAGAAAGGCAGCTCGTAAGTGAATTGAGTGGTGAAGACACCCAAGAATTGGATAATATACGCCGTGGAAGTTCGAAACACCGGAAGTATGCTGAGCCCAATAGTGCCACTTAAGTAATGGATTATAACTATTTGCCTTGTCGCAAGTAAAAAGTTGAATGTTTATTTGCAGAGGCTTTAATATCTGTGACATCTGAATACTTATTCAGCTCCGCTTGCCTAAGTTGCTTTTGGTTTCATGATAGGGGGTACCCCCCTCCCCTGCCCCTGCTGTAATGATAAAGTCCTGCCCGACCGTCCGCTAGTGCTGCATCCTAAGCCGAGTCTGAGGTTTAACAGTCGGTGAAGGAAGCGAGAAAAAGCTTTTGCTGTGAAAATAACTTTCAGAAAGTCTAACAAAATCTCACCAGTTCTACAGCAGTTGTTGAAAATATTGCCCTTCTGACCGAATGCACTCATTGCAACTGCTGAAGACGATGTGTGCGGATTTGTTTTACACACTTTTACTTCTAGACTTCTTCACAAATGAAAGTCAAATAGTGTTAAATCAGGGGAATGTAGGGCCAAAGACCGCAGCCATGTAGGCTCTCTCGCACTGTTTTTAAACGAGAGTGTAACTTTAGCTGTTGACGATAACAGACTCGCACCATGAATCTTCGGGTTTTTTGCTGGTAAATGCATTTCTCAGTTTTTCAGTGCTGTAACAGCATGCCTGGACTCAGGTACACTGTTGAACTACGTCTGTTTTTAGTACAGCTCTGTTTCAAATATGAGCCTGCTGGAAAATGTCGCAGAAAATTTCCAAGCTAAGAAGACGAGTCATTCAAAATGTCTGCTCGAAGGGCCACAGAATTGTTACAACTGCGACCGTAAAGGAGAATGGTAGTTCCAACTTTGAAGGAACGTGATCCAGCTGTAAGAAAACACTCTGGAAGAACTCCGAAATATCCGAGGCGAGACTTTAACAATTTCCAAGGAACTCCAGAGAGTAAATGCCTTCCGCAGTTGTAATGAATGCATTCGGCCAGGAGGACAACATTTTCAGCAGCTGATGTACAAAGGCGAGTTTTTGTTGGACGTCCTAAAGGTTATTGTCACAGCGAATCTTAGATCTCGCCTCCTTCACCGACTGTTAAACTTTTTGAGACTCAGCAAGTGACATAACGCTAGCGGAATGTCGAGTGGGCGCCTGGCGATCAAGCAGGACAAAAAACACCTTATATTTTGCAGGTGATTCATACTGTAGTCTGCAGTATTTATTCTGCATAACAGGATATGCGTTAATCTGTTCTCCAACTATGCTTGGTCGGCTTGTCCGAGTTCCGAAGCTCTGCCAATGTGCTTTTCCCAAAGCGCAACCGTCACAAAATTCTTTGTTTGCTTCCACATTAATACCATGTTGCTTGAGCACTTTCATAACATGGTGCTTATTTTGAAGACCAAGATGTTCATGCCATACTTACAGTGTTTCCGCTTGCGTTGCCAGTTGGACCTCCGCAGCATGTCGTGGAATACACACCCGAATCGCCAATACCTAGAGGTTATTAACGGGCTTACCCGATGCTGCAACAGTTCCATCACCTCTGTGAATAACTTCTTCTTCTTCATTCAAGGTTGTGCTGTAGCCATTTTGGGCGGCTGCCTTGACGGAGAATAAAGTGCGCCTGCATCTGGCACATACCAAACGTTTTTCAGGGTTGCATCATGCCTCATACTGTTGTGAAACATCTGGACGTTTATCATACCTTTTTCTTGCAAACAGTCGTTTCAGGATTGGCAAATTTTGTGTATGACACACAATAATGTTTGTTCGGCATAATGTGCCATGTCGCACGAGTCACAGTACAGCTGTCCGCATCCACAGTGCTTGCTCTTGAAGACCCCATTACATGCAGTGGGAATGCATCAGCATTCTTCTTTGCAGCTGATTTACCACCTCTGTCCCTTGCATGCTGCTGGTTTTGAGGACACTCCGCAGCCCAGTGATCAAGTTGTTTGCACTTGTTGCAAGGAAATTTCTGTTTGCGTGGTCAGCTCCTCTTTTCATGGATATACTGGAATTCACTTTCATAGAATTCAACTTCTTGTCATTTTCATGTGCAACGAGCGCTGTAGCTTCAGCCAATGCCAATTTGTCAGCTCGCAACTCAATTGTACAGAGCTTCTCAATGAGCAAATTCACTGTTTGTGTGATAGTAGGAATGGTATCCCAAACATCCTTGAAACTGTTGTATTCCTTACCAAATGTGGACAAAATTCTTCCGGTCAGCATATGTTCAGACAACATATTTTCACTGTGCTTCGCCAATTCATCATTTAGGTCAACAAACAGTTTTTGCAGCTTAGCAACATGCATGCTGATGTCCTCCTTGCAGTCACGTTGTGTCTAGAAAAACGACTCATTGAGCATATTAAGCGGCTGCATACTACTGCATGCAAACCATACGCACAGCTTGTCCCAAATGTCTTTAGCACTGGTGCAAGTCAACACGAGCTCTGCAACAGACTTGCTTAGTGTACATGCGGTAATGCAGCTTTGGCATCGTCCTGTCGCCACTCAGTTAGTTCCTTTTTCTGCTGAGGCTGTGCATCTGCAGGCATGACAGGGCACTTTTGAGATCCATCAGTGATGCCTTCTAAGCAGTGGGCACACAGAAGCATTAAAATCTGTCATTTCCATTTAGGCCAATCGTCAGGACCTTTGAGCTTTTCAATTTGCACTTTGAAATCACTGGCAGTAGACATGCTGAGGTTAAGTTTGTCACATCACATTACTGGCACAATCACTATTAAATTTACTATTTCACAGCACTGTTTCTGACCAAAATCTCACATACGTGGGCCCATAACCTGTTGTGGGTGAGGTCGACAACTGCTTTGTAATGTGATTTTTGTGAAGAGCAATGAAGACTTGTACGGAAGCACAGCAGCGTCTAGTCTACACTGCACAGTAAATACACACGTACATAGTGCAAACACGGCATGCATCTAGTGTGCAGTGTTTTCAGCCTTGTTATTGTTCTGTTCTGTTCTAATGTAATTGTTTAACTGAGACATGGTGTAATTACCTGTGACACAACTAGACTGTTACCTTTCAGTTTATTTCATGCATTTTAATCATATCACCCAAAACTCCACTTCCCACTCACTTGCCAAGAACTTGACACGTTATCCTTATACTGAGTTTGAGTATGTTGGCTTTGTTGGTCTGATGCAGCGGTATGTATGCTGATTAATTTTGATCATCCAGTTTTTTTGTCACCAAGTATAATTATAGATGTAGATATGTTGTACTTTTTAGGCGCATTCTCAGAATTGTAACAAGCATCAGTTAGCTTCACAATGTCTGACCGTCCATCTGCATGGAAGAAATTGGTTCCCACTGGTCATATTTTCATGAAATTTCATATTTTTGACTACTTTTCAAAATTCCACCAATAAAATTAATGTTTCATTAAAATCAGACAAAAATAACTGGTACTTTACATGAAGGCCAAGAATATATTTTTAATCATAACTCACTTAGTTGCTTTTAGAATGAGAAGTGTTTCAAAACTGTAGACAAAGTCAAAACACACATTTTATGTTCAATAACTTTTTCCCCCGACAGTCTTGCCATTTACGCAATATTATGGAAGAATATAGTAGAGCCAGGCAGGCCACAGATGACAGTATGGCAAATGCACATTGCATGCTGGATACCCAAGGCCACAAATACACACTCAGAATATGTAATACTTATTGTTTTTCTGCTACAACATTGGTTGCACAAACACGCCTCAATGTCATACATTGCCTCTCTTGTTTTTTCTAGTGTCTGGCAAGCACACTTTCATTTGCCAGGTTGGAAAACAGTCCACAAAGATGTCCACATAAAATTATTGTGTCTAAACTCTGTTTTTATTTGAAAACATACAGTACTTCACTGAATTGTCCTTGTATGCTGTCAGTAATACTTTCAATGCCAGAATGAAATGGGGCAGTGAACATACAAATTTTGCTTTCAACATTTTATTATCTTATAATCTTACTTATTGTCCATTTTGAAGGAATCCATGGGTATATGTAGAGAGAATTGATGTTGTTTAGTAGTCGTAAATGTATGACATAGTAATGTGATCTTAAAATTTCCTATGTTGTAATTTTACAATTCAGAGCTTTATATAAATGTGTGACAGTTGTGTGTGAAATGTGTTTGGGAGAGAGGTTGTTAATGTGCAACACCATCAGTACTTGAGACTGTGGAATGGGGAATTGGAAAGAAGGAGTCGTGACTGAATAAAGGTACTATTTTGGCATGTGTTTGGACAGATTGAGGAAAGCCACAAAGAGGACCTGAATTAGGATAGCTTATGACTTGACATGGATTATAACTGGGCATATGCCAAATACACATGCAAAGCATTATAGCTAATTGAACCAGTTATTTTGTACACACATATAGGTACATGTAGGGTCTTGACATGCATGATTTAATTGGGACTAGTAATACTGGCATGAGCATTATAATCCATTTTCAGTGGAAAATGTCTATGTGATTCCAATGAAATAGCTGTTATAAAAATTTAAATTAATGTTCAAAAACCATAAAAATCATGAAGGCTTCTTTGCATAATATGCCAGCACATTTTAAAGGCATAAAATGCTTTAGATGATAGCATAGATTCTCATTCTATATTGGTCATCCTCACTTATTGAAAGGCAGGAGAGTGCTAAACGTTGAGATTCATGAACATTAAGATCCTACACTGTGTGTGCATGTATGAGTGTGTGTGTGTGTGTGTGTCTGGTGTGATGTGGTCAGTAATTTTAAGTGGACATATTAGCTTGAGCCCATCACTTTTTGGAGAATGTCCATCTGTATGTTCTTAAAAGAGTGATTTGTTGGCTCTTCGTGAACAAAGTTAAACAGTTGGATGAAGTGGGGTTTATATTATATTGCATTTCACACTGAGAAGGTGTATTGAAATCTGATATTTATCTTCTTCAATTAAGGAAGACAGTGGAACAGTGTTATCATCTCCTGCTTATTCAAAATAAATCTTTGTGTATTTACAACTGTGCCTTTGTGTGTGTATTTTATTTTATGTTACACATAAATGATTTTCCTGCAGTTGGATGCGCCTAGGATTCCTTACTGATCCAAAGGGCAAAGTACCTGTGAAAGTTGTGGCAAGGACTTTTGCATCAGGCAAGGCAGAGAAATTGGTATATCAGTGTCTGTCAGACCTAGGACTGCCCAGTGGAAAGGTAATACTGATACTACTGTTATAAAATTTGGTGAATTGAAAGATAAAGTCTTGCGACTGTGAAATATGTATCTTTTTTGGATTTTATTTGCTTGATGATGGGTTTTGACTTGAATGATTATCATAAGCATCTGCAGCACATTTGATTAGGTCAGACAGTATTTGTGAAAGAGACAGGTGGAAATGTGCATGCATTTATTCAGATCCTTGTAATGATATCTATTTTGGTTCACTGTTATTTTATGTTAAAATTGAAATTTATACTTTTCTGTCAATTTTAAATTCTTTAATGTCTGTTTGAACTTAAATTTCTGGAACAAGTGCCATTATTCAGGAAGTGTTTGAAAGTTCTTGATATTTACTCATGTTTAAAAATGAACTGTGTTCAGGTATTTACACTTTAATACCATGTGGTTGGTCTTTTAATGCTAATTGTGCTTTGTATGGTAATTTGCACATGTTGCACCACATGAATTTAAAATCAAATATAATTTTGCTTACAGACATAAGTAATTTTACTGTACTAATTCTCATGCATTTTGAACACCTTCCTCTCCAGTGTTTGCAAGAATGATGAGTAATATGATTTTAAAGCTTGGGAATTTTATGCTGTGAGGAGCTTAACCTAAGCATTTTGCAACAGTGTTTTGGAAACATATTTTCATAAAAAATAACTGGACCAACAAGGCAACACAAGAAATTTCACAGATAGGAACTTATTGGTTTGTAGTTCACATAATACTAGTCAGCGAGATGGAAGACAATTGATCAGTGAAAGACACTGGAACCTTCTGCACAAGGTTTTGTGTTTGTAGCACATAGAGCAATAAAGTACGTGATATCCTTCTTGAAAACTGATAACCATTTTGTTTCAGAATGATGTAATAGAACCTGAAGACTTCACATTTGACAAGTTCTATGACCTGTATCATAAGATCTGCCCAAGAAATGATATAGAGGAGCTCTTCCAGTCCATGTGAGTCAGGAAACAGTTACTGTGTGTAGTTAAATACATTAATTTTCTCATTCAGTTATGTAGATTTGTGGTCTCTTTGAAAGAAGAGACTGTTTTATGTAATAAAAAAGGTACTACCATCCCTTATCATTCCTAAGAAGAAAGTAATGTTTCACTATATCTACAGAAGCTGTACACTGCAATTATCATTATGTGGAAAATGTATAAATGTGATTCTCTCATTAGTTGTGTGGCTTAGATGATGTGATAAACAAAGAAAGGATTTATAATTATGCTCATTGCTTCTGAAGATAGAGTGAATTAGAAGCCAGTGTAAGTGTTCATGTAGTAGGTTTCCAGTAACACAACTTAAAAAAAAATTGCAGAATTTTATGTGGAAATTCCCAACATTAGATTGAAATTTTTTAAATAAATCCTGGCTTGATGCTTTATTCCATAATGACAGACATCTGTTTAGATCAGAAATGGGGAAAATGGGGCTTTCAAGAAATTTGTTTTAGCCTTTAATACAATGGTACAAGTACTTATTACTGCAGTAGGATCCTGATTTAATGTTTTTCAATTTAAGATTTTCCTGCATTTGGGTTGACTTCCTGTGGTCTGGGCAAAAACCCCGTGTAAATAATGTCTAATTTCTCTCAATGAAGGGTTCTTGATTTTAGTTTTTTTAACACATTTGAGACATGGAAATTAGGCCCCTAAATGATTTTGGAGCCTCAGTAGAGAGTTAATATGTGCAACTTCACTAAATGATTTGTACTCCTCACCCAGTATTGTGAGGGTGATAAAATTGATAAGAATGAAATGGGCTGGGCATGTGGCACGTATGGGTGGGGAGAGGGTTGTGTATAGGGTCTTGCTGGGGAAACCGGAGGGAAGGAGACCACTGGGGAGACCTAGGCGTTGATGGGTGGATAATAGTATGATGGATTTCCGGAAGGTGGGATGTGGGTATATGGACTGGATTGGGCTGGCCCAGGATAGAGACAGGTGGTGGACACTTGTGAGTTTAGTAGTGAACCTTCGGGTTCCGTTAAATGCGGGGAATTTCTTGACTAGCTGCAAACCAGTTAGCTTCTCAAGAAGGACTGTGCACCATGGAGTAAGTAAGTAAGTATGTGCAATTTCATCTTTTTGGTTGCATAAATAATGTCATGAGTATGTGTAATGGAGTGAAATGATGTCAGAATTACTTGTGAACTACTGGAGTGGTGTTCTATTAATTCCCAACACTTAGTGTGCATGTGGGAAGTCAAAATGCCCATGGCACGGGCCATTTGTGTGTAACCGTGTTTTTAACTTGACACTTGTTACTGCCTGATTATCAATCATACACCACACAGCTACCTTGTAACACTATCTAGTGTTATTCCCTGTCACAATCTGTTGACAGAAGAGTAGACTCAGAATGTTGCATCCAGGAAAACCCTAATTTTGGTTTATTTTTCAAGCTTTTTCTTTGATGCAATAACAGGTGTATAAAATGGATTGCAGAAATGCATCATAAAGTTTAAATTTAGAGTGAATGTGTTGTTGTAACCACAGTTTTAATTTTGTGTTGAATTTTGACACACCCCTGTTTTAGATTTTTCTAAATATAGGGTACAAATTGCTTGTTCCTCACATGAACCTCATATGAGACTTCTACTGTAGATAATTGTTATTATATAATTCTTACTTTTTGATTGCTCATAAATAATGTAGTGGAAGTATTGTAATCTCTATACCTTGTTTGTGTATAAATTGTGGCAGAACTGAAGTTTTTGTTTAGTGGTGGTTCAAATTTGGCTGACGTCTCACCAGCAAAACATATTACAATTAAGAATAAACAATCTTGCTTATCCTGTGTGACTGAGGCCATAACTGAATTAAGATGTTGTCACTTTTGACCTCATTTCATTGATCCAGTGATGCTCGTAAAGCCCCATGACAGAAAGCACAGTTCTACTAGAGGACATGATTGTTGCTTTAAAATGATCATGGTGCAAGGATCATTAAACCCACATTCTCTTTAAGCTCTTTGTCTGCTTTTCATGCAACTTTGTGTGAGAAACTGAAGCAGCACTCTCTCCATGTTCAATTTAGTTTGTGTTTTTGTACCATAATAGTGCCAGTCACTGTTCAGGTTACCCATTCATGTTTAATAGGAGCTTCAAGGCTCAGTATTATGGCTGGATGTAGGCTGGAGGAATAAAGTTTGATCCAAGGAAAGATGATTATTCTCTTCACCACTGTGTCCTGACTGACTCTGAGGCCCCTAGCCTTCCACCCAGTGGATACCAGGCATCTTTCTCAGGGGATGAAGTAATTTGGGGTGTGAAACTGACCACTTGTCTCTGTCTAGTGTTGAGGTTAACAGTGTGTAAAGCTGTAATTTAATTTCCCCATGTGTCTTAAAGCTGTGATCTTAATTAAGCACGGGCAATTTTACCTTACCTTACCCTACCCTAAAGTTCTTGCGTGTTCTCGTATATGTATGTGTCTAAAGTACATTCAGTGATGTGCAATTTGAGTAGAAAGCAGTGGCAACCTGTGGTGTACACGAAGAAGGGACAAGATTCTGGTGGCAACCCTTTGGCGTTTGCCAGCTGCCATTAACAGAAAATTTGTCGCAATGTCTGTTACATATTGTTCTGCTGTGTATAAATTTTGTCACACTATGGAACTGCTTACATTGGACAGTTTTTTCATCTTTTGGAACAGCTCAAAGTCACTGGGACTAATCTCCAAAGAGTAGGGATAGTGTTCAAGAGTTTTCCATTGCTCCTATTCCAGTAGATATTTTACAGGTTGTGCGACATGGCAACATATCATGCCATTGGTGGAGCACCTGTAATGAAATACCAACAATTTTTCTGTGTTGATGGGCGCTGGTGATCGTACAAAAACTTGGTATGACATTGCATTCACAGTTTGGCTCTCTGCAAAACTTAGGAGAAGAGTTTGACACCATAGATATCATAATTGGTAATCAGCATTACTTTGACTTTGTTCTATGCCTTTTGAAGTTTCTTCAGATATTGGGAGCTTGGATGGTGCCATTAATTTGCCATTTTAGTTTAGGTTTGTAAACCTGAGCCCAGGTTTTGTCATAGGGGTGTGATACATTGCAGAAGTGCATAATTTTCATTGTGGCACCATTGAAGGTTGAGGTTAGCAGTAGCATGTCTTTGTCACATATTGGCGCTTGTAAGTTGGTGTGGTACCCAACATGATGCCATTTTTTGCATACTGATGATGTCCATAACAATATGGCAAACACCAAAACCAAGAATCTCAACTTCCATGGCCAATTTGCACATAAGGCAATGCATGTCATCTTCCAGCAGAGACTTTACAAGCTGAAAAAGCTTTTGCGGAATGTTGGGTTGTCCTGCATGTTGGTTGTCCTTGGTAACATCCTGACCTTGGCAAAAGGCTTCCATTCACTCTGTGATATTTTGGTGTGGTCACTCATTGCTATATGCTTTCTACACACAATGCCAG